>JACLAD010010950.1_pt1 | contig 10556 bp, 16 predicted proteins | sample 8027901 | NCBI WGS metagenome assembly JACLAD01 (sample SAMN15725071, study PRJNA655200) | protist metagenome | isolation source: fluorescence activated cell sorting (FACS) single amplified genomes of... | place: Spain: Blaines Bay Microbial Observatory, Mediterranean Sea | collected 2016-07-05
GGTTTGCCAATTTGCAGTGTGTAGTTGACCAAGCCTGCCCTGGGTTCAAGGAGATGTGCGATAAGTGTGGTACTGGCGCTAGTTTGAAGAAAGGGATATTATCACTTTTTGTCACCAATTCTTCTTGCGGGAACGTGTGGAAACGCGAAATTTTGATTAAAATCGGGTCAAAGTCAACTCGAAAATGGAAATTTTATATTTTACGATTAAATGCGATTTAACTATTTTTGCAACTTTTTCATTTTCATCGAAAGGACAAAAAATATTTTCATATTTTATGTTTTTTGCTCATTTTGTATGTTTTTCGTCTCCAAATCCTATCTGTTTTTAACATTTTGATTTTGTTTTTTAGGTTTGAAGATGAAGGGTCATATTGTTGCAAGCCCTGCAGCTGGACAGAAGGTCGAAATGGCATTGAAGACTGATGCCGATCAAGTTACTGTTTTGGGCGGCGTTGATAGCAAAACGTACCCATTGGCAAAGAAGAGACATGGTGTTGAGTCCAAGAAAGGAAAATTAAAAATGCAAAAATCAGATTTTCAAAAGATGAATGTTTTTTGAATTTTCTCCAAATTTTGTCCAATTTGGTTATTTTTCAATTTTTTTTGCTCAAAAATATATTTTTTTCGATTTTTAGGTTCCTCCGTCAAATCGCGCATTTGCGTCCCCGCTCCAACATTATTGGCGCCGTCGCTCGTATGCGATCCTCCATGGCCATGGCCACTCATGATTTTTTCCAGGTACAAACCAAATCCAAAAATGGTGAATAAAACAATGAAAAACATTCAAATTCCATCTTTTTTCTCATTTCAAATATTATTTTTTTGTTTTTTGTAGTCCCGTGGGTTTTTGTATGTGCATACCCCGCTCATCACTGGAGCGGATTGCGAAGGTGCAGGTGAAATGTTCGGCGTCACCACCATGTTGAAGGATGCTGAGGCTGCTGGCGGTCAGTTGCCCATGACCAAGGAAGGAAAGATCGATTTCTCAAAAGACTTTTTCGGAAAGGAAACCAATTTGACCGTATCCGGCCAATTACAAGTAGAAAATTACTGTATCGGCCTCTCCGATGTATATACCTTTGGCCCGACCTTCCGTGCTGAAGATTCCCATACATACAAGCATTTGGCTGAGTTCTGGATGATTGAACCCGAGCTTGCATTTGCCGATTTGAACGATGTGATGGATTGCGCTGAGGTATGATTTTTGGAAAAATTGAAAAACGTCAAATTTTTGATTTTTGGACAAAAGACATGAAATATCATCAAAATTTGTTCATTTTCCTTACTTTTTTCATTTTTTTAACTTTTTTTTCATTTTTTTACTGAGGCGTATTTGAAGCATTGCGTCAACTGGGCGTTGGAGAACCATATGGAAGACCTCGAATTCTTCAACAAGCAAATCGAGCCCGGTACAAGATCAGAAATGATGAAAAAACAAAAAAATGTTATGATTTTGCGAACAAATTTAACATTTTTTTCAATTCCATTTTTTTTTGCGAGGTCTGATTGATCGTCTCAAGGCTGCTGTCGCCGAACCATTTGCCCGTGTGACATACACCGAAGCTATTGAGATCCTCACCAAGGAGATTGCTGATAAAAAGGTTGAATTTGAATTTCCCGTTGCATGGGGTGAGGATTTGAAGGGTGAGCATGAGCGTTACATCACCGAGAAGATCTTTAAAAAGCCAACATTCGTCACCAACTACCCCATCGCCATTAAGGCATTCTACATGCGTCTTGACGACAACCAAAAGACCTGCGCATGCATGGATTTGTTGACTCCCCTTGTTGGTGAAGTTATTGGCGGATCCCAGCGTGAAGAGCGTTTGGATGTCCTTGACAAGGTTATTGCCGATAAGGGTTTGATTGAATCCGACTACTGGTGGTACCGTGACTTGCGTAAGTATGGTTCCGTCCCCCACGGTGGATTCGGCCTTGGATTTGAGCGTTTGTTGATGTTTACCACCGGTGTGCAGAACATCCGCGAAGTTATCCCATTTCCCAGATACCCAGGCCATGCTGAATTTTAATCGGTTTGTTGAACCAATCCTAAATTTTTAATTTACGCACGAATTTACACAGACAAACAAGTAAATTTGAAAGTTAATCATTAATTAATGTCAAGTTTACATACATATATTTTGACGTTTTGTAGAAATACATAAATTCATTTTGACATTTTTCACGCAGAGAAACAAAATTGTAATTAAGATACATTCATCCTTTTGTTGTTTGCTTTCGTTTGATAGATTGATATAGATTAATTGTGTATTCATTTGGTTCATCTTCACCAGAAAGAATCATACATATACACCCTCAAGTTTTTATTTTTATTCGAAGAGTTTTGTTTCAAGATGCCTATCAAGGAAGCCCCTCCCACGACCTGGGATTTTGATGATGCAAGTTCCTATTCCAATTTCAATGAGATGAAAGTGACGAACTACGTGCTTGATATCCAGCCTGATTTTGAAACCAAGAAGATTCATGTAATTGCATTGATTGATCTCATCGCTATGAAAGATGACGCTAATAAAGTGGCATTCGACACGCGCAGGCTAACTGTATCTGAGGAAGATTGTGAAGCAACGCATGGCTTTTGGTCAGTGAAGGCAGAGGACAGAGAAAAAATTAAGGATGATGCTTTACCAAATAATTTGAATGAAGAGTTAGCGAAATTATGTACTGGTGATCGATTAGTCCATACTCAAATTAGAAGCAGCACAGAATTGGGCACGGGCATCGAGGTTGATCTTGGTGCAAATTTTAGCGCCGGGTCGAAGCTTACCATCGTCACTAGATACACGACCTCCCCAGATGCCGATGCTGTCCAATGGCTTGCAAAAGAGCAAACCGCAGGCAAGCAACATCCATACATGTTCACACAGTGCCAAGCAATCCATGCGCGTACGCTACTACCAACGCAGGATACCCCTCGTGTGAAAACTAGTTACAGCGCGGCGATTACGGTTGATGCACCATTGAGAGCATTGATGTCAGCAGAAAGATTGAATGATGGAAAAGCAATTGATGAGTCTGGTAGTTTGATTAGTTGCTGTTTCGGGGAAGGAAAGGGAGCTGAAGGAAAAGTCACATACCATTTCCGTCAAAAGGAACCCATCCCATCATACCTTATCTGTATCGCTGTCGGTGCATTGAAAAGCAAGCGCATCGGCCCTCGTTCTCACGTCTGGAGTGAAGAGGAGGATTTGGAACGTTGTCATTATGAGTTTGATGAGGTGACTGAAAAATTTATTTCAACTGGTGAAAAGCTATTTGGACCATACATCTGGGGCAATTATGATTTGCTTGTCCTTCCTCCATCTTTCCCTTATGGTGGTATGGAAAATCCTAATCTAACATTTGTGACACCGACTTTATTGGCCGGCGATCGATCTCTCACCGATGTAGTTGCACATGAGGTTGCTCATAGTTGGTTTGGAAATTTCGTGACCAACGAAGGCTGGGAAGATTTTTGGTACATATTCAAAAACAAAAAATTGAAAAAGAACAAAAAAACAATATGCAAATGATGTCTTTCATGTTTTGATTCAAATTGTTTTTTTGAAATCCAAAATTTTGCATCCAGGTTGAATGAAGGATTTACGAAATTTGCGGAGTCTAGAATCATGAACAATGTTCACACCAATGATGGCCGGGACGGTGATGAATTCGAAAACCTAGCAGTCAAGAATGGTAAGATAAAAATCATTGAAACAATTTCTTTTTTATTTATTGATATACACGAAAAGATATGCAAAAATATGTGAAATTGTTGGTGTTTCAATCGAAAATACAAAATATATTTTTATTTTGTCGAGGTATTGAAGGATTGAAAAGTTCCATCCAAGCATTCATGGCAATGGGCAACGAGAAGTTCACCAAACTCATCCCAGATTTAAAGGGTGTTGATCCTGATGAAAGTTTCTCAACTGTCCCATATATTAAGGGACAACTTCTCCTACGCACATTAGAGAAAATTGTTACCCGTCCAAAGTTTGAAGCCTACCTCAAAGCACACGTCAAAAAGTTTGGTGGAAAAACAGTTACCACACCTGAGTTTAAGGCATTCTTCATTTCTCAAAATGAGGACAAGAAGGATGAATTGGATAAGTTTGAGTGGGACAAATGGTTCTACTCCACCGGTATGCCAGCTGAATCTGATATGGCTATTACTTCAAAGTTAGCTGACACAGCAGAAGGATTAGCAAAACAATGGAGTGAATGCAATGGTGATTATTCTTCCTTCACAGGAAAAGAAATGAACGATTGGTACCCCGCTCAAAAGGAACAGTTCTTAGGTATCATTACAAATTTGAAGAATGGAAAAAACGAGAAAAAAGTTGAAATTTCATTGAAAATTTTAGATATTACATTTTTTCATCAAATTTTTATTTTTGTCTGAATTTTTGCATTTTTGTTTTTAGATGTTATTCGACCAAAGTTTCAAGACACTAGTGATAAGAAAGCTCTCCGTGACATGCTAGCAGCACTCGACAAAAAATACGAATTCCAAAAATCTGGCAATGCTGAGATTGCTTACCGATGGAACCTGCTCGTATTCCTATCCAATGACGAAGACCGATACGAACCCGCCTGGAAAATGATGAAAACCGTTGGCCGGTAAAAACAAAACAAAATAAATCAAATTCAACCAAAAATTATCAATTGTATCAAAGATCATGGAAAATATTACATTTTTCATTTTTTTCTTGTTCACATGAGATTGAAGTTCATTCGCGGGTTGTACAGAAGTGCTTTGTCGAATGATGACCGTCGCGCAAAGGTTGTTGAAATTTACGAAGCTACCAAAGATTCGATGCATCCTATTACATCGAAAATGCTGCTTCAAGATATCAACGCCAAAAAGGAGACCCTCGCTGGCGTGGCATGATTTTTTAAGAATTGATTTTGTAGAATATGATGATAAATTTTTTATGTATTACATTTGAGTGTTTGTGTTCGTGTTGTAATCATTTGAACAATTATATAAACCAATGTACAATCTCTCTCTTCTCTATAATTATAAAGATTTATCAGCCATGCCGCACGATTTAATTTTTGATGTCTTTCACGGGCATCATCACCACCACGATGCCACGTCAAGCCATCACCCTCATGTGCACGCACATGTCCAAGAAAGGATTTTTTTCAATTTTCTCGATTTATGTAATCATTCTGTAGGTTTTTTATGAAAAATTTAAAAATGTTTTTTATTTTGTTTTGTAGGCTACTAGTTATTTGACGACAGTTGCACAGATTCAAACAGGAAACACGGGCACGGAAATCGAAACACAGATGCAGAATTTCAATAACATGGTCAAACCTTTTGGCATCAAAGTCAAAAATCCTGGCATTTCCTCATCGACCAAAGACCCTTCTACAACGCTCGCCAAGGGTATGCAAAGCGATATCAAATCGTTTGTAGGAAAAGCAAACAACGGAATCACCACACGCCCACTCGCTACAACCCTGGCTTGGTATTCGACATCATATTTTCCAGGCAATATTTTTGTTTTTGATTATTATTGAACTTTTGCAGGTACCGACTCATCCAAGATAAAAACCCACAGATGAGTCTTTTGAAACAAGGTCTGCCGCAAAAAATATTGGCATATTATCCAAATGTAACCAACATTTTGAGAGCATTCTTAACCCTTCTCGATGAGAACATGCGAAACGCGAAAGGCGCACAAATCAATGTTCCCACCTTGGCACAGCTCCGACAAGCAGTAGACCAATTTGGGCTCGAGTGCGATAACATCAAAGCCACCACATCCGCAGCCAATACCCCTCTGACAAACGTATTTTTCATACAAAATGCAAAAAACAATATGAATTTCGATTAGATTTGATTTTGTATTTGTAGCCGGAGTCCCTAGGCCTGCCTACAGACGGGGGTGCTGGACCTACTGGAAGTCCTGCACCAGGAACTGGAGAAGAAGCTCCTGCAGTCGGGGCTGGTAGTATTATTCCTCTTGATTCCCCGCTCTTGCGCGATATCGCAGTCGCCCTTTACGGAGCAACCACGGCAAGCGAAAATGCGTCATGCCCGAATCGCTTATACAAAGAGTACCTGTGAAGACACATTTTCTGATTGCGCATGTTATACATTCTTGAATTTTCTGCAGAATCTACAGAATTTTTATATGCTACACTTTTGAAGGATGTTTAATGTTGTGCTGGTTTAATTCGTTTGAATGATTTGATTTGATGATTTATAAAGTACGATTTTCTCTCTCTTATTTATAGAATTTGATTTACAATCTAGCATGACGGTCTTAGATTTGATATCAGCAGGCCACCATCATTATCATCAGCATGACCATGTGATAACGTCCTCATTTGATGACAGCACCGCATCGTCATTGGGAAGCGGCAATAGCGCTGCATTAGTCCAAGCGCAAAGTGAACAGAGTTTTTATAATGTTGAGTATGAAAATGGGACTAGGGCGCGTGGAGGAACTCCCATGTCGGCGGTAACGAGTATCAGTAAAATGTCGAACGAGCAATATGCGAGTAAGATTGTTAATAGTTTAAAGATGAAGGCGTTGGGGATTATGAACCCATCATCCGCGCAGAAGATTTACGCAAATGTGGCTGCCATTGGCGCGTGTAGTCACACTGGTAGTAATTGTCAGGACATCGGAGAGGTGGCCGCGATGACGATGGGTAGTTCAGCGCCCGTTCAAAATTTTGCATCGATGGCACCTGATCTCTTTGACGCTACGCAGCAGTTTACCTTGGGGAATTTGGCTGCAAAAGCATTTGGAAAGAGTGGTGGTACAGGTGGATTGTCCTCTGAAATCCAGCAGAACTTTGCTGCTGGAAAACAAGCCATCATAGATCATTTATCAAATTCTGGTTCTGCGAGCGAACTTCTAATGTCTAAATTTTCATTGAAGAGTTTCATTTCCAGCTTTGGTGCAGCAGCCGCAAAACGAAAGGGCCAGATTAACATCTACAACAACATTTACAACCAATACTATGCCGAGACATCCGGTGGATCCGCTATGAGTTCGTTGTCCGCCCTTGGCGGCGGACCGATGTCAAGTAGCGCATCGTCTTATCAGAATGCTGCGAATAAACTCGTGATGACCATGGGAACAGATATCAAATCTCTTACAGGAGAAATGTTTTCAAGTATTGAAGGTATGATCATGGATCATTTATTTGCTATCGGTGCATGCACTGGAAAATGCGGTGATATTCCACAGTTGATTGTAAAGCAAATGTCAGATACGTTAAAAAGTGGAGAATTACAAAAAATGATTGGTGGCGGCGACGCACTTCTCGCTAAGACTGAGGCAAGTACGCTTAGCTCTGGCGTGGCGATTACGCCGGCTTATAAGATGGCATATGCAAAAGGTGTTGCGAGTTGTCAAAACGGCGGCGTGGCGGACATGCCTGCAACTATGTCTCCAGCCGAATCAAAGTATTCTTTCTTTTCATTTTATTAAATTATTGGCATGTTTTTCATAATAATATTATTTTCTTTTGAACACAGGGCAGCAGCGATAAAGGACACGGATACCGGAGCCAAAACCCCAGAAGAAAGCGCAGGTGAACATGCCGAGGCGGACACAAGCGCTGGAGAAGGTGCTGGTGTGGAAAAACCCCCTGCAGGTGGGCCTGCCACTCCGCCGGAAGGGTCTACTGAAGCCAAGACCGGTGCCACGATGACACCCGCCCAAATGGAAGCGAAAGCAAAGATCAAGGAATTATTTGGTAAGTACACAGATCAAGGGATGAAACCGAATGAAGCAGCGGCAGCAGCTCTCAAAGAGGCGAGTGGTGGGGGCGGTACCCCACAACCTCCTGCCGCGACTACCCAACCACCACCGACTCCTGCCCAGACTCCTCCAGCCAAAACTCCGGAGCAAATTGCTGCAGAGAAGAACGCGGCTATGGGAATTCCTACCATGAAAAGTGGTGGTGCTCCAATTAGCAATAATGCTGGTGCATCGCGCGCAGTTGGGATGGTGAATTCGGCAGTTTTGCCGTTGGAAGAATCTGCCGAGGTGAGAGAGCTTGTTATCGCATTATATGCCATGATCCAAAAGTCGTCAGAATGCCGAAAGAAAGCATCTTCAAATTTTATCTGATGACTAAATGTTCCAAAACTGCAATTTTCCCAGATTGAATTTTCCAGCCTCTCATCATCTTTTGTTTTGCGGTGTTGTCATCGAGGCTGTAATTGATTTCCGGTTTATATGATTACCCACTGGTATTTAACATCTCTCTGTTCTATAAATAGATCTAGAAAAATATAACCATGCCCGTTTTTGACGTTCTTGCGGGAGGGCACCATTACCACCATCACCATGCACACCCCTCCTCCTTCAACGAAGCCCTCGTAGAGGTTCAAGAACAGCAGGCTATGTATAACCAAAACTATAAAACGGGCACTAGCGCAAGGCAGGGTATACCAATGGATGCAGTCTTTTTAATTCCTGGGAATTACATGACGAATGAACAATTCATGAACAACATGATCCCCGATTTGAAGATGAAAGCGCTAGCATTCTCCTTCCTCCCCGCCAACGCGCAGGATGTCTATGCATCTGTAGCTGCGATTGGTGCTTGCGCGCATAAAAATAGCAACTGCCAAGGGATTGGTGAGGTGACGGCGATGACACTCGGTGCGTCCGCACCAGTCAAGAACTTCGCTGCTATGGCACCAACCGTGTTTAAATCGATCAAATACCTTACCATGGGGAAAGTTGAACGGGTTGCATATTTAAGCGGAGGTTCGGGCAAGCTTGGTCCCGACATTCGCAAGGCATTTACAGATGGTACAAAAGTAATTCTGGAGTATATGTCAGCTAAATCTCCAACCGATTTATTAGATAAAAAGATGGAATTATCAAAAATGGATCTTGGAAGCGGTGCTGCCGCTAACGCAGCAAGGAAAGGGCAAATCGACAACTTCAATGACATATACGTTCGGTTCTACAATGAAGCTAACGGCGGAATGAGTTTCCTCAACCTTGGTCCGATGAATGCGTATGCTAAGACCTATCAGCTAGCTGCAAACGGGCTTATCAAAAACATAGGCGACGACATCAACACAATAACTGGCGCCATTGCTGGCGATGTTCAAGAAAGGGTCATCAATATAAAAATTTTGCATTTTTTTCTTCCAAAATGTTGTTTTCTTTTGATTTTCAATGGTTTTTCGCTTCAAATCCTCTTCTTGTATCGAAATCTTAATTTTGTTTTTTAGGTTTCCGGCGGAATTCTTGACACCCTATACGCATTAGGTGCATGTGACAGTGGGTGTGGTGAGCTTCCATCATTGATTGTGAGACAAATGGCGAATACGTTCACAAAGGGAAGGCTACCTACATTTATTGGAGCGGGTTTGGCAGCGCTGGCAAGATCTGAAGCACAGGTGCTAACGACGGGTCAAGCAATGAATGCAGCTTACAAACACGCCGTCGCCAAAGGAGTTGCATCCGCCGCCGCTGGAAATATGGTAAACCCACCGCCGGACCCTAGTCCCGCTGCAAAATTAGCCAATGAATTAGCCCCACACCCCGAGCCGCCACCAGACGTCCCTCCACCTAAGCCCGCTACAACACCAACACCGAGCACAGAACCTCAAGGAGATGCTGTGGCACAACTGAAGGACATGAAGATGGCAAATCCATTTGCAAACCCTATGAATGACCCGACGATGCAGGAAAAAAGCGCGGAGTCCGCTCAAGAAAATCTCGCCGGTCCCGGCGTGCCAAAGACTTCATCCTACCTCCCTTTTGAGCAGTCACCCCAAATAAGGGAGCTGGCCGTAGCAATATATGCTATGCAGTCATCGGGTTGTAGAAGGCAGGCGTCATCTGATTTTATTTGATTGGTTTTCATCATCATTTTTGTGTTTATGTTTGTTTTGACAGTAGTAACCCCCCCATTTATTTCAACTATAGCCTCTAAATCTTGACATCTGAGATTGTCTTAGATTCATATACCAACTACCCTCACGTTTGAACGCGGTACAAAACATTGAAATTCAATCCAAATTACATATATTCCTCGACTCGAATTTGCAAGAAAGCATCGACAACATCGCCTACCTCGAATACATACTACATATTTCCCATATATAGCTTAGAGCCATGTTGGAAATGATGTCATCTATTATTACTGTAATTTTGGTAAGTTTCAAGCTCGGTGATGCTTGTACAAGTATCATAGTAGGTAGGGATGCAACCCTAGAGGGTGCTCCAATGACGACACATACGAATGATTGTAACGATTGTGATTTTCGAATCGTATCAATCCCCGCTAGGGATTATAGTCCTGGAGAGTTGCGGCCGATATTCAACGGGGAATGGGCAGCTTTTCCTAGAGAACATTCGAACCGAACATCCGCTTATGATAATGAAGAAACCAGAGTAGCTGTGTCCAATCTCCCTCAAGAAGACAGAAACAAACTCATTCCTGTTGGATATATACCGCAAGTGCCTCATACGTATGCGTACTGGGAAGCTAGCTACGGATTAATGAATGAATTTGGCCTCGGACTCGGTGAGAGCACATGTTTTGGCTATTTAATTG
>JACLAD010007969.1_pt1 | contig 10553 bp, 1 predicted proteins | sample 8027901 | NCBI WGS metagenome assembly JACLAD01 (sample SAMN15725071, study PRJNA655200) | protist metagenome | isolation source: fluorescence activated cell sorting (FACS) single amplified genomes of... | place: Spain: Blaines Bay Microbial Observatory, Mediterranean Sea | collected 2016-07-05
TGGACTCGCGAGTGCCTCAAGCGCGCGGCCAAGATGCAGGAAGAAATGCAGCATGAGTCGCTTCGCACGGCCAGTGCGCAAGCGCATGACGGTAAGCAAAAGGATGAGCGACCGCCATTTCCGCCATTTCGCAAAAACTTGTATAAGAAGAAGAAAAAACATAGCAAGAAGAGGGCGGCTGAGGACTCGGTACAGGCCAAAAAGAGCCAGGAGCGCGAGGAGGCAAAGAAGGACTTTGATCGTCTCTTTGCCATTGTGAGCGACTTGCGCGCTCATGTATTGCTGTGCTTTCGCAACTGCCCGAGCGACGCTTGGACGTTGGAAAAGGTGCGTCGTTTTACATCATTTTTCACTTTTATTACCACGCGTCACTCGTGGAACAAGGATCTGCTCTCTATGCCCGAACCCGAAATTTTTGAAACATATCAAAATTGCCGGCGCGCCGTGATGGCCTTTGTAGCGAAACTACCAGCATCCGAAGTCAACAGTCTCATGGAGAGTATTGCTGCCCTGGTGGCCGATGCGGACCAACCCAGCATACCGCGCGGCTGGGGTACGTATAAGTCGGCTTCAGCTTTGTCCGTGCCTGATGTTCGCCAGCGCGGACGTTATGGTGTTTGTGAGTCGTCAGCTCGCAATCGCCTCTTGACGTCTGCAGATCCCACCCGGGCTTTGCCTCTCATTGATGAGCGCCTAGGCTCAGCCGACATGGGTGTGGAGATTAATTTACAGATAATTACGCTGACACTGCGCTCGGGCCATGTCGAGGCGCTGCAACCGCCAGTATCAACTGACCCGGACATATTGTCCGTCTTTGGGCCGCGCTCGCTGCAGGCTGCGACCGTTGAAAAGGCCGTTAATCGCTGGTGGCTGCGTCTAATTGGCCGTCAGCACGATCTAGAATACTGGACTGTAGATGAGCGCACGGAGGCCCAGGAGTGGGATCGCGATTACGACCCGGGAGACATGCCCCCAACAGAGCGCTGGATTGCCCAGCTCTTTGAGCCTATTCGTCTAGGCAACTACGTGCCACCCGCAGTGCGCGAACCGATTCCATTTGTAATGCGCGAGGATCCCTACGGCTCTGAAGAGGATGTTGCCGTGCTCATTGGTCTGGATCCGCAAGAGGGCGGTAATGTTATTGAAGTTGTGGTGTGCAAATCGCTGCAGTGCGTCAACATTTATCTTATTGAGAGCTTTGGGCGCCGCTTTTGGCGCTCGCAGTGCTATGCCTCGGATGCGCGCTTTTCTCAGCGCTTTTTGCAACCCTCGTTCGACGACCGTCGCGGTATGTGGCCGCAGTGGGGCCGCTACGAAGCTGGGCGGGCCATGTTACCAAGCCCACAGCCCTCGGCCGTAATTACGCGTGAGGCAACTCTGGCTGAGAATTTAGCCGCCACCCCAGAGCAGTTTGTGCCCGTGCGCTACCTCTTTGGCGTGCTGCCTACGGCACTGCTTGAAGGTTATGAGTACTGGCTGGACGACAACGACAGCCTGCGCGGCTATCCAATGGCTCGGGATGACAAGACTGGCCTTCCTGATCACATCTTACTTGTTGAAATCGATCGTGAGACAGGCCGCGCTACCGTAGCAAAGCGTGCACTAACGAGCGTACGAAAAGACTGGACGGCCGAGGAGCTGGAGCACCTGCAGTCCATTCAGGAGACGACACAAGAGGAGACGGGGCTCTACAATGAACGTGGCTGCCGCCAGCGACCAACATGGACTTCCCGGCAGCTCGATCGCGGCACTTATGACGACGGAGCTGAGCTACGCCTGCAAGATGTATTTTATGCCGACAAGGGCAGCAAATTACGCCGCGCTGCTCGCTGTCTTGCGCGTATTGAAGACCTCTCACAAGCCCTCTTTTGGTGCCGCGGGCCCGACATGCGTGAGCGCGCCGACGAGCTGCATCTGGTCGAGCTTCCCCGTCTGGGCCTGTCTCTGGTCGAGCGCGACGGGCGCCTGTATTCTGTCGACCACGCCAACCTTTACATTTGCGACGAGGCTTATCTTTCTGCGCGACCGGAAGTAGAGCGTCTGGTGCGCGGCATACCGCACTCGCTGGTGCTTGTCAATGCCGATGATGAGCCCAGCGTGCTTGTGCCACTGGACAGGCCCGCTCGCCCGGCTATCCAGTCTTCGCCTTTTACCACTGAGCTGGTGCTTGACCGCGTCAACTGGCGGGGTCTGGCGCTCAAGTACCTGCTGTTGCCGGTACACGTCTCTCTTTCTTTCATTCGCACACCCACGCTGACTTCTGCGCTATACCTCCTGTTGCTTCGATTCTTGAGCCGCGACTACGAGGACGTGCTACGTCTTGTGCCGGCGGTCGGTAGCGACGCCGAGCTCAATGCTGAGGAGGCGGCAGTGCTGTTGGAAGTTGCCCGTGTGGCTGACTCGCATCCTGATGCCCACGCCGCACGGCTGCATCTTACTCTAGCGCTGGCTGATGCTCCTCAATCGGTGAAGAGCTTGCTTTCATGGGATCTGCCTACCGAGTCTTTTGGCTACCTTAACAAGCTATCGCATGTGGGCATGTTTGCGCTGCTCGATAGTGTCCAGGAGCGCACGGTGATTGCAATGGCGCGTGCTCAGATCGCCAAAGAGGACGTCATTCGCGATTCGCTCAGCCAGTGGTGCTCTCCGGGTGGGCCACTCGTCATGGAACGCGAGTTGAAGGCCTTTCTCGCCTACCTCTTTGACCCGGCTGCGGCCGAAGAGATTTCGCACCAGGCCAAGCAGCGGTATGAAGGTCTCCTTGACCAGCTGCAGGTCGCTATTGAGTCCAAATTGGGCCTGGACCCTGACTCTGTGCCTCAGGAAGAAATTAAGCGCTTGCTCAAATTAGTTTATGAAGGCGTGAATCGCGGAGTATTGATGCGATGCGGCCTGCGCAATCGTAGTGTATGGCTAGCCACACCCATGGGTAAAAACGCTATCATGGAGGTGCCCGCCCTAACGCGCACAACGCGATGGCAGTGGTGGGTTGACGACACTGTACTGCGCGCTGAGGGCGCCAGTAGCAAGCTATGGGAACGAGTTGAAATGGAGTATAATGAAGTGCGCGCGCTGCAAGGAACGCAGCTCTACAAGACTGCAGGTGTCATTGTTGCGGCCACTCAAGATGGCGGTGAGCACATGACGGGCCATTTATGTAATCTAGGCTTTTTGTTTCTCTATAATATGCTCACAGGCTCAACGCGCATCAAGGTCGGCGCTCACGACGACTCGCGTACTATGGGTAGGCTTTTATGGCACTATTATGGCGATGCCCACAAACCCAGTAGCCTATGGTCGTCTATCGTGAGTCTGCTTGCCGCCTTTCCAGACTTGCGTGAGTGCCTTCCTCACTTTCGTGACACTCGTCATAGCAAGGTCACAACCTTGTTGGGTCGTGTTACCGACGCGCAACCACAATGCCCGCTTGATGAGCTACTCCAGGATGTAGTTCCATTGCTGGTAGCTGAAGTGGATCCAGTAGCCTTGACGTCCGTCCGAGCTGTGGCTGAGACGGCACCATTTGTGCCCAAATTGTCAGAGCAAGAGCTTACGCTGATCAAAGCCGCTTCGGCAGACGATGGTCGTGCTGCACGCCGCCCAAAGCTTAGCGACTACATGTGTGAGTCACGAGTGCTGCGGCTACCGGACGTGGAGAAATTGTTGGAACTGGCCGAGCACAGCATATCGCGAGGCGGTAATGTTACTGCACCCAAGACGGCAGCAGCGCGTGCAAAGCTGGCTGCTGATGACAACTTGCTCGATCAGCTGGCTGGACAGCCTCTGGCGGGACTTGATCTACAACGATTTGTGGTTGTGGAGGCACCACCAGGCCATGGCGATAATCCAGTGAGCTTAAAAATGCCCTTTGATGTCTCCGCGCACCCCGAGGCCCACGCCCCGGCTGCAGCAGAAATGTCAGAAAGGCTGACGGCTGACCTAAAAAATTACGAGGACAAGCTCAACGCCCGTGCGCACACGCACATGGTTGTGGACTTGAGATCGGATGACGTAGCCACGGCAGAAAAGACGGCTCTACTGCGCGATCTGGCGGAGCGCGCCAAGGCGCAGCGCCGTGCCGACTTGGACTACGTGCAGACTGCGCTGGCCTTGGTGCACGCGTGCGCAAATGCTGTGCCCTCTGAAGAGGCCGACAAGTCTGCAGCTGCGCTCAACTTTCAGCTAGCTCGTTACGCAGGTCACGAGTCGTGGCTGCTTGTTGATTACGTGATTGGAGCGCTCACCTCTACGCGTGCTGATCATGACCTGCGCAAGGTCAACGCTTTTCTCACCGACGCACAGGTTGATGAAATTGTGCAATTGGTTATCATTGCAATTGCACGCGCAACGCGTATTGGACAGCTCAACCGCGTGCTGGCGCAGTGCCGAAAAATTATCGGACTACTGCCACAGACACCAGGTGCCAAGCTTTCGGCGGGTGCGCGTGTCCGCATTCAGCAGCAAGAAGAGGCTCTTGTTACCCAGCTGACGGCGCAGCGCCACTACGTCTTCGCCAACAGTGCCGGGAGCGGTGACAACACGCGCACATTTGACCCGCGTCTACTGGTCTTTGAGTTTGTTTGGAATCTCATGCTCTACAAGGCCCAGCTCGATATGGTGCGCGAATTCAAGTCAACAGTAGACAGCGGTGGCTCATTGGTGCGACAGCTCATTATGGGCAGCGGTAAAACCACTTGTGTTTCGCCGCTACTCTGCCTCATGCTTGCAGACAAGAAGCACTTGGTTGTGGAGGCCGTACCACCGGCACTGCTCGAATTCTCCCGCTCTGTCCTACGCTCCTCTTTTTCTTCTATCTTGCAAAAACGTGTTTACACGTTTACTTTTGACCGCAGCACCATCATGTCTGAAGCCACGCTCCGTAAGCTGCGTACAGCACGGGATGAGGGTGGCGTCGTGACCACGACGCCCACTGCCATTAAGGCGCTGCTGTTGCGCTACGTCGAGAATTTGTTCATCTTGCAAAACAAAGACACGACAGCTTCCCTTGCCCAGGCGCGGCGCTATGAGCGCTTCCTTGCCAACCAGAGCAAACTAGTGGAGGCTCTGCGCGTTTTTGTAGACAATGGTATCTTGCTGTGCGATGAGATTGACCTTTTGTTGCATCCGCTGCGCTCCGAGCTCAATTTTCCCGTGGGCAAAAAGCATCCCTTGGACTTTTCCCCTGCCCGCTGGGTATACCCAATGTTTGTGCTTAATGCTGTTTTAAGCGCCAACGAATGCGCGGGTCTGGCTGATGAAGAGGCGGCAGCTGAGGCCATAAAGGCCGCAATTCCCTTGGCACGCGAGTCAACTCGCGTCCTTGAGGCCACGCTACAGCTGCGCGCGGCCCTCTTACGCGGGTATGATGCCCGTGCCCTGCAGCGCGTGCCGCATATGGTGTTGCTTGACGACAAGTTTTACGAGTCGGACTTGCAGCCCGTGCTTGTTGACCTGACTGTGTGCTGGCTCGAACAGCAACACTTTGACCCTGTGGTCCTCGACGGTGTGCCGCTGCCAGAGGTACTTCTCAACAAGTACTGCTTGCCCAATGGCGATAGCGCTCCTACTGCTGTAGCTGACGGTGCTGGCGAAGATCGCGCAAAGTACCTTAAGCAGATTAATATGTGTCATGACTGGCTGGTGTCGTTTTTCCCGCACGCTCTCAAGAAAATTGACCGCGTCACATTTGGTACTATGACAGAAGATGACCGCAAGCGGGCACTCGAGGTTGACCCCTTTATGCCGCGCACACGCTGGAAGCTTGCCATTCCTTTTGTCTCCAAGGACGTGCCCTCGCGCAGCAGCGAATTTGCCCACCCAGATGTTGTCATTGCCCTTACATTTTTGGCCTATCGTTATCAGGGGCTACGCTACGAGGATTTTGAGGAAATTGCCACGGAGTTGAGACAACAGTTGGCTAAGGAAGTGGGCCCCGTCAAGGAACGACCGGCCTACAAGCTTTACGAAGCCTTTGTGACGCAGGCCGGTGGCCATATTCGGAGTCTGCAAACAGCCAGCGTGCCCGTGGAAGATCCAGAAGCTGTCGAAGACGAGCGCGAGGTAGTTGCACTCAACCTGCTCAAGCGCTCAGACGAGGAGCAGATGGAGCGCCTCTATAACGTGCTGCATGACTCGACACAGGCCGTCGACTACTACCTCCAGACTATGGTCTTCCCCACGTTTTTGCGCTATCAAAACACAAAACTCTCGGCATCTGGGCAGGAAATTGGCGGCGAAATACTTTTCAAACGGCGTATCGGGTTTTCGGGCACGCCTTCGTCGCTGTTGCCTTTAGAAATGGGCGCGACGCAATTTGAAAAGGGCTCTGACGGTCTCATGTTGACTGCAATGACTGACACTGACATTGTGTCTCACGAAGTTATCCAAAACGACTGGTCGCCTACGTCGCTACTCTTGCAGATTGCACAGCAACCGGAAGGCTCACACTACTCGGCCCTAATTGACACGGGTGCTTTGGTGACGGGCCTTAGCAACCAAGAAGTGGCAACCTTTCTGCTTGATAATGGAATGGAGTGGTGTGATGGTGTTGTCTTTCTGGACGATGCTGACCGCAAACTGGTACTGGTGCGTGCTACACGGCGCGCGGTTGAGCTCTCGCAGTGCGGTATTAAGCCAGCTCGTCTCTTTGCACTCTATGATCAGGTACACACCACCGGCACAGACTTGCCCTTTTTGTCAACCTTTGATGCGCGCGCTATCCAGACAATTGGCAAGGACATGGTCTGGCGCGATTTTGTGCAGGGTGCATGGCGCATGCGCCGTCTCCAGCGTGGGCACCGCATTCACTTGCTTGTAATTCCTGAGGTGCACGAACTCATTTCGCGGGAGCTCAAATTAGCGCGCATCGACCATTTGCTGGAGGACCAAGCTGGCCAGCGCGGCCAGCTTAGCGCTGTTTGCGCGTGGCTTGTCATTAATGCAATGCGCAGTGAAAAGCTTCAGTTTCAGCAGTTACAGGTGCAAAATGCTGCTAATATCTGGCGCAAAAACGCGTTTCGCGTACTGCTGCGGGGCGAAGAACAGGTTGAAGCCGCAGAGGGCGAGGTTAAAGCCGCCGGCGCCGCTGCTGCTGCCACCACTGCTAGTGCCGTACCTCTTCTTGCAAAGGTTGGCGTCTCGCCGGCAGTCGACTGTTTCAAAGAAAAAATTGACTTTTGCCTCCCCGAGACGGTTGTGGCTGGACGCGACTTGCCCACCATAATTGGCGATATGGCCGCCACGCACACTGATTTTATAGTTTCGCGCGAGGACGGTAAGGTCATAGAGACAATTCGTAAGCTGGCCGACTCAGCGCCACCGGCTGCCGATGATAGGGGAGACGCAACAGCTGCGGCAAAAGGAGGCGGTGGGGGAGGCGCACGCGTGCGCACGCAAGAGGCTGCGCTGCAAATTGCGCTACAGGCCGAGATGGTGCAGGAGCAGGAGCAGGAGCAGGAGCAGGAACAGGAACAGGAACAGGAACGCGAGGTTGAAATTGAAAAGTTTGTCGACCTGCAGTACAACCGCGACATGGAAGAGCCCATCAGTTGGCGCTTTGATGACGTGATTATTCGACCACCCTGCAGCGATTTGAGGGACGTTGATGACGCAACGGCGCCATTCTATGCCGGCCATGCCTTTCGGCTCTACAAGCGCAATGCCATCGAAATGCCGGCTTGTGTGTCCATGTCCTCAAATTACTTTAACCCCAAGTGGAGCGGTGAGCGTCGCCTGAAGAATGTGGTGTGCGTGCTCGAATACGTGCCACAACCGGGCTTGCTGCGGGTGCAAAGTGCAGCCGAGACCTTGCGCCAAATTTCCAATCCCGATTTTCTCTGTGAGGTCATGAGCGAGGAGATGGACACAGATGTGGCTGCGACTGATACCGATGGCCTTGGTATGACTTCTACGGGGGGTGCGCTGGCCCGTCAGCTTTCAGTCAATACGGTCACGACGCTTGAGAAAGCCTTTGATCTTTTTGATATCGAAGCCAGCGGCGCACTACCGCACGACCTGCTAAGCCACGTTGTGCACTCGGCCATGGATCGCTCACTGACGGCCGAGGAGCTGCAACAGATGCTTGCACAATTTTCTGACGACCCAGAGGTGGAAGGAGGCAGGAGGCGTTTTACTGTGCGCTCGCTGCGGGATTTGCTGTTGAGTGATCATATGCGCCCTATGCAGGATGGCCGATACTTTGTTGCTCTGTCGCTGGCTGAAGCTGAGACGGTGCGCCGCATAATGCACCTACGCACTCGCAACTTGGGGGTCGAGATAAAGTTGCACGTGGTGCCCTTGGGCTTTGCCACCATTGACTGCTGCGCCGTACCTGGCCGTGCACGACAGCTGCCCATACCTATCGAGGATGACAGTACGTACCAGGCTAGCGTTGCGCACCAAGTACTCAGGTACTTTGACGGCGAGTTGCAATATTCGCCGCCCGACGTCAATGTGCTTTTGCGTGCCCTGCAGGCGGCTTCTACCAATAAGCGTCAGACCTTCTTTGAACAGGTTATTGGCTGCCGACGGCGCATGCGTACCAAGTGGACAGCCACGCCACTGGCCAAAGTATTTGCCCTCCGATCTGAGTTTCACCTGCTGCAGCAGCGCGCGCAAGTTGTGCGGATGCGGCTGGCTCTGCGGGCGCGTGAGCTCACGTATTTTGAGGGCTTTCAGCTCTTTGACTGCGATAACAATGGCCTCGTTTCGGCTGGTGAGCTATGGGGCGCGCTCGTCTTTCTGGGTGTCCCGGCTACCGCTGCTGACGTGATTGATCTGATGCGCAGTAATGATGCCGACGCCGACGGTAATTTGAGCTGGGGAGAGTGGGCGCAAATGCTGTGCTGGAGTGACGAGCGACTGAGCGCCCTAGACGAGGTTCTGCCCGCGGGTTTTGCCGCGCTCGGTGCCAAGCCTGTTGACCTCGAGGCCATGCGCGGCACCCTGGAGCCACGTGGTGAAGAAGAGCTGGCCAGCATGTGGCGGCAGCAAGATAAGGTCGCAGCACAGCGTGCCGCTGAAGAGTTGCGCGAGTATCGAGCGCTAGAGGAGGCAAGAGCCCAGGCACTGGAGCTGGAGCGCGACCAGGCTGAGCGCGCTCAAGGCATTGGGCCAAACCCAGAACTCAGTTCGGGTCGCGTGGCCTTTGACTTTAAGCGCGGCGGCAGTCGCCTGCCCAAGCAAGTGCAGGCATTTGGTTTTGTAGACTGGCGCTCTCACGCCGACGGCAGTGCCTCGCTCATGGTCGACCCTCGCTCGTACCTAGTGCTGCCCCTGGGCCATTTGGCGCCCCAGGCCGCGGCGCAGGACCCGGCCTTGGGCATTCACATCAACGAATGGACTTTGGCCATGCACGTGCGCGTGCGCCAGTTGCCACCCGTCCGCACGACTATAGTGCGCACGTCAGCACCCACCAGTTCATCAGACGCCATTGAGTTTTGCTGTGATTCCTCCGGTCAGCTTGGACTTGGGCCACTTTGTGATTCAGCCTTTGGGCGATTCGCACCGGATGTATGGCAGCACTTGCTGCTGTCGGTGCGTGCCGACACTGGCTTGCAGGTGTACCTCAATGGTAACTCGCAAGTACCGCTGACAAACCTGGGTGTTGCGTACCTGAACGGCCCGCTGAGCCTCAATGTGACCGAGGGTCTCGTCATCTCAGGTGCCGGTGAAGAGCGCTTTATGCAAGGGTGTGAGATTCGAGAGGTTGTTGTCTACGGCCATGCCATGAGCGATATGGAGGCGGCTTCGGCCTACGATGTGCACCGTCAACTTGCCACCTGGTCTTGTCTGCAGTGTAGTTTTAGCAATGCTTTTGACGCCACTAGCTGCAGCGTTTGCGAGGCCCCGCGAGTCATGCCCAATAGTGGTGCTGCTGGGTCTGGAACTGGTGGCGATGGTGATGGTGATTCACCGGAAGCCATGCTGCGAGCTCTGATGATTTCCATGGGTTTGAGCTGTGAAGATGCTGAAATTGAAGCCGCTCTTGCAGAGTTTGGAGTAGGTAACCTGGAGGCTGCTGCCAACTACATTATGACCTCCAAGTTTGGCATGTAGGTAAGAAAAGAACGAAGAGAAAAAAGAAAAAAGACAACCAAAAAAAAAAATTAAAAAAATAGAGATTAAAAAATCAATAATTCAGTATACAATTAGGCAAAAAAGGGCCTCATGAGAGTTTAACTTTTTAAAAGGGTTACAGAAGGGCTACCAGCAAAATGTTAGTAGTAGGTAGGTACCTAGACGTGTGTTGTTGTTGTCGTTGTTGTTGTTGTTGTTGTTGTTGTTGTTGTTTTTACTTTTACCGCGTTTCATGTAGGCCGCCTACAATATTGGCCCGGTTGTGCGCAACGAAGTGTGCGCGTAGCATTGTAAATAGCGCGAGGCACCATTTCAAGCAAGGGCAATGATGCTGCTGCCGATACAGCACTGTCTGAGATGCTGCTGTTGTCACCGCTACCGTTACTATCACCATTTCCATTACCAGTACTGCTGCTGCTGGAGGATCACATGCATTGGGTGTCGGAGACAGGCAGGCGTCCCCTACACTAGTATCT
>JACLAD010010951.1_pt1 | contig 10553 bp, 10 predicted proteins | sample 8027901 | NCBI WGS metagenome assembly JACLAD01 (sample SAMN15725071, study PRJNA655200) | protist metagenome | isolation source: fluorescence activated cell sorting (FACS) single amplified genomes of... | place: Spain: Blaines Bay Microbial Observatory, Mediterranean Sea | collected 2016-07-05
GAACAAATCAGATGTGCAATAGACCTGCTTCAATCCGGCACGTAGGAGAGGTCTGGGTGGGAAAACATATTTCGTGTTGCCGTGAAAGATTTCCAATTCTGCCGAAACGTTTACATCTCGGTTGTTGGCATCAAGGATGTTCATCAGTTCGATGGCGCTGCCATCGTTGCAGCTGGTGTAGTTGCCACGCGCAATCAATCGGCTAATGACAACTCGGAAGAAAAAAATAAGACAATAAGACGGTCATTTCAAAATTTCTAAAATCAATGAAATAATAATTTGATGCATGCATCATTGCTGAATGTCAGAATTGTTAATCCATGACGCATCTTAATAAGGACAACAAAACATTATTCAAAACATGTGATATCAAAACAATCGTACCGGCCTGCCCATCGTCGGCTGGACAAGTGCTTGTTTCAGCCTCGGCTCCATTATCACCAGAAATACCTCAGTCGTTAGCCACGAAATATTTGTAATGCAAAAATATACAGCACTTTGACAAATAATCCAAAATATCGAAAAAATGACAAAGCTGAGAACACATTGGAGGCTGGGTGCCTGAGGATTGCATTGCAGCTCGAGAGGTTGAAATCAAAAAATAAAATATCTGGGGGAAACACCCAATTTCAAACTTGCCTCGGCGGGGAGGCAGGGAGTGAGTCACCAAGCCTGAAAACTTGAAAAAAAAATGAATTTGATAACTAGTAAAACCCGAACGAAAAGATAACACCAACTAAGAAATCGACTTCGAACGAGCCAAATCAAATTTCAGACCGAGGTCAGAATCCATGAACTGGCAAAAGGTTGTATGCGAATTATTGGCCGCGGGTTGCGCTAGCCTCAAACGCCGCCCAGAGCTTTTGATATAATAAAATATGCTTTCACGGAATTTTATTTTGGTGCATCAACTGAAAATCGACAAGTCAGGACTGACATCTACCCTTTCCTTAGAACCTCCTTGCGTGTCAGAGTTACTTTCATTGCCGAAACTGAGTTTCGCAATGTTGTCGGCCTTCAAAGCAAACCTTAATCCAATACAGTCAGGGTGACAGAAAAGAACGGATTCAGTCTTTGACATTCAATTGTTCTAATCTGCACGCCCAAATTGCATACCACAACGTTTGTCCAAACGTAGTTTCAATTTGATTCTACTCTGAAAAAATCCTCGAAAATTGAAAAACAAACTTCCCTCTCGGACCCTTTGCACTTTGAAAAGCACTCACCCGACACCAGAGACGTAAAATTTTTTGTTTGGCCGTCGGCAAGATCCTTCGTCTGTTTGGCGATGCCTAAGAATAAAAAAATTGCAAAAAGAACAGGTGAATGATCTTAACTTCAAATCATTTGTCTTTTGCGAAGTACAAATGTTCATTCGATACAGATACAATGAATTTCCGTTGTTTCTTTATTGTGAGCGACAGCCCTGTAATCTTGAAATAAACTCGCAACGTTTAGCCCTTTGTTGTACACTTTCCACACCACCTTAAAAACATGGAAGACATGCATGAGCGGAATGAACATAACAAAAGGAAAAAAAATTCTTTGCCAGACACATTTGTGGCCTGGACACACCAATTCGACTGATCGTTGATGAATGTCTCAATGCATTCAGGTATCTGCTGTGACGCAATAATGGGAACCGAAGCAACCTGATGTAATATTGATTTTGGCAAAAACATGCGTCTGAAGAAAATATGCGACGACCTTTTTGTAGTATCCATTTTGGAATCTTGGACTTTTTGTATTTGAAAATGGTTTTCAAAATATCAATGGTTCCTGCTAAAAATTGTTAGGGGTTGCAATGGCGAGGAACAAAACGTTGACAACCTTGAGCTTCACGACGACAATCAATCTAGTGTAACGCATCTATTATAAGAAAATCTTCAATAAGAATAGAAACATTTACATTCATAATCAGAAAACTTTGTTGATACTACAGCTGCGTATAATTTTGATTTTTCAACCTTTTTGAAAAAGAGCGTTTACTTTGACAGATCTTCGAGGGTGATATCAAATGCTTTCTGGTATTAATTGTTGAACCAATGGCCTGGAATTACCAAGCAAAACGAATCAAATGGACTTGAAAATCAAAATTTCGATATTTTGAAAAAATGCCCTGTGAAGAACCAAATGCGATTCGTATAGCTCGAAATAATGATTTGGGTAAGGAAAAGATCAACGAAACAATTGCGGCACCTCCTTGCCTTCGTATTTCAAATGGCCAACCACGCAAAGGTCGTTGAAATTGGAAATTAATTGAAGTATAAAAATTTACAAAAAACATACGTACCCAAACAAATATATTAGACATATTGTACGAATGATAATAAAACATACATTTGAAAAAAGGGGTCGAGAAGCATTTGCAGATTAACATGGTAGAATTTTTAATGAAAGGGAATCATGACTGTTGAAAAGTCTGAGATGGAAATCAGTCTGGTACGTGTTTGAAAAAGTCGTTTGTCAAAACTTTCAAGATTCGAAGATATCCTAAAGATGGCGAAATTTTCCGCTTTCAAAGATTCCAAAATCAATGCAAAATGTTCAAACTTGGGTGCATCATGACGACCTACTAATATACCTCAGTGGTTAGCCATGATGGCAAAAACAATATGTATGATTTACTATCATTCATGCTACATATCATCATGGATCAGGATTGATCCATTGATCAAAAATTATTTTGTTTAACTTCTTAAACAACGTTGACGCTTTGAAGGAATGACCCATTTAGATAGTGACAAGGCCGCAGAATCACAAATGCATAGTGTCATAGGATCACAGGGTCAAAATGTTATGAAATCACAGGGTCAGGGTGTTATGAGGTCACAAGGGCGCAATGTTCCAGGGTCACGGGATCACAACGAAATAGTGTTATATGGGGCATACGATCACAGGGTTCACAGTGTCATAGGGTCACAATTTCATATGGTCATAGACCTATATGGTTATAGAAGCATAGAAACATTTTCTGTGCTCATGTGTTCGCGACAGAGCGCCGCTCAGCGCGCCACGTACAAAGAAAATATTACAAAAAACTGTACCCCACCCATAGGAAATTCTCCCAATGACAACCGAATGACCCCCCCAATCGTAAGTGGGGAACCCCCCAATAACTATCAATAACCAGTGAATTCCCAGGTAACCATAACTTTGGGACCCCCCAATAGCTATCACCAACCGCTGAATTCCCAGGCAACCATAACTTTGGGACCCCCCAATAGCTATCACCAACCGCTGAATTCCATGCTAACCGTGACCTGGGAACACCCTCAATAACTATCAATAACACATGAATTCTCCGCTAACCGTGACCGGGGACCCCCCTCAATAACCATGAATGACAAATGAATTCCCAACTAACCGTGACCGGGGACCCCCCTCAATAACCATCAATGACACATGAATTCCCAACTAACCGTGACTGGGCAACAACCCAAACCCTCACGCCTCATGACCACCCCACCTGCACTCCAATGGCCTCCGAAAGGCACGCCAAGCGTGACTATGAACCCCACCTCCACGCATGTATCATTTGCAAAGGTTTCAAATTCATGATGCTGCCCCCATGCCCCCATGCCTCTATGCCTCTGAGGCTTTGATACCTATATACCTATAATTTGCGACGCTGCGCGCCGCGATCATAGTTTTTATATGGTCATATGGTCATAGAATTATATGTCCTTAGGGGATTAGGATCACAAGAGTCATAGAATCATGGGCATAGTTTCGGGGTCCATAAACCCTTGCCCGTAGAGATTTAGGTTAATGTGATATTACATATTAGCCAATATAACTGGCGGGAGGTATGTCGGATACAATAAATAATATCAATGATAATCAATACAGTAACAATGATGACTGATAGAATCTACACAACAAACTGGATGAGCAATCACCTGAGCACGAAATACATAACGCAGACATGACTGTTTTCTTGTAGAAACCAATATGGCATTCGCAAATGTGCTCACACGGCATTTGACTTGAAAATGATTGACATAACATTGGTGTCATTGGTGTCATGATTGACGTGTCATGTCGTGCCATGAATGAGAAATGGTCCAAAAAAAATGGTGATGGGGAACGAAGGCGTGTAACCCATATACACAAAAAAACAATATCAACAGAAGGCGATCACCAATCAAATGCAAATATTCTTAGTGCAAAATCAACCCAAGTTGAAAAATATTGGCCTGGCGGAACCGCAGACGCGGACTCTCTTTTGTAATTCGAATAACGCGAGACGTTTGAATATTTATGACCTTGACTATTAGAACTCAACATAGTCCAATTAATCAAAATCAGTACACATCGCGCTCGGAAACAGAAATATTCCTCTCGCTTACTCCACTTGTGGTAATTACGTAGATGTAGCTTGACCATCTCATACCCCTGATTATGTTTCTCAACTTCGACACAACTGGTCAACCGTTACGGCTTGACAAATTCAAAATGTAACTCACTGCGCGGCCGCGATTACGCGCTCCCGCACCATCTCAAGAGAGGCGAACCTCCCGTGGCATACTTACGATGTTTTGAAAATAATGGCCACTCGATATTCTCAAAGACCAGACGCCTTGAAATGAGATAGTGCAATGCCCATGTGAATTCTGTCACAAGCCATTATCCAAAAATTCAAAACAACATTCAGAGATGTAAATATCGACCACATACTGAACACTTAATCCTGAACCACTGTTCTTCTTGAGAAAAAGATGTTTTGATTCAAAAAATGTTCTTCAACTAATAATTACTAATTAATCATGAATACGGAAAATTTGGTGATGTGATCATCCTTGTTGAATGTCAAAGAAAAATCACTCACATGTTTGCTGAATGCGCATGCCTCGAATGAAAACAAAAATATAAATCATTTTTTCAATTTAGTTGAATGATGGACTGTTTTTTTAAAACGGAAACAATCTAAAAAATAAGGAGATATCAACGAACAGGAAAAAGGTAAAAACAAACGAATTCTGAAAAGGAAAGAAAAAACTGAACTAGAAAGAAACCATGGTAAAAGACAAGGGAAATTACATTTTTGAATTTTTTTTGGGTTGTCTATATTATTGAACGCGATAAAAAAATATACTAAAAGTATAATTTCTCAAGTTTTCTTGAAAAATATGAACATTAAATATCTCTCCCTTTTGTTCATCCTGGGGATGATGTGTTTGCTGGTCAGGTTGACTTATCGCAGGCAATAAAGAAAAACGCAAATAAAAACAAAAGCTTCGTTTAATCGAACCGCTTCCAGCGGAGCAAAAGACCACGTGGGATAGCAAACATAATTTCAAAATAAAGTCACAAATCAACCTCAACACCTGAAAAATGAGAGGACAACGAAAAAATCTTTCCTATCGATGACGACAATCGTCAACATCCATGTCAGGCGGAACATTTGGAACAATGCCAACCAACGTGAGTGTGTTTGAAAAAATATCAACAACGCAAAAGGACCGACCGAAAAAAATCCCCCCTCACTGCAACCTATTGGTCTATATTGAGTGGCAACACTTTTACAACTGATGCGCTAAATTGTTAAAAACAATCATAATGCTTTTTTTATTTCATCAGATGCTTATGATATACGTGACATATGTACCATTGCTTCAGAAAATTGAATTGCATCTTCATAAACAATTCGGTGTTTGGTCAAAATGCCGGTGCTGGGAGTCAGCTAGTCAGCGAAAATAGAAAGAATTTGACATTGGGGAGAAAATAAATCCAAGCAAGGTTTTGTTTTGCTGCGAAAACACAACATTCTGGACAAGGAGTTCTTGTTGGATTCTCGTCAAGATGAGAACATGAAGCAAATTACCGACATAGTAATATAAACAATTTATTGCTGGGAGTCAATTGTTTATGTATTACATATAAAAGACTTTTAGAAATATTGGCTCTTTGACGCGTCAATCGAGCTGGAGTTGCTACTCTGCTCTCCGACATGTAGCTTGTATGATTTGTAAACCCTACGTTAAACGCTCCTAAACTCCAACCAACTTTTGTACGGGATTTTGATACTTGCTCGAATTAGGCGTCTGGACACTTTCCCGACATACACGCATTTCGAGATGAGTTTTGCCTTGACGACGGATATATCTCTGGAATTCCTCGTTGCGATGACTCTGCTGATAAGCTGTAAACATGCGGAGGAACCCACCATGCGGCATATCAAATATACCCTCAACTAGACTCGACCCTGCACGCAACCGAACTAAACCTCTGTTTTTTTGATTTCGCCAAAGCATTGAAGCCATTGGTCATGAATCATCCCTAGATGGTCTCAAAAAAGGGCTAGATCGGAACAATCTGACCCATTCAAAATCATCGTTTAGTGTGGAAAGCGACGGTGCGTACCTGGCCTAGCGAAAGTTAATGGGTTTTTTTGCCACATCGCAATACTGCCAAACTGTAGTGTTCACTGTCGTGTAACACCAAGCGCCTCCCTCCTTGGAAACAACAAAAAAATTCAGGACAAAAAATTGATCATCTTTTTGCGCAAACATAAAATCACATCTACAAAAATCAAAACCTAAATGAAACAAGGGAAACAAAAAATGTCTAGATCAAGAAAAACATTGTTTTAATGTAATAACTTGACTGACCATCAAAACAATCCTGAATTGAATGCTTGCACAAGATGATTTTCGTTCCCCATGATATACATTACCAATTCAGTCAGATGATGGTGTAATGTCTTAGATCGAACGATCAACGCAGTGGGAAATCATTGCAAAACCAATTGAACACGTACCTTATCATCGGGATTTCTGCAATACGCGTGATCCCCAAGTCCCTTGTCGTTGTAGAGTGCCTTGATACCGTTGGTATCTGCAAAAGTGTGTGAATGAGGGTGTTGGCTGGTCCATTTCTGGCATTGAAAACCCTCACGAGTTGTTGAAATTGTTCCTCTGTAATTCAACTGTTTTTCGTTGAGGGAATCCTGGTGGGTGTTTTCCATGTGGAAATAAAATCCAACACCCTTATTTCCCGGCAGCGTGATGTTTGTGATGATATCGGAGTTATGCACGTCAAGTTTACCTTGAAAAAATATCATAAGAACACATCCGAACAAGTGTTAGCTGTAGCAATATAAATTTGACAGAAAACGTACCATAACTGTGACGCCGTTCGCAATTTACATCATCCGAGAATACAAAGGTTGGCTGCAGGTGGCCGCTTTGATCGTCATTTAAGATCGCACCGCTGGCGTCGTCCTTGAGGAAGTATGTGAATTTGACAAACACGTTGCCTGCTACCTGCAGAGAAAGCGTGACAAATCGCGTTGGAAAGATGTAGAACTTTTGGAAGTGACATTTTTGAGAATACGGAGATGCAGTGATCGTTAGCAACACCCTGGCAAAGGTTCCAACCAGTCAAACTTCCTGTAACGTCGCCAAAACCGTTATCTAAAAATTGACCTTCATATTTAGCGGGACCCACAAAGTTGCCAGGGACAAACTGAAGAGATCCCCGGACTTCACCGTTGACATATGCCAACAATCTGCCATTCTCGTTGCCCCTTGATCCCAAACCCTTAAAGCCGATCCAGACAGTGAATGAGGGGTAGAAACGATAATCGGCATATGTCGGTTTGCATGCGTCGGCACCCTCAGCAATGTAAGACTCATCAGCCACTGCGGGACAACCTGTATATACATTCACAATACCAATTCGATTGTGAAAAAATTGAGAGGAATGATTCACGATTAAAATCTGTCAACATGGGATTAATTTTTTCGACGGCAGACCATGACCTGGTCGGCCAAGGTTCTCGACCGGGATACGCACCAATATCAGCTGCGCGTGTAATGATACGATCGAGTTACAAAAATATTCGTGCTCTGTCGTGCTCGTCCGCCAAATTGTATATTTTGTCGATCAAAAATTAAATCCCGTAGATCAGATCTTAATTTTGACTGATGATGCTGATACGTTTGCATATTTTTTATACTTTTCCAAAGATTACAAGTCTTTTCAGCCCAATCGTCATAATTCGAGGGCCATTCGACACCATCGTTCGGCGGGGTCTATAAAAACAAACATTGCCTTAGAGCTGTCGAAATTTTATTCTCAATTGATCAATTCAGTCTCTGTGAAATCAGACTTTGTATTTTTGAAATCAAACTTTCCAACATCTCACATTTTCAAATTGGTTATTTTTCCAACGATTTTTATCCAAAAAATATTTCAAATTTTACTCAAAAATGTACAAAAAAGGCTTCACATTCTCTTACAGAATATTGCACATCTTTCTTTGAGCTTCACAATGATTCATATTTTGCTCCAAAATATTTCTTCTTTTCTCCAACGTCAAAAATAATTCAATATGTTTTTAAAAATAAAAATGGAAATTTCTTTGGACGCTGGTGTGAATGTTTTTGAAATAAAAATGTGAAATATTTTTTGGAAAACAAATAGTGGGAAAAACAATCAATTTGAAAAAATGAAATTTTGGAAAGTTTGGTTTCAAAAAGACAAAATTTGATTTCACAGAGACTAAATTGATTGACAATATCTAATATTTTCTTTCCTCTAAAGAGAAAAAATGTAGAGAAATTGTATTTGGAACAACTAGCTCATGACCGAAGTCAATACAGACCACCCGGCGCGTAATTCAATTTCAAACTTTGAAAAATGCAAACCTGGTTTTGCTCCGGTCCTAAATCTCAAAGCTTAATTCTGACATGTAGCGGAATGCTCACGAAAATAGCAACGCTCCAAAAAGTGTTCGTTTGATTGGACAGCAAGATTCATGCACCCGACATATCTGTATTGCGATATGCAACAATGAGGTTGAAAACAAAACAGATCACTATTGACTAGTGCGCACCGCCGCCCTTGCGCAAGCTCCAAATACTATATGTGACCCCGTTAGTTCAACATCTACGTGCGTTTTTGGAGTCCTTGGCATCAAACCTGCCGCTGAGAGCTAGCGATCAAAGATCGCCGGGGGGAGGGGAATCCTTGAAGGAGCCAGGAAAAGGGAGGAGGGCCACGGCAGTGGCTCGCTGCCAGCGAGCTTCGCTCGCTATGGAGCAGGGAATACAACCTGTTAGTATGTGAACATTGCCAAAAGTACAAACAAATCGCAACATATCCGTTTCTTCGCGGTCGCATAAGGCTCGGTTTCGCCGCGAAACTGCGGGCGAGCGACACCGAAGGGGCACTGCGCATGACGCCGGTTTTCTGCAATCTGTGCAGTGCTGAAATTGAAAGATGCTACTGGTGATTTATTGCATGTCACATTGTGGCACGCGATTCTCTCACGGCAGACATCTGTCTAGCTGCTAAGCAACAATTGCGAGGGTTACTGTTCATGGGGTTACAAGGGAGGCAGATATGCCACCGACATGGTAACCAGGTGCACAATCATATACCGGTAGCCCAAAAATGATAATGCCTGACCGTTGACTTTTCGGAGCTGGGCTAGGAGTTGGTATGTCGAAGCCCAAAATGTAATCTACTAATGCACTGACTAGACCTACAAGGGGACGTCACAAAAACATTGAAAGAAATGCTCAAAAACAATGTACAAAAGAGCGATACATTTGGACACATCTTGAAAAATATCTTTCAACCGAAAATGTAAATTCCGCTTACCATGTCAAACCCTCTCCAGCTGGTATAAAGCCGGATCTTGTTGCAGTCACTCATGTTGGTGCCATGAAACATTTCTCTCATCGGGATGCGAACGGATGCTGGAACGCGATGGAAATCCCACGACGACAGGTCTTGATCAAAGGAACGAGCAAAGTAAAACATCGACGAAAAACCTTCGAGGTAAGGATCTAACTCTGCAAAGCTCCAATTCGGCAGTGGCTGGTTAAATGAGTTGGCATTAGAAAACATCCTTGCAAAAGACCTCACGCCTGACACACTCCAGTTGGAGATGGGTTGGTTGAATTCATATGCGTTTACAAACATTTCCCTCAGGTCCTTCGCGTTACCTAAATTCCACGACCCGATTGGCATATTAAATTTCTCCGCACCACTGAACATGGCGTTGAAGCTTCGGCCATTCGACGTATCCCAATCGGCGAGGGGCTTATTGAATGATTTTGCATTGCGAAAAGTAGATTTAAAATTCTGAACTCCAGCCGTGTTCCAATTGCCAATTGGCTGATCAAATGTTGACGCCTCGTCGAACATATAGCTTAGGTCTGTGATCTTGGCCATGCTCCAATTGCCAATTGGCTGGTTAAATTTCGCAGCATTCTGAAACATGCCTCGCGCCCCAACAAAATCATTTGTACACACGCTGCCGTACCCATTTTGCGAGCCACCGCCAGAAATCCAACCGATGGAGGTTTCTGACTCCATGCAGTTCATTATGTCAACCTGTGAAGTGTCCCATTGGCCAAGGGCAGAATTAAAATGAGGATTGAGCGCGAACATTCCAACCATGTTGGTAACGCGCGATGTATTCCACCGCGTGATGTTCATGTTCGGTAAAATTGTGCCGGTAGTATCATTCCGCGAAAACAAATGCTGCATGCTGTCAATTTGAGATACGTCCCAATCTGCTACATCACCAAACTTTT
>JACLAD010013534.1_pt1 | contig 10551 bp, 9 predicted proteins | sample 8027901 | NCBI WGS metagenome assembly JACLAD01 (sample SAMN15725071, study PRJNA655200) | protist metagenome | isolation source: fluorescence activated cell sorting (FACS) single amplified genomes of... | place: Spain: Blaines Bay Microbial Observatory, Mediterranean Sea | collected 2016-07-05
TCTTAAAAGCGCAAAACACTTATGAAATTATGACCCCAGAAAGTGTGGGCATTAATAAAAACAACCTAAACCTAACGTCGCGATCTGGCCGCCATGTAATTAAACACCGTTTAACCGAACTGGGTTATAAAGCTGAAGAGTATGATTTAGAAGCGGTTTATGACGCATTCTTGAAGTTAGCGGATAAAAAAGGGCAAGTTTACGATTACGACCTTGAAGCCTTGTTATTCTTTGATAAACAAAAACACGACCAAGCTCACTTCCAATTGCTTTATCTTCAAGCGAATTCAGGCCGTGAAATCATTCCAAGCGCCACGGTGAAAATGAAAGTGGGCAATGAAGAAATTACCCAGTCTAGTACTGGCAACGGCCCTGTAGATGCGGCTTATAAAGCGATTATGTCTATACTAGGGCATGAAGATTTAGAAGTTGTGGACTTCAAACTAGATTCAAAAGGTGAAGGTGCAGACGCCCTTGCACAAGTAAGCGTTATCGCCACTTATAAAGGCCGCCGCTTCCATGGTATTGGCCTTGCTACAGATATTGTAGAAGCCGGCGTTAAAGCCTTGATCTTTGTATTAAACAACACTTATTTAGCCGATCAAATCGATCAGCAAAAAAATCAACAAGAACGCGTTGCGGGAGTATAAATGAGCCAGTATTCAATTGCCGTACTAGCCGGAGACGGTATCGGCCCAGAAGTCATGCAGGAAGCCAATAAGGTTTTAGATGCAGTCGAAAAGAAGTTTAACGTTAGCCTAAACCGAACTGCATACCCTGTGGGTGGCTATGCCATTGATACTGAAGGTGAAGCCCTGCCTTCTAAAACTTTGCTAGGCTGCGAACAAGCCGATGCGATTTTGTTTGGCAGTATCGGCGGCCCTAAATGGGATACATTACCGTTAGAGCAGCGCCCAGAACGTGCTGCGTTGCTTACCCTTCGCAGCCACTTTGACCTGTTCAGTAATCTTCGTCCTGCACGCATTTATCCTGGTCTTGAAAGCCTGTCGCCGCTACGCGAAGACATTGCTAAGTCAGGGGTAGATGTTTTAGTTGTGCGCGAACTGACTAGCGGTATTTACTTTGGCCAGCCAAAAGGTCGAGAAGGTGAAGGCGAAGAGGAATTCGCTTATGACACCATGCGCTACAGCAAACGGGAAATTCGCCGTATTGCTATTGCAGCGTTTGAAGCAGCGCAAAAGCGTCGCGGTAAAGTAACCTCTGTAGATAAAGCAAACGTATTGGTCACAAGCCGTTTATGGCGCGAGATTGCCGAAGAAGTAGCAAAAGACTACCCAGACGTAGAGCTTGACCATATCTACATTGATAACGCGACTATGCAAATTATGAAGAACCCGGCTCAGTTCGACGTGATGCTATGCTCTAACCTGTTTGGCGATATCGTTTCTGACGAATGCGCCATGATGACCGGCTCTATGGGCTTGTTACCGTCGGCAAGTATGAACGAAGATGGCTTTGGCCTTTATGAACCTGCAGGCGGTTCAGCCCCCGATATCGCAGGTCAGGGTATCGCTAACCCTATCGCACAAATTTTATCAGCCGCTATGATGCTGCGTTTTAGCATGAACTTATGTGATGCCGCAGACGCCATTGAAAAAGCGGTCGTCGCAACACTAGAAGCAGGTGTACTGACAGGCGAGTTACTCCCTGCTGAACAACGTGAAAATGCAGCAAGCACATCGCAAGTAGGCGATGAAATTGTAAAACAATTAATGGCGCAGGAGTAAAAGAACCTCATGGCCAAGACCTTATATGACAAAGTGTGGCAAGCGCACATTATCGACCAAATCGGTGAAGACAGCTTAATTTATATCGACCGTCATTTAATTCACGAAGTGACGTCGCCGCAGGCATTCGCGGGCTTAAACGAAAAGGGCCGCAAAGTACGTCGTCCAGATCGTACTGTTGGCACTATGGATCACAGTATATCAACCCGTTCATTGGCAATTGATGCGTGCGGCCCGGCTAACGCGCTGCAGCTTCAAACCTTGGCTAAAAACTGTGAAGAGCATAATATTCAGCTTTTTCCTGTTGGCCACCAAAAGCAAGGCATTGTGCATGTTATGGGGCCGGAACTTGGCTTAATTCAACCCGGCATGACAGTAGTGTGCGGTGATTCACATACCGCTACCCACGGCGCATTTGGTGCGCTTGCTTTCGGTATTGGTACGTCTCAAGTCGAGCATGTACTGGCTACGCAAACCCTTAAGCAAAGCCGTGCGAAAAGCATGCTGATTAATGTAAACGGTAAACTACCCGTTGGCATTACCGCAAAAGACATCATTCTTGCCATTATTGGCAAAATTGGCCACGCTGGCGCAACCGGTCATGTTATTGAATACGCGGGTGAAGCGATTCGCGGTTTAAGCATGGAAGAGCGCATGACTGTGTGCAACATGAGTATTGAAGCGGGTGCCAAGGCAGGGCTAGTTGCGCCAGATGAGAAAACCTTTGCCTACCTTGAGGGTCGCGAATACGCACCAAAAGGCCAAGACTGGGAAGATGCGGTAGCCTACTGGAAAACGCTCTACACTGAAGAAGGCGCCACGTTTGATACTGTGGTTGAACTTGAAGCGGCAGATATTGCTCCACAGGTTACTTGGGGTACAAACCCAGGCCAGGTTATTGGCGTAAACACACCAGTACCAGCCCCTGAAGATTTCAGCGATCCAATTGAAAAAGAAAGCGCGGTAAAAGCGCTGGAGTACATGGGCTTAAAGCCAGGCGAAAAGCTTGCTGATATCCCAGTAAACCACGTATTCATTGGCTCTTGTACCAACGGACGTATTGAAGACATGCGCGCAGCGGCACAAGTTGCTAAACGCGGCAAAGTCGCCGACTCAGTGACTGCCATTGTAGTACCGGGTTCGGGCGCGGTTAAACGCCAAGCAGAAGCGGAAGGCCTAGATAAGATATTTACTGACGCTGGCTTTGAATGGCGCTTACCGGGCTGCTCAATGTGCCTTGGTATGAACGACGACAAACTAGTAGCAGGCGATAGATGTGCCTCTACCAGTAACCGCAACTTCGAAGGTCGCCAAGGGCGTGGAGCGCGCACCCATTTGGTTAGCCCAGCAATGGCTGCGGCCGCCGCTATCACTGGCCGTTTTGCTGACGTTAGAGATTATCAGGAGTAAGTTATGTCTGAACAAGGTTTTACACAACACACTGGCATTGCTGCGCCACTTGATCAGGCCAATGTCGATACCGACCAAATCATTCCAAAGCAGTTTCTTACCGGCGTAACCCGCGCAGGCTATGGCAAGCACTTGTTTCACGACTGGCGCTATTTAGACCTTGAAGAAAAAGAGCCAAACCCTGAATTTTCACTTAACAAGGCAGAGCATAAAGGCGCAAGCTTGTTGCTAGCGCGCGAAAACTTTGGCTGTGGTTCAAGTCGTGAACACGCCCCGTGGGCACTGGCTGACTTTGGCTTTAAAACCGTTATCGCCACCAGCTTTGCGGATATATTCTACGGTAACTGTATTAACAACCAGCTAGTACCTGTTGCATTGTCTAGCGAACAAATGGACGCATTATTTGCTGCAGTGAAAGCAGATCCAACAACCGAGATTACTGTGGATCTTCCAGCGCAAACCGTAAGTTTTAACGATACGAGCTTTAGCTTTGATATTGCAGAGCATCACAAAAATAACCTAATAAAAGGGTTAGATGCCATTGGGCAAACACTAGAGCTTACAAGCAAAATAGAAGCGTTTGAAAATAAGCAGCCTTCTTGGTTGTAGGCATTAACTGCTTACCCCATACCCAGGTGAATGCTATTACCAAGTAGCATTCACCTGCTTTCCTCTACTGCAAAATAGACGTAATACACGAACCAACGTCTTCTATACAGAGAACAAATCACTGTCCTATTGTCCAGATACACGAAGCAACGATTAGATTAAAAAAATGTAGCTTTATACTAAAGGTTAATACACCGCTCACTTTTTCTATTGGAATATCGTACTATTCGCCTTTATTGTAGTTGAATATGCGGCAACACGTTCCACAGGAGAGATAATGCTAAAACAGGTACCCATTGATGATTTGCAGCCAGGGATGTACGTCAATCAAGTACTTGAACAAACGGGCTCATTGAAAATGCGCTCTAAAGGCATTGTGAAAACCCAAGCCATCATTGATAGCCTTAATTCAAAAGGCATTCTGGTTGTTGAAGTTGACCTTGCCAAATCTAAACTTCCTAAGGCAGAAAAAGCGCCCGTCAAACCTGAAACAGCTCCCGAAAAACCTACCGTGAAGCCTGTAGGCCGTGACTCTATTAATGAAGCTAACGACTTATACGACAGCGCTCTCTCTATCCAAAGCCGCTTTTTAAAGTCATTGAAAAATGGTGGGGCAAAAGATTTGTCCCCAGTGGAATCCCTATCGCAAAGTTTAATAGAAAGCGTTTTTGATAATAAAGATGCGCTTAGCTGTCTGACTATGATCAAAGATACAGACCATTACTTGCTTGAGCACAGTATAAACTGCAGCGTGCTCAGCGGTATCTTTTGTGAGTTTCTTGGCTTCGACAGAGACACCATTGAACAAGTTAGTTTAGGCGCTCTGCTGATGGATATTGGCATGTCTTCGCAACCAGAAGAAATTCGTAATAATACGGAGCAGTTTTCTCAAAACGACTGGGATGTAATGAAAACACACGTGGAAATAGGTGCTGATTTGGTCGCTCAGTGCGGTGACATTTCCGACCTCTCACTGTGTATTATTGAACAGCACCATGAACGGGTTGACGGCAGCGGCTATCCCAAAGGATTAGTGGGCGACGAAATATCTGAGTTTGCTCGCATTGCCGCCATTGTTGATGCGTATGACGCTATGACATCGAACCGTCCGCACAAAAACAGTATTACGCCAACCCAGGCTTTGAAGCGTTTAACTGCTACTGAAAATTTAGATCAGGAATTGGTGAAGCAATTCATACAGTGTATTGGCGTACACCCTGTAGGTTCACTGGTTAGGCTTAAAAGCGGCAAGCTAGGCATAGTAAGTAAACTAAACCCCAAAGACCCGGTAAGCCCGCATGTGATGACCTTTTACAGCGTTACATCTCAACACTTCAACGAAGTGAAACGTGTTGATCTTAGTCTCTACGATGATGAAATTGTCTCAGGCGTTAGACCAGAAGAGTTCAGTTTAAACCTGCCTAAGTTTTTTAAAGACGTTTTCGTTAACCAAATGCCACTTTAAGCTAACACTAATAGGCCTGAGTCCGATTTAATATCGCCGTCAGGCCTAATTCGTCATTTTGAAATGCGTGCTACTTTTAAAGCTCACCCCGCGCTCGACCTTTTTAATTTCTCGCGTAAGTAAATGCGCATAAAAGATACGTCACATTTAAGTGGCAGGTCTTTACCAGTCAGTCAACGCCGCCATGGTAAACAATTCATCTTCAAATGAAAGCACTACCCGCTGCGCTTCTATATTAATAATTTGCACCTTATCGGCAATCCAATCGCCTTCACCTAGTTGCCGCCCGTTTACCCTGACCCACCGATCAGCCGTGCGAGACGCGTACATATGGGCACTAAAGTTCATTGTAGGAAGCCGCGTAAGTAAGCGAACGGGAAGCTGATCTACTCTGGGAATATCATCTTTCACCGTTAGCACATTCTCATCAGGTCGCTCATTATCTTGGGCTTTAGTATCAAGGGCTTCAACCGCTGCGTTAAAGCGAGCCATGAGAATTCGATGTATCCTCGTTGAGGACCTTTCCTTCGTATTCTTGTGCTGTGTCACCACCTAAGGTGGGCTGTGATTGCGCCGCCTCCTTTCCATTTACATCAACGCTGCCTCTCTCGCTCTCGCTTTGGGCTACTGGGTTAGCTAGAGGTTGTTGTACTTCTGCGTTAAGGCCATCCGCTTGACTGCTAGCACCACCGGTTTGACCAACAGAGCCGCTTGTTCCCGACGGACTAATAGGTTGAGAGCCAGCAGAATCCCCCTGTGAATTATTCTGCCCCACGTTACCCTGTGTAGTTTGAGAAGTCGTGTCGCTTTCTGAGACCCCCTTTACCGAAGCCTGTTTTAACTCTTCTTTATTTTGCGCTGCATGTAGGCTCGGTGTTCCCTCGTTATTTTCATTATCCGTTGTACTGTTTTTCGTTTCAGCAGCAGGCGAGCTTTCAAGCTTGGCGGTGTGTGAAGTTACTATGGGCCACCAGCGTTTGATTGTTGCAGCACAAAAGCCTATACCCAAACCGACAATAATGACCACTGCAAATAATGTAGCCTGCTTAGTATAGAGCTTCCATGCGGATGGTAACCCTTCTACCGTGGGTAAGAATAAACTGCGATTAAACTGCTCATTAAGCGACTTATCAAATTTGGCTGTCGTATCATGCTCGCCTCGCAATAAGGCTTGAGTTTGGGTTCTATGATGCACCGCAGGCGCAATCTCCACCGTTTGGTCTGGGTCTATTTCAACCTCTTGCACGCCCATTTCTGACAACCCTTGAACCATAGCATCACTGGTCACCAAACCTGATTTTCGAATTTTTACCGGCCCGTTTTGCTTAAGTATTTGTACTATCACCATACCGGGCTTTACGTTTTCAATGGCTACGATATTAGACATACAAACTCCCCACCCCGTAACCACATACAACGGCGACGAAAAAAGCGGATACCAAGTACCACTTTCGCTGACTTTGCACACGCTGGCTCACTACGTCTTCGCCCAATATTTGCTCTGCTGCTGCCAAGAAAATGGGCTTTTGAACCACAGCATGCTGCTTGGTAAACGATAGCGTTAAGGCGCGGTCGCAAAGCAAATTGATTACCCTTGGGATCCCGCCAGTAATTTGATGCACTGCGCGCAGCGTAGACTTACTGAATATGCTGATGTCCCCTTCTGCAACACTTAAGCGATGCGCAATATACGCGCTTACCTCTGGCGCGGTTAAAGGAAGTAAGTGATAACGGGCAGTGATACGTTGGGCCAACTGGCGCAACTCGTTACGCTTTAACAATTGCTGTAGCTCGGGCTGGCCAATTAGCACCACTTTTAACAGTTTTTCACGGTTGGTTTCTAAATTGGTTAATAAGCGCAGCTGCTCTAATACTTCAGGCAATAAGTGTTGAGCTTCATCAACCATTAACACTGTATTGATACCCGCCTGATGGTTTTCCGCTAATTTCGACAAAATTAAATCGGTGAAGTATTTTAAGCTGGCTTTGTCGGAGTTATATGCCAAACCCAATTCGTCGCATACTGTGGCTAATAGCTCTAATGCAGATAGCGTTGGGTTTAGGATCATGGCGACTTGGGTATTATCCGGCAGCTGCTGCAACAGCTTTCTTGAAACCGTGGTTTTTCCTGTCCCCACCTCTCCTGTGAGCATTACAAAACCACCACTCTCCCTGAGTCCAAATGTTAAATGAGCCAACGCCTCTTTGTGTCGTGGGCTCATATACAAATAATCGGGGTTGGGCGCAATCGAAAAAGGATTGTCATTTAACCCGAAATAATTCAAATACATGGTTGCTGAAGCGCCTATTTGTTTTGTTTTTGACGTGGATTAAACTACCAGACGCAACCTGTAAGTGAAAGCGCATAACGACGTGGCTACGAATTTTATTTGTAACATTGCTATACTGCGCCACTATTACGTGGGGAATGTTTATTTTCGTTACACGCCAAAAGTTGATGCATCCCCAATCTAAAAAGTATTACTGACTAAAAAAATCGTTGGAAGAGCATGCAAGTATATCTCGTTGGTGGCGCAGTACGTGACGCACTGTTAAATAGAAAAGTGATTGAACGCGACTATGTGGTAGTAGGCGCTACCCCACAAGAAATGCTCAGCCAAGGTTTTACCCAAGTGGGCAAAGACTTCCCTGTTTTTTTGCACCCCAAAACTCAGGAAGAATACGCCCTTGCTCGCACAGAGCGTAAGTCAGGTAAAGGCTACACTGGGTTTGTGTGCGATGCGTCAAGCTCGGTAACGTTAGAAGAAGACTTACTGCGCCGAGATCTGACCGTTAACGCGATAGCCCAAGACAATCTGGGGAACCTCATCGACCCCTATGGTGGTAAAAAAGATTTAGAAAATCGCCTACTTCGCCACGTATCAGAAGCCTTCAGTGAAGACCCACTTCGGGTATTTCGCGTGGCCCGTTTTGCCACTCGTTACGCTTATTTAGGGTTTACCATTGCCAATGAGACCATGGCGCTAATGCAGTCTATGGCCGAAAGCGGCGAGTTAAGTACGTTAAGCGCAGAGCGCGTATGGCAAGAAACAAAACGTAGTCTTTTAGAGAAAACACCCCATGTTTTTTTCACTGTATTAAACCAAGCCCATGGCCTCAATGACTGGTTTACTGAGCTTGAAGGCAACTTAGATATTGCTCTGAAAGCGTTAAAAACGGCCGTGGAGTTAGAAAAGGCTGAAAACGAAAGCGTTGTTAAAGACACGGGTTCAGAAACCCCATTACCTGAAAGCATCGCTCCAGAAACCGCTAGGCTGATAACAAGGTTTACTGCCCTGCTCACTCACCTTAATGAGGAAGTAGCGAAACAGTTATGCAGTCGGCTCAAAGTGCAAAACCAGGTTAGTGAAATCGTCAGCCTTGCCTGTAAATTCAAAGGCTTTCTTTTGAACGCGCAAAACTCGCCCGCCGATTTACTTGCCTTATTCAATGGCTGTGATGCGTGGCGAAGAGAGGAACGTTTCACATTATTACTTAGTGCTTTTGCGCCTTACGCTAATAACAAAGGCGTAGATTGGCAACACCAACAGAAGCGCATCGAAAATGCATTAGCCGCAGCCAACCAAGTCAATGTGCAAGACATTATTTCCACAGGTGTTAAAGGCCCTGAAATAAAAGAAGCGCTTAACCGGGCAAAGCTATCCGCTATTGCCTCGATTAATGATCAATAGTGGTAAATTAATGATCGAAAGAGAAACGAACGGACGCTTTATCTCACCTTTGCGAAGCCACCACTCACGCTATTACACTTAACAAGGATGGTGATGTTGTTACCCTCTCCTCTGATGGCGTGCTTCAAAGCTGGGATTACCGCGCACTGGTTACATCACTGTGATATACCTTATGCTTATACCGTCCCTCACAGCCTTTGCCCCACCTTCTTGCTAACAAGTTTTCGTTTACACAACTTAAGCATGTCGCTATTATCTAACTTAGATTACAAATGTAATCCTTAACTATATTTGTGCGTTCTTGTGCAACAGTTGCTCGCTAGTTATTCGTTGCTTGTTCGCAGCTCGTTAAATAACAACTTCAAAGCGCGCTTCGCTTTAAACAAACAATTCGCCCTTTTAAATGAAAAAATCTGGCATCGGCTTGGAGATTCTTAAGTGAACAAAACAATAATAACGTACCTTATAACTTTAGCTTTTCCCCTTATAGTTAGTGGATGTGCAAGCCCCCCAACCGTCTACCTTTATGGCAAATATCTTGAGCCGTCCAAAGTTCAAGCCTTATCTGAACAGTTAACGGACCAAGGCTTGAATGTTGAAGTAAACGACTTTGATTTTCCTACATCCGTGTCTACAAATACGTTGCTCTATTCATTGCTGCTACAATCACCAGAAGCAATCGACAATACCACTAGCATCGCAGAGCATGCGGGTTACTCTATAAACCGTGTCCAATCGCTCACTCAAGGCAATCATTGGTATACTAAAAACTCTTTGGCGCTGTTCGTGTTTCCTGACGGCAATCGCCCCCACGGAACCCTCCTTGCCCAAGATCTTATCCATAACTATATCGCCAATGGATGTGGTAACGGCGAGCGCCTCACGCTGTACAAAGACGGTACGTATACCCTCAAACTTCAAACGCCCACATCTTCAGAAGACGTAAAGGGTAAATGGAAGTATCGCCAGTTTCCTTACCTAGAGCTTCAAGAACCCAATTCACCGTACGCCAACTACTACTTCGAAATTTCACGGGTTGAAAGTGAGGATAAAGTGAGTAAGCTCGATTTGACGCACTTGCACTTACTTAACGCCAACAGTACCAACCCGTTAGCGTCAGAATGTGTATTTACCTACGGTGTGCGAATTTAACGCCAGTTTTTCTCAATGTTTTGGTATAGCAATGCTACAATACGCCCCATTCATTTAGAGCGTTTTTTATACTATGACTTTCGAAGAACTCGAATTAGACGAAGCACTGTGTCACGCAGCTGCCGATATGGGGTTTGAAACTCCAACTAGCATTCAAGAGCTGGTTATCCCGCATGCGTTGGATGGACGAGATATCTTGGCCTCTGCTCCTACAGGTACTGGTAAAACAGCCGCTTTCTTATTGCCTGCATGCCAGTTTTTACTTGATTATCCGCGCAGACAGCCTGGTGCTACACGTATTTTGATCCTAACGCCTACCCGCGAGTTAGCGCTACAGGTTTACGAACAAGCCCTAGCCATAACAAAGCATACACAAATTGTGTGCGGGGTAATAACCGGTGGTATTAACTACGGTACCGATAAAGAAACCTTAAGCAAGAATCTCGATATTCTTGTGGCCACGCCAGGTCGTTTG
>JACLAD010006874.1_pt1 | contig 10547 bp, 4 predicted proteins | sample 8027901 | NCBI WGS metagenome assembly JACLAD01 (sample SAMN15725071, study PRJNA655200) | protist metagenome | isolation source: fluorescence activated cell sorting (FACS) single amplified genomes of... | place: Spain: Blaines Bay Microbial Observatory, Mediterranean Sea | collected 2016-07-05
CTCTCAAGAGCAACCTTGCAGGGGTTGAGGTAGGTTGCTGTTGCTTTTTTCGTAGGCCAAGAATTCTTGCGGAAATAATTTCAAGTAAGCTCAAAGTGAAATATTCATGCCTGAATGCCTACTTATCGAAATCGGATTTCGCAAGAGGAACTGAAAACTTTATAATAAATTTATTGATTAGTCAATATTTTGTCACAAATAAACACGGAAAGTTACTGCCAAGAACCGATTTCGGAAAAAGCCAAGAAAAAACAGATTTACTGACAGAAGAGGTAGGCGATCTTTGGGATAGTCAACTGGGGTCAATACTGTGTGAGCTATTCTCAGCAGGCGTTGAATTTACTGACATCGAAACTCTACCGACCTTCGCAATGAGACAATTCCTTCCTTTCACCCAGGTGGATTCGATGAAAAAGACTCAAATCAGTGTTGTTGATCCCGGGGAGATCAGTATTGACGTAATTTAAGCCGATTTACTGGAGCGAATCCGGGCGGTATTCAAGAATCTGGTCTGATCCAAATTGATCGGGGTCAGCCACCTCTGTACCCGCAAGAAAGGCATTTCCTGTGTAATCCAGTGCAAGAACCTGATGTTCCAGGTTTGGATTTTCCAGCGGCAGCGACCAGAGTTGTTGGCCTTTTTCGGGGTGAAAACGGTTGAGGAAGCGTTGGGACTGCTCTACAGAGTCCCCTGTTGCAGTTAAGCTTAGCAGGTTCAAGCGACCTAGTGCGTCTACTGAGATCTCCGTTCCCAGATCATCTTGATCTGTACCTGACTGGTGAATCCACTGTTGATCGCCCTGAGCATCATACTTGACCACGAAGAGATCTTTTCCTCCCTTGTTTGTAAAATCTTCAAAATTTCCATTGGTCTGCCCGGTCAGGTAGACATTCGCCTCCTCATCCGTGGTGATCGCCAATCCCGTTTCATCGCCAGCTGAACCAAACTGTCTGCGCCACAGTTCTCGCCCCTGATTGCTGAACTTGATCAAGAAAACATCTAATCCCCCAGCGTTGGATTCCCCATGGAGAATCCCCTGGGTGAAGCCGGTCACGTAGGTGTTGCCATGGCTATCTGTGGTCACTGCAAAACTCACATCATCTGCTGTGCTTCCGATTTGACGGCTCCATAGGTGGTCACCATGCTGATTGTACTTGGTGAGAAAGATGTCTGCGTTATCTCGGACTGTTCTCGGACTGTTGAGAAAACCACCCTCCAGATTCGCACTACAAATCGGTCCCAGTACCGAGAAACTAACTGTCGCAGTATTCGAAACTGCGTTGTTACTATCTGTGACTGTGAAGGTCAGGTCATCAGCATTAGTGGTGTTTTGCGTCAGGTTGTTGTTCGGGGTTAGCACTAATGAGCCTGTGCTGTTATCAAAACTGCTGATCTGGGCGTATTGGGGTTGACCGATGATCGTGAACGTAAAGTTGTCTCCATCAATGTCGGATCCGGTCAGAGTGAAGTTGCCGGATTGACCCCAATTGATGTTGCCTGTGTTCACGCTGTTGGCAACAGGTGAGTCATTGACTCCCGTCAAGTTGAGAGTAACCGAGGCACTACTGGAATTTTGACCTTGGCTGTCCTGCACTGTGTAGCTGAGAATCTCCGTGTAGCTGAGATTGTGGCTAAGGTTATCAAACGGAGTGAAAGTGAAGGTCCCTGTCACCGAATTGAAGTTGGTGATAGTGCCATACTGAGGGGTAATGGGCTGGGAATAGGTCAAACCATCGCCTGTATCAACATCACTGGCAGTCAGTGTAACAGTGGCTGGACTGTCCTCGGTCACATTACTGACGATCGTACCTGCGATTGGAATGTCATTGCTTCCATTTACTGTCAATGAGGCTGTTGCGTTATCCGAAGTGTCATTGGCTGCGGAAGAATTGTCAGTCACCACGTAGTTAAAACTAGTAGCTTGCGAGAAGCTCGCACTGAGATTGTCAAAGGGAGTGAAGGTCACAACGGAGCTTGTAGAAGAGCCGATGTTCAAAGGTGTCCCTGTTGCGTTGTCAGTCAGCGTGCCATGTTGAGGTAGCGAGGTGATGTTGTACTGGATGATGCTGTCATCCTGGTCGATGTCTGTTGCCGAAAGATTGATGTTGCTCGGGCTTCCCTCAGTAATCGTTCCTGGAGTTTTACTATCCGCTACTGGTTGATCGTTGGCCCCAATGACCGTCAGGGTGACTGTCGCAGGAGTAACGGACTGGGCATTGTTGCTGTCTTTGACGTGATACGTGAGGGTTGTCGTGTAGGTTCCTACACTTAAATTATCGAATGGGGTGAACGTGAAGGTTCCTGTCGGGGAATTAAAGCTGCTGACTGTTCCGTACAATGGGTCACTATTTTTGATGAAATTCGTGATCGCTGCATCCTCAATATCAGTCGCACTCAAGTTCACCGAGTAAGAAGAGGAGTTGTCTTCCGTGATCGTCGCTGAAATGTCTGCAGGGATAGGCTTGTCATTAACAGACTTCACCTTAACTTTTACTTCCACATGGTTTGTATTTCCGATGCCATCAGCAAACTGAATCACAAATGTTTCGGTTCCAAAATAGTTTTCATCAGGGCGGTAGTTCCAATCTGTCTGGTTATCTGTCTGGTTAGTTAACCAAGCGGTGCCGTCCGTTGTTTTGTAATATCCAGCGGTTCCATTATCTGGCAGGTTGATGATTTGATAGGACAAGGGCTGGTTGTTCTTGTCGTGAAAATAGATTGTGCTGGTCTCTGTCCCACCATCCTCATCCATTTTGTTCTGTTCCGTCAGATTATCCGTAGCGCTACCAATCTGGCCCTGACACCGCAGAATAGGATCACTGCTGTCGGCCACTGACGCCACGCAGATTTCACGCTCATTGACAAAACCGTCGTTATCATATACCTCGACTAAGAAGTACTCTCTTCCATTAAAAGTACTAGATGGCTGATACCACCACTCACCACTCGGTGTAATCCCTGCCGTACCATTTACCGGGGCCGTCTTGATGCTCCAATTATCAGAGACAACCCCCCCATCCGGTGTGTCATTATCATTGGTAAAACAGGCGCTCTTTGCATCACAAGTAAAGTTATCTCCAGCATTCGTGAAGTAGACCTGATTATTTTTTCTATTTCCAATCGTATCATCAATCGAAGTGACGTTTAGCGTGAACGACTGATCGCCACAACTACTGGAAGCTGTGATCGTTGTGGACCCATGTTGATTCTTTTTCAGACTTAGCGTGAATTCGCCGGTGCTGCTGTCTACAGCGGAAACTGTAGCCAGTGCTGAATCTGCGCTGCTAGCTGAATAGCTCGCACCACTCGCCAGTGTTACTTTGAAGCTTTGATCGCTACCAGGATCTTTAGTGTCATTATCCAAATCCTCGGGTACGGTTAAAGTATTTGTCGAGGCATCATAGTTATATTCACTATTGCTGGGAAACGTTGGTTCACAATGAGAGGAAGCGACAAAGTTTTCTAAATTCCCAAAAGTGAAGCCTGTAGCAAATAAATCACCTTGTCGATTCACTCGTGAACCCAGAACCATCTCATCTGCCGGAGAACCAAGCGTGCGCGCCCAGCGTTCTGCTCCGGTCGAATCGTACTTGGCCAGTACCACATCTAGATCACTGTAGCCAGCCTCATTCGTAGACTGTGTCAGGTGGGTGTATGCATTGCCATAAGGACCTGTGGAAACCCCAAAGGACTCAATTTCCTGCGGCGATCCCAACTGCCGACTCCAATGGTACCTTCCCAATCGATCATACCTGACTAGCTTTATACCTGGATTTGTAGCTGAAGCCCTAGCCACGTAGGTATTGGCTTCTGCATCCAAGGATAATTGGTTAAACCCTGCCAATGACATCAATAGCTGCTGAGATTCATCACTTAAAAAAGCGACCCCACTTGCACCCGTTGCTCCAGGAACACGACAGACACCACCTCCACCACCTCCCCCTTGTGCCTCATCACTATCTGCTCGAGGAAACTCAATGTCTTCATAAATGATTGTGCCTTCTTTACAACCAAACAAGAAGGAAAGGAACAGTAAACAAAGGAAGGAAATTTGGAATTTCATCAATCTTTTTGGCTAACTGGTTTGTCGGTTGAAATTCAATTATCAAGAGACTTTGATGTTGCTTCTAATGTGCAAAATACTGAGGTTGTCTTCCGAGGAAATCTTTCAAAAAAGTGGGTTGACGTGCAAAGAAACTCTGAACGCCAGTGTGTTTCAATTATCAAAGTCGAACCCATTTTATTGGATATTCATTGATTTTAACTTATCTGAAATAACCATGCCTTATTTCTTAGGCATTAGAATGGGCTAGCGCAAGGAAATTTAGATTAATTACAGTTTCTCTTAGTATGTTTCGTTTTTGTGTCGTAACATCTGAAAACGAATTCTAACAAAGGGGACTGTAAAAAATTATTTCACGATTTTTTGAAAGAATGAGATTAGGGGCTGAGTGCTTTGTGGCTCAGTTAGGAAGGGATGATTAGAAATTCTTGCTGACGGGAATAAAGAAGAAGGGCTTATTCAGAATCAATCCAGTGGAGGAAGTTGGTGGCTGGTAGGAAAGCGAATTCGTCTGGAGCAAGACTGGACTTCAATGACCTCACTACATCTTCAATATGTTAGGAAGATCATATCTTAAACTAGAAAAATTCTTTTACTTACAGATCATATAACGTGTTGGTACGCAATCGACTGCGCCGAGTTTTGTTCCAATGAAAAACATATTGGAGTAAATATGATGTAGTCTGCCCTCTACTTCATCGTAATCGATGTAGAGTGTATTGCGGTAAAAAGCTGATTTTACTCCAATAGTCCAAGCATTGTCGAAATCTGCATATATTGAAAGTTGGTAGCCAACCAAGAAATCTGTTCCAAATCGCTCACCATAGTGTACTACCTCGCCCAGTGCGTTTCTCTCAAGTTTATCAAATTGAAGAATGCCAAAACCACCCAATAGCTCTAGACTTCCTCCTATTTGAATCAAATCATGCTCGACACTATCCAACACTTCTAAAGATTTGCCAAAGCCAATTGAGTAGTATCCATGAATTACGCGAGCTTTAATGCTATGATAAAGCCCTTGGTCATCCAGAAAATGGTGCTCAAAACGAGTATCAAGGAGAGCCTGGCCAAGTACCATGGTATCTTCGAAAGAACGGTGAAGCGTCATCAATTCTAATGTGCTTCCCTCCATCTCCTCAGCCTTCAAGTCATCTTGTTCATAAGATCCATAAGCTGATCCCCAGCCAATCCACTTTCTTTTCTCTGATGGTTCCTGAGCGTTTGAAGTGACCGCGGAGAAAGCCACACTCAAAGTCCAGAGCCATAAAAGAATTGTGGATTTCTTCCCACTTAATATGTAGTGGATACCCTGGTAAGCCAAATCCATTTGCCTTAGCTGAGTTACTGCATCTTAAAAACGATCGATGTTTTGGCAAAACAATGCAGTAGATTTTGAAATGACTAGGAAAATGTCTTTATCCTTTTTCAGCAAATCTGAATCAGAGCTAGTTGGCAGCTTGCATTCAGAATAAAAATCGCTCTGTAGAGTTTATCTAATTTGTCTGTGATGGGTTCACAACACAGTTAGAGTCGATTGGATTTTGTACTGTTAAAAAGGTATGAGAATACTAGCCAGAGAAAAGTTAGGGAGATGCAGGTTTTATTCAGAATGGACAGCATGCGAGAGTCTGGCCTTCAATCCAGTCTTTTATTTTCTAGTGCGCAAAAAAGTGTGATCAATACTTACAAACCATGCTTTTCCATTCTAAATCGAACCAAGATTTTTCGCACGTGCAACTCCAAAAGTTCGATGCACACCTACTGCCACCAAAATTGTTTTATTTACTGAGAAAAATCTGCTGTTCATTCTGGAGCCTAGTTCAACCCAAGAGACAGGGTTGAATAATTGGTTTTGAGAAACAACCGGGGAAACATAAATTCAAGGACAGAGCCCTCAACACTAGTGGCTGCGAACTCAGTCAATCTCGATAAAATTATTAGGGTTGTCTCTGGTAAGACTTTTTGCTGCTATCAATGTAAAGGCTAGTACCTGCTAAGCTATACATATCTCTCACTAACGTATCAAGCACTGGATTTGTTCCAGAGCCGCAGTTTCTACCTGCAACATTCGATGATTGATTATCTGCCCAACTAGAAATACCACAATAAATCGTATTATTCATTGTTTCTCTAGCTTCACTAGTCAGGGGAGTCACACTAAATTCTTTCAATCGACTGTTCATTGTGTAGCCCACAGATCCATTGGGTAAAATCAGAGGAGATGAACCACCAACAAGATTTGAATAATTCCGTCTCACAGAGTATCTGGCAGAACTGCAAGAACTGTCATCGAAAGTAATTGAATCTAATGTCAGGTCGAATCCAACGATTTGAAGTGTTTCTGTTTGATAAGGACTTCCACTAGTACAGCTTGAATTCCAAGTTCCTTGAAGTGCGGTGAGTGGAACTGGAGGAGTTGTATCCACAGTGCTTTCCTCATCTTCCAAACCCATCAATGAACAGTTGGATAGGTAGAGGAGCAGGCATGTGAGCAGGCGTATTTTGCTACCTAGACTACGACCTAAAATCATACCGTTATCAAAATTTCCATAAGGAATCCAACAGCAGGCTAATTTTTTGCCCAGAGGGAAGTCACGATCGCTAGTTAGCTAAAATTAATTTGGACGGTACTCTAGAACAGGTATTGTATTGGTAAGCGCCGAAGAAGACGGTGGTTGGGCTAAGAAGGCGTTACCTGTGTAATCTAAAGCCAACCCAGAGGCACCTGCAGCCTCTGTTTCGAGCGGTAGTGTCCATAATCTACTGCCTGTCGATGAATCCAAACGAGAATAGAAGTACTCGACTTCGGTATTTTGATTCTCAGATATTTTCAGGCCCAGCAAATTCAGCCGACCCTGAACATCTACAGAAATTTTTGCCCCCAAATCATGTCCGCTTGTTCCCCATTGTTGACTCCATTGAAGGCTGCCTCCAGTATCATACTTAACTACAAACAGATCTATGCCCCCAGTATTCTGGTGCCCATCCAAGTTACCGCCTGTCTGACCCGTCAGATATATGTTTCCTGATTCATCGGTTGTAATTGCAAGTACCACATCATCACCCAATGAACCGAATTGTCGACGCCAGAGCTCTCTCCCAGAGCTATTGAATTTGACCAAGAAAATATCGAGATTACCTGCATTTGCTTTTTCAGTAAGCTCACCACTTGTATAACCGGTTAGGAGAATATTGCCAAAAAGATCCGTTGTTGTTCCCATACTCACGTCTTCAGCTGGTGAACCGACTTGGCGCGCCCAAAGCGGAGTACCTTCTGAATCGTACTTCGCCAGAAAAGCATCGGTGTTGACTGGTTCTTTCGCCATGTTGTGCTGAGGGCTCATGGTGCTAGCAATACAACCTGGCCCAAGTGCGTCAAAAGTTATAGTTGCATTTTCTGACAGGGTGTTGTGTACATCCTTGCACTGGAACACTAAGTTCTCTCTAAAAGCAACATTAGAGATTGTGAAGCTATGGGTACTGAGGCTTACTGACCCATTTGCATTATCAAAACTAGCAATCGGCGTATACTCTAAATTATTTTTAAGAATGTAACTAGTACTGTCACCATCAACATCTGAACAAGTTAGTGAAAAATTTTTTGTTGCTTGACCGAATCCAAAATTTCCTTGATTTGCATTGTTAGCGACAGGAGCGTCATTGGCACCAGTGATTGTAAGACTGACAGTACTAGCAGCGGAAGTTCTGTTATCATGTGTTTCTAGGTGCAAAACAGATGAGGAGGAATTATCTGTAACAGTGTAGTTGAAACTATCTGAATAGGTTTGATTTTTTGCAAGCGACTGGTGCGGACTGACCGTGACTGAATTTGTTCCAACTGGTAAATTGTAGGGTAGATTACTATTAGCTAGTGTAGTGCCACTGACATTTATATTTCCACGAGTAGGTAGTGAAGTTATTGTGTAGTACGATGCACTATCATTTGCATCGATGTCTGAAAAAGAAAGAATTGTTCCCTTTGAAACATCTTCGGTTAGATTATCAGAAACTGCCCCTGCTGTTGGACGATCGTTGGCACCGTATATTGTCAATTGGACTGTTGCATTGTCAGACTCTTTGGGTTCGTTGTATATTACATCAGGCTGCCTAAGATCGCTCTTTGTCGTTGATGAATTGTCTGTTGCCGTATAGGTAAATGTATCGGTTGCTGCTCCAGCACTCAAATTATCATGTGTAGTGAAGTAAATTATTGCTTGATTGGAAGTAGCTGCAACGGTTTCATTCAAATTTATGGTAGTATTGTCCTGCTTACGTAGTAATCCGAATTTGGGATCGGGCAATGTAGTAATCGTAAAATATTCTATTTTGTCGTCTCGGTCAATGTCTGAACCCCTTAATGTAATTGAATTTTGGACACCCTCACTTACATTTGCTGATAAATTGTCTACAACGGGTTGATCGTTTAGCCCAAAAAGAGTTAAGCTAATTTGCTTTACACTAGAATGTTTGATGTCACTAGATTGAGCTAAATTACCGCTATTATTGTGAATACCATATTTCCCACCATCATGAACTTTAAATTGACGTCGATCAGTGTATACTGCGTAACTCAAATTATTGTATGGATTGATCACAAGCTGCCTTTTATTTCTATTACTAAAACCAGTACTTCCATTGCTTCCATCAATATAGCAAGTTGCTTTAGTACAACCAGAAGTTCCATGCAAATAGAAAGTTAAATTATCGATCGTATCTTCAATATCTGAACCCTGAAATATTATTTTGTTTCTTTCACTTGCAGTGTTGTTCCAGTTGTCGCAATATCCGTCGCCACAATTAGAATCGACGTAACTCATATCTAATGGCGCAGGGATATCTGTTTCTTCTACATGTTCTGATGCTAAGGTGTTATTATCGTAAGTCACTGGGGTGTCATTGACTGCTTGTACCTTCACCTGAATTATTGCATCGTTGTAAAAACCTGTTTGGTCAGTAAATCGAACTTTAAATTCATAATATTTATGTGTGCTATCATTCGTTATATAGTCAGAGTAATCATTTGGATTAAGTGAGTGCTTATACTGCCACTTGGTGATATTGTCAGTAGAATTGTCAGGCTCTTTTATCCGGGCGTACCCATAATCTTCGTATTGCTGGTAGTCTGGTCGGTAATCGACTCTTTCTGCAGATCCACAATTGTATAAGTGTATGTCACTGCTATTGTCAAAGCAGGTTACCCCAGCTGAATTTAAAACGGACGTAGGATTTCCACTTTGTATCGAACCGTAGCTGGGGTTAAATCCCTCCAATATTCTGAAATCGATCGGCTGATTGTTTTGATCATGTGCATAAATTGCTTTGGTTAGATTATCTCCCTCATTAATGGAGTAAGCGAACACATTGTCCTTTGTGTTTGCCAGTTGGTTTTGACAGCGTAAAATGGGTGTACTGTTTTCGCTCTCATGGGTCACAGAGGCTACACAAATTCTTTTATCTTGGTTGTGACCATCATTATCAAAAACTTTTACGGAGAAGTACTGGCGGCCGTTGAAATTCCTATCTGGCTGGAACCACCAACGACCATTCGGAGTGATTACCACTGTATTGTTGTCAGAATAAGTATTTTCAATTTCAGAAACACTCCAATTATCCGAACTTATATTAGTAAGGGTGTTATTGCCTACCAAGCCAGCATCAACTGAATTAAGGACTGTATCTAGACAGTCCTTTGCATGGTCACATGTAAAATTATCCCCTGCGTTTGTGAACCGATTTATGTCGTGAGCACTGTTTGTGAGTGGATCGTCATTCTTTCTGTTGACTACTAGCTCAAACGTTTTTTCACAGTTGTCTGATGTCCTTGTAATTGTTATATTGTCTGCACCATGCTGGTTAGCGTACAATGAAAACTTAACAAATTTATAAGTGGAATTCTCGAAAAATGTTATTTTGTGTAGTGGTTTTCCATGAGTACTCTGATTATCAGAAGTTTTTACGCTGTAAATGCTGTTGTCGCAATTTGAATCAGTACTTTTTCTACAAAGCCTTTGGTTGGTGTCTCCATCGTCTTCGTTTAGTGTCCATTGACTATTACTTCCCAAAAACTCGATATCACATATATTGTGAGAGCTTGCAATATAGTTTTCTAGTGTCCCCTCGGTGAACCCAGCTACTATCATATTGCCGTTGGTATCTGCATTTGCCACTAATCCAACATCATTCATTGGAGAACTAATTGTACGTCTCCATTTTTCTAAGCCCTCATGATCGTAACTTGTGATCTCTACATCTGTATCAGACCCATCGGCCCCGGAAAACCTAGTCAAGTAGGTAGAAGTCCTGCCGAATTGATCTGAATGGGTCCCGACGCTTAGCTTTTCATCTGCAAAACCTAATGATCTTTGCCACACATGTTTCCCTAAACGATCATATTTAACCAGATTGCTTTCATTGTTCGCGGAAGTCTCCACAACATAAGCGTTAGCTGCGCCATCTAAGGACAAGCCCCCAAATCCCGACAAT
>JACLAD010017356.1_pt1 | contig 10546 bp, 5 predicted proteins | sample 8027901 | NCBI WGS metagenome assembly JACLAD01 (sample SAMN15725071, study PRJNA655200) | protist metagenome | isolation source: fluorescence activated cell sorting (FACS) single amplified genomes of... | place: Spain: Blaines Bay Microbial Observatory, Mediterranean Sea | collected 2016-07-05
TTGATAGGTTTCAATATTCCAAAAACGATATTTACAATTTATGTAAAAAATGACATTTCCGTCAAAAATATGATATTTTGTATGATTTCATAGTTAATGGTATTTATATATAATTGGAAGAAAAGGATGAAATTGTTAAAATGACGATGTAATTTTTACATGTATTTTGTGTTTTAAAAAATGGATATTTTTATAATTTAATGATTTTTATGAATTTTATACTTTATTTTCGTCATTTCTGTAAATTAATAATTTATTTAAGTACAAATTTTAATGTATAAATTTGATGCTCAAAATTCTGCTATCCCTAATTTCTGAAAACGTGAAATGTCAAAAATATTTTGCCAATTGATAGGAAAAATGGTATACTAGTGGAGCCTAAGTTTAAAAAGGTATTTTCAATGTTTTTCCTTTGTTTTCATGTAATGAAATGAAAAATCCATCATCAAAACAATGAAATATTAAAATTTAGGTTGAAAATGATGATTTTGATAAAATTTGAGGAAAAATATGCGAATAGTAATGATATCCATATGTTACCTTATATTGCCTACTACTGGGCCACCACACATTTCAAGAGGCCAGAAGAAGTATTAATAGTATTTTTTTTTTACTATTATTATTTATTATAAATATGAATGAGGATTAATTTTTAGACGACATCTAATAAATAATTAATCAGAACAGAAAACATGCAAATATATACAAAGCCATATTCTTTTGTGACGGGACGTAATTGTACAAGATGGCAAATGTAGATAAACCACCGATTGAAATACTAGACTCACAAGATGGTATCTTGAAGTTTAAAATTTCACGGATAGATGTCTCAGTTGCAAATGCATTACGCCGTACAATGATAGCGGAGGTGGAAACATTGGCAATTACAACTGTAACTATTGAGGAAAATTCTGGTGTATTACATGACGAATTTTTGGCACATCGCTTAGGTTTGGTACCGTTTAGACATGTGAGAGGTTTAGCAGGAATTAGAGAAATGAAGTTAAATCGTCTTTGTAATTGTCCAAGTAAATGTAATAATTGTACAATCGATTTAACTTGTAGTGTACGTTATGATCAAGGCAAAGGTTGGTTAGTGAATGGTGCCCAACCACATCGTGATTTGCAGACGGATCAGTTAGTATATCAACAAGGGATGGGGGAATTTCAACCATGCTATGAGGATACGTTTGATGTGACTAGCCGGATGTTGTCGGTGGATAATACGGCTATGCATAGTGCTGTTCCAGCTCATTATAGTTCAGAAGTGGAGGAGAAAGATAATCACGATAATGGAATACGTATAACAAAATTGAAAAAAGGTCAAAGTGTTAAATTTACTGCATATATACAAAAAGGAATTGGTAAACAACACGCAAAATGGATCCCTTGCTGTACTGCATCGTTCCAATACATCCCAATTATTAAATTAAACCAAGAGAGAATCAATGAATTGACGGATGTGGAACGTAAAAATTTTGCTTTGAGTTGTCCAACTCCAGTATTTGAGTATAACGAAACAACTGGTAGAGTGGAGGTCATCGATGAAATGGCATATAGATTTGATGGTGAATGTTTAAAATATAGCGAAGCAATGAGAAAAAAAGCAGATGACGATCCATTGGTGACTATAAAGACAGTACCCGATACATTTATTTTTAGCGTTGAAACAACAGGTGCTTTAACACCAAGCGAAGTTGTAAAGTCAGCATTCGAAAAGTTATCAGAGAAAATCAATAAAATCAATTATGAATTAGGTATAATGGACAAACAGCATTCACAAAAATCAGGACAAATGATGATGTAAATGTGAAGATGAGACATTTTACGTACGAAGTATTTAATATATTTTACTCTCGTATTTTTAAAATTTTCTTGTGTTTTATTACCGCGGGGTTGTTGTACGTGTTTTACGATGTCGTATTTCGATGGGGGGGATATAAAATTTTGTAGTGTTACGTATTACAAAAAATAATATATTTTACGAAATCGTATATTTAATTTAAATATTTAAATATATCATACGAAGTATATCATTAATAATAAATGAGTATTTTAAAATCAGTTTTTATTTGAGATGTTAACTTCCGGGAGTATATTATGATTATATAATATTATGATATTTTTTTATATTTTAATTTATTGTGCGTGCACACTGTGTGCACACTGTGTGTGTGTATACACATTTACGACGCGTATTAATTATTATTTTTTTAAAAAAGCCGCACTCTGTGTCATTAATATCATTATACACAGATTCCTTCGTGCGTATCGTTTACGATACGACAACCAAAAGTATTAAAAACACTTTAGTTTACTACTTTAACCATTCAAGCTTGCATCCAATTTTTTGGCTTTTTTCAACTGTGCTTGCACAGACGGTTCACTCAACAATTTACGCAAACTAGCATTCTCTTCCTTCAATTTTTGATTTTCTTTCTTTAAACGATTATTTTCAATCTTTAATCTTGCCATTGGATCTTTAGTGTTTACTGCACCTCCAGTCAAAGTCCCAACGATCACATCGTTCTTTGTATTCAAGTCATTTACTGGCGGGTTGGACAAATGCGGTTTCACAAAGACACTCACGTGGAATGGCTTTTGTAAGAAATCAATGAATTCTTGATCTACTTTTTCTACACTATGAACGGAAGTATAATTAAAAGTTGGACTGGAAGTTCCAGTAGTATCCTCCGCTTGATCTGTCGTGAACGTTTCTCCCATAAATTTATACTGACAATATGCATTTTGCACAGACTCCGCCAAATCTCTTGCACCTTTGATCTCAATTTTATAATTCCAAGGTTTCCCAAGCAAATCTTTCTCGTCAGAAATTTCTTCAATTTGACTTTCATCAAATGCGCCATCACCATCATGACCAATTGGCAGAGCTGTCCATATGACTTCTAGCTTACCAACTTCTTGATGCGGTGACACAACATTGGAAATAACTTGCTCTTGATCATCCTCTTCACTCGGGAAATTATAAATCAAGAATTCGATGAAGAATATTGCTGTTCCAAGTTGAAAGTCATGATCAAACAATGCTAATGTCGGTTCATGTTGCGGTTTAAGTGAATAGTCACGACCACTTTCAATCGCACCTTTTAGGAAAGCAATTTGCTCTTTTAAAACTTGATAAACTTTTGTGAATTCATATGGATCCAATACGATCGTTTCACCGTTGCTAACATTGACAACCTTCACTTTAACGATTGGGACACCATCTGACTCAGCAGCTAACGTATTCAGCATCGTTGCTTCACATGTGATGTTACTTCGATCAAGTGATGCTAATAATTTTTGCATTTCTTTCAATTTTGGCACCAATTCCATTAACTCTTGACGAACCAATTGCTTTGCTTCCATGATTTTTTGTTCCAACATTTTAGCATTTACGTTTGACGGAGCACCGTCTTTTCCACCTAAAGCTTGTTTGCGCTGCTCAATGTTTCAGAGAATGAAAATATCTTTCACTATAATATATATACCAATATATTATTTTATATGTGTATATGTTCATGTGATGTGTCCACATGGATTATCTTATGATATATTATACATATTTATTTCATATATCATATTAATAATAGCTATATAACAATATCCTGTAGTGCTGTTGACCTACTGTAATACTTTTTAGTGCATACCTTTATCTATTTATAATATCTGAACCTTGTTATCTCCCAGAACTCTTTGGTTTCCAATGATATCTCAATGCTTTCATCAGTTATTTTTACCGGAAAATAGAAAAATCGAATTCATGCACAAGTTAGGCGGCGGCTGCCTGTCTGTGTGGGCGGCTGTGTGTGCTGTGAGAACGCGGTGGCAGAAACAGCAATCAACGGCCTCTATGCCTTAGCTATTTTCTCAACAAGAAATGCACAAATATACTTTTTTTTTTGTTTTTTAAAAAAGAAGGTTCAAACAACAATTTTTCTTTTTTTTAAAACGTTCAATGCTATTTCCTGCTTATTAGCAGTTTACGGCGGTGAACAGGTTTACACAAAAATAGGCAGCCCACAGAAGGGCGGCCTACCGCTGGGCTAGCCCAGCTAGCCCGGCTAGCTAGCCCAGCTAGCTAGTTTAGAGAGGATCGGATCCTCTCTAGCCTGTAAATGATTACTTTACCTGAAGGTCATGGAGGGAATGTAAATTTGAAAGATGTCGAATTAGCTAAAGAATTTTTGATCCTTAATGGTGAATATCCGACAACAATTTTGCCAAATGAAATGTGGAGTGAGGAAGAGGCAGAGAAACGCGAAACTGGAAAAAAAGAGAAACGAAAAGCTGAGCGAAGAGAGAAAATGTACCGTGAAATTGATGAGAAAAGGAGAAAAAAAGAGAAACGAAAAGCTGAGCAAATAGAGATTTAATTTACGCATAATTTATTGTTTTAATTTACTCATGGTTGCAATTAATGGAGTGTCGTAAAATAATTAAAACAATAATATACGGGGTTGAGAAGCTAAAAATGTTACGAGGTACAACACCATAAATTATTTTAATATTTTTTTAAATTTTTGTACCACAAAGGTTTTTTTTTTACAACGTCAATACCCCCATCTCTCTTTTTAATCATACTCATTCATTTTTTGTTGTATTTTTTTATGTACATGGCATAACATTTCAACATGTGACATTCCATGTCGAGTTTTATCCTCTATTAAATAGGATAAAAATGTATTTTCCAAAGCATTGTTCGATTTACTCATACCTTCGCTTTGCAACACAATGTGTGTTCTAAAACGATTTACATCTGTATACAATCGTCTTTTCACACAATCGATAATGTTATGTATACGTTGAGATAAATCATTTTCTCTTCTATGAAAATCAATGCGACTCAATCGACGTGGATTTGTTGGTAAATCAAACATTCCAAATAAATGCTGTATAATTGTACGATCTACCTTTCTACCAACCCAGAAATATATATCTAGACCAGCTACCAGTAAAACAAGACCATCTTCCGATAAATTTTCAGAAGATGGATAATCTGGTTTTGGCAAAACAAATTTATCAGCGTATCGTCGTGTGGTTGTTTCATCGACAGTACGCCTTGTGCCATCTTTCTCAGTTATACCATTTAAACAAAATAAAAATGGATATAACGTAGATGTAAACAATGGTGCACTGGATGACTGCAAATTTAAAATGGCGGTAGCGCGTGAATCTGCATTTATTTCTGGGTTAGGATCCATGGCTTTATTGGAACGCAGCCATACGCTTTTCCTCAATGCAAGCGCAAGCAATGGTAGGAATTTCAATGCCTCCGGTAAAATTAATTGACCAGATGAAGATGCTGTAGCGCAAAATTTGCGATATGCATGCAATATCTTAATACATCGTTTTAACATCGCTTCCCTCACTGTTGTTAAGGAAGTTTCTGAATCAATTTTACTCAACGCTTTTTTACAAAGTAAATTCGTTACAACATCAATATTTGAATGGCGAAATACGCTACTTAATTGCGATGTCAATGACAAGACAATATTAAATACACGGACGACCCTTTCACCAGTTGTAGTAGTATATAAAAAAGATATTTGAAGATAGGCAGTAGATTCATTCTCTGGTAAATCTTGCGTATATTCAAACGTTGCACAAAATGCGGTATCCTCTTTCACTACTGGAATATTTGTTTCGCTATTTGTTTTAGCTACACCGCAACCATGTATTGCAACTGGTCGCAAGCCCTCGCTGCAACGAATTTTCAATACAGATTCTAACGCAACATCATTTGTTAATATTCTTAACATTTCCCGTTTCAATCGTTCCGTATTACGTTTACTTTTAATATTAAACGATGAAAAGTTTAAAACATCACCACCGGTTAATTTGGATATGGTACCAATAGTAGCTACGTCCGCAAATGAGCTCGTAACAGCAGGTTTGGTACCGTTGCTTTTTTGTTGATCATGACCATTACAGCATGAAATTAAATCAACAGATATTTGCTTTTCTACACAATATTGACCTAATTTTTTGTATGCAGGTTGATTTGCATCTGGAAACCACATAGTTACTTCACCTTTTCTACCATATACACGTACATCTTCGCGATTTTTCATAGCACCAACGCCGACTGATGGCAAGGAAGATTGAAAAGCGACAATTCTCCCACCAAGTACATCCAAACCTTTTGCAGCAGCTGTAATTGCTGCACCAAATGCATTTCCATTTTTTAAGTAACTAGGGCCGCGGTATAATCCACTACCAGCACCATTATCATTGTCGTCGTCATCACCCTTCTTCTCTGCAGTTGGGTCACCTATAAATATGTCAATCAACATGTCCAATAATTGTTCTATCCGTTCCTTATTTCTTTTCACGTTGATCAAAAATGCAGATGCTGGTAACGGTGCAAATGGATCTTGTACATCTGACATTGTTATTACTGGGATATCCTCACCTCTATTATTCACATTATAAAAATGTACTTGAGAGTCATATGTGACAATACCAATTTTAGTATTTTCGTGATTTCTGTTAAATATTTCTTCATTTTCGATATAAAATTTGATGTTACTTATAATACTTTGAAATAAGCCAGATTGCAATGATTCCAAAGATACATCTATCAATATGAGATAAATATTTTCTTGCAAAGGCCTTATTGAATATTGTTTAGGTACCAAATATTCCACCGTCCCTTTGCTTAGTTCCGGTCTATCATTTTTATCATACCGATGCCCATATGCATCAAGTGGACTTTTGTAGGATGGTGGAACATTGTTTGAACGATTGCAAATTTTACAATTCCAAGTAGCACCATCATTTTCAAAAGTACAAAAGGAACTCACAAAAGCACCACATCGTTCACAGCGAATTGGCCCATTCCCTTCCCTAAAATCAACCCTTGAAACTCCATCCTCGTTATGTTGTGCCGGTGCAATAGGACGAATCATTGCACCAAACGGAATGCCGCAAGTTTTTAAAAGTTCTTTTTGCCTTGGAATGTTTTTCATCGACATTCTACAAAATCGTGGACTGGTACCACCTAAATCTACAACTTCATATGGAGATAATGCAGTCGGAATCAAAGATTTGGTAGAATTTGTTTTGTAGGTGGATACAGATGAGCTAAAAATAGGCCTTGGAATTTGTTTTGGATCAATCCGATTATCTCTTGAACTACGACGTCTTGGATTACTATTCGTACGACTATTTCTATTATCAACTTTATTATTGCGTTTATTATTATCATTTGTACTACTTGATACAGGAGGGGGAGCATTATTATTTCTGTTTGTAGTCCGAATAGGCGGTTTGTTCATATTATTATTATAATTTGCTCGTGGCGCACCGACTATAGGTGGTTGCGTCCCAACTATCGGCGGTTGCTTCATCATTTGTGGAGGAGGCGCATTATTAATATGAGAACCATTTTGTTGTTGAGTGTCAAATATTGGTGGATGAGATGATGGTGGACCAAAATTATTATTGCGTTGTTGTTGTTGCGGTGGTGGACCAAAATTATTATTGCGTTGCTGTTGTTGCGGTGGTGGACCAGATAACACGCTGTTGTTCATATTTACTTGATTATTATTTCGAGAAGGTGGAGGTCTACCAAATTTATTATTATTCATGGGAGGTGGCTGTTGCATCAGAGGACGACCATTATATACTGGAACTGGAGGTCTTGCAAGATTATTATTCACTGGCGGCGGTGGACCACGGGCAGACGTCATCATTGCCTTATTATTTTTGTTACTATTATTATTTATATAACTATTAACTGTTGGTGGCGGTCTACCATAATTATTATGTATTGGGGGTGGACCACGTGGTAACATATTATTACGAGAAGGATACAGATTATTTTGTGGTGGTGGTGGTCTCGGATTGATATTGTTATTACTATTATTATAGTTAAAATTACTATTCATTTGTGGTGGGTTGTTATACCTATTATTATTATTATTAGTAGTAGTAGTAATAGGTGGTTGATTATTCGCATATCTATTATTGTTAAAGGCCATGATTCTCCACCTAATTCAGTTTCCAAATAATTAATAATACTAATATGTATCTAGTTCTATCTTTTGAAACGAAAGGTACTGTAATGTGAATCTTCTTCTTTTACAAGTATTTTATTTCATTTTTATATATTTCTATCACTCCATTCAATTTAAATTTATTTGTTGTTGTTGCAGGATTATTATTTTTTAACCAGGAATTGGTAAGGATTACCTATTATAATAGTGTTGCTAGCCAGCTAGTACGAATCATGATAATTGCAGAAAAAACCCCAGGCCCGGGCAGGCCCAGCCGGGCCAGCAGGCACGCTGCGCTAGGCGCTAGGTCAAAGAATGAAACTACGATTTTTAAGGGAAATATATGTTGTATAATAATATAAGCCAAAAGTACACAATATGGATACTATCAAAATAATAATAATTATTATTAAGGGATTTGAAATGCATCTTTACTCTTTACTTAATACAAGTAGATCCATAAAAATACAAGAAGTGCACGTTATATGATTAAATCAGATTATTGAAGTGAAGAATGAACAAACATAAACAAACAACACTTGGATATATAATCAACTTATTTATACAACAAGTAAATTATCCAAAATAGTCGAATAGTTATCAAATAAACTGACACATATATATTTTAAAGAAACATGGCATCTATGTCTGCTACGGCGGAGAAGCTAAGGAGCAAACATATACGAACTTTAGAAGCTTTAAACAAATTAGTAGAAGAAAATAAACGTTTGAAAAAACAATTAGAAACTAATAATAATAATACTCAAGAGAATAATAATCCTACTTCACCTGAGTCATTAGAATCAGTACAAATTGAACGATTGCAATTTGAAAATAGTCGCTTAGCCAGTCAATTAAATGATGTTAACGAGACGTTATTAGAACTACGAAGATCTCATGCTAAATCAGAGCAGCAATTTCATGACAATAAAATAAATTTTTTAAGACAAATTAACGATTTAAAGACGTTATTATCGCAAGCCGAAGAAAAAAGTAAGGAATATCGACATACAATTGTCGATTTGGAAGGACAACTGGAACAGCAAGGAACCAACAGGCGAGCACAATTATTATCATCAGTCGAGGATTTACGCAATGCTGAAAATGAATTAGAAGAACACAAACGGCTAGTTTTTACATTAGAAGAAAAAATAAAAAAGCTGGAAAGTTTACAAAATGAAAATGGTGACGTTGATAAAATAATAAATGAAATGAATTTGTATAAAAGTAAATATATGGACATGGTCAAAAAAGATAAAGTAAAATCAAGTCAAATAGTAGAAATGGAAACAAAAATTAAAAAGTTAAGCGAAGCATTGCAGCATTATAGTGATAAAGAGTCCGTGAATAGCGCAACATTGAACGATCAAATTAAATTGATGAAGGTGGAATTACAAGAAAGGAAAAAAAATGAAACCAAACTGCAAAATGATCTTTCATTGAAAGAATCTAATGAAGCTAGATTAAAAGCAACTATTGTAAAATTGGAACAAAAAATAGAAGAATTAACAAATAAGATAAAAGAGCTATTACAACAAATAAATGTATACAAGAGAAAATATGATGATGGCAAGCATAAAACTGGAGAAAATGAAGAGAGTCTTGGAAATAAGTTTGCACCATTTATTAAATTAAAACGCGAAAATGCAATTTTAAAAGCACAGTTAAAAGATTTAATGTTGACACAAAAAAAAATGCTTGGAAGTGCTAAGCGAGTTAATATGAGCCACGGTCGGGGAAGGTAGTGTCTATGATGTGTGTGTGTGTGTGTGTGGTGTATATATTCGTACCAAAACTCAGTGTATATACGTACATGTATCATATATTATAATTAAGCGTGAGATTCGTACGACGTAGATATTATTGCGTACATAAAGTATTCGTACCAGTTCGTACATGTACGATGCATGCCTTTCTTCATTGTTTTATTATGTCATATATACGAGGATTCATATGATAGACTAATATTTTAAAATCATATAATTATAATTATTTAATTATTTTTTATATTTTATGAAAAGCTTTCCACGAATTTGGTGAAGAAACATTAATATTTCCACCAGCACCACATGATGTTGAATTTCTATATGAGTTTAATTTTATAGCATCAGATGTACCATTTTCTTTTTTATTATTTATATCAACAGTACTAGATTTGAGTTTACTATTTGTTTGATTTTGGCGCAATGCTTCTATTTCTTCTCTAAAATATTCTCTTTCAATTTCAAAATCTTGCTCCATTTTTTCCTTCTCATTTTTAAGTTGATCATTTAATAATGTCAAACGCTTTAACTCAATTAAAACAGTATCACGCTCTTTCCTCATTCGTACTAAATGTGGTGAAGGCCTTTTTTCTGCTATTTGCAAACGCTTTTTCAAATCTGCGATTGTAGCAGCTGATCTGCGCATTAATTTTCTATTTTTATCTTTAACCTCTTTTAATTTTTGTTTCGTTGTTTTAACTTCTTTCCTATTATGTGCTAAAATAGTTATTTGCCGACTAACTCGTTTTTCAAGTTCACGACAATATGCTTCTGTAGCATTTT
>JACLAD010008992.1_pt1 | contig 10536 bp, 6 predicted proteins | sample 8027901 | NCBI WGS metagenome assembly JACLAD01 (sample SAMN15725071, study PRJNA655200) | protist metagenome | isolation source: fluorescence activated cell sorting (FACS) single amplified genomes of... | place: Spain: Blaines Bay Microbial Observatory, Mediterranean Sea | collected 2016-07-05
ACTGTGTCTAATGATACTCAAAACACGACGATAGAACTGGAAGAGCACGAGGGGAAGGACATTGTGACCATCGAAAAACGCGCACCAGCTGCGCAGTCAGATGATGCAAATAATAGTACAATAGATGCACGTATTTTAAACAGCACCCATACATCATCAGAAGATAATTCCACAGCTGATATTGTAGTGGCCTCGAAGGACAATGGGGAAATCGCAAAAAAAGATAATATAATAGAGAGTGAAGAAGGATCTTATTGGGCCACAAGTGTAGCATATATCAATCATGCAAAAGATGATGATGAGAGGGAAATCATAAAATACCGCGATGGGATGAATGATGTATTAAACAATAACTTTGTTTTGACAATTATAACAAATCCTAGTAAGGATAATCGCCCATTGTCACATTGCCCTATGTATTTTGTTCAAAATCCTACAATGAAAAGAAGCCGTGGATTTTCGATTGGTCATAGAAAAAGTGATAGAGCCATAGAAGTGCGTATTAGTGATGGTGAAAATATGAAAGTACACACTTTCAAACACGGTCCGCAAGTTTTGAGCAAATCATGTAATCGTACTATTGTTGTCCATAGAAATGAAGACGGCGAGGGCCGCAATGTGGAAGTATGGATCAACAATAATCTTGCCGGAAAAGAGAATTTTAGCGCAATCAGTGGTGATATATTTGAAGGCAGTAAAGGTATCATGTTCGGTAATGTATGGGGCTGGAAGTTTGAGGGTGTCATTGAAAGGATGTACATCAAAAATGAGTTTATCAGATTCCTTAAAGAAGATTCTAGCGGACAAAAAAAAATCGAAATCGAAGAAGAGAACCAGAGAAAACACCAAAAAGAATTATGGAAAAAAAAATGAAAAAAAAGAGAAGGTTACTAAAAACCTTTATGAAAACTTCACATATGCGTCACCAAATTCCAATAATCATTGGTGGTTCACCCAGAACTACGATTTGAATTATAAACCTTCATCGTTGGATAATTTTACTTTGATTCCACATTCAAATATTTTGCCGCAGATTTTTAATGGCAAAGGTTTCACATTCTCCATTATCACAACTCTGAATAAAGGGCGAGGTCGACGCGCTACGTCCCATTGTCCTCTTTTTCTCATTCGAAATCCACGAAGAGCTTTTGATTTAGGTTTTTCAATAGGTCACGGAGATTCAAGTCAAGGACTCGAGGTGCGAATAGCAGATGGCTATGAAATGAGCATACTTAAATTTAGTCACAAAATGGTGAACCCAGGCGAAACGCATAATAGAACGCTAAGAGTTTGGAGAGGTTATAAGAACAAAACAGATGAATTTCCTGGTATAATGATTGAAATGTGGTTAAATGGGACATCACTTGGGCGTCTCAATGCCACTAATGTAAGAGGCGATATTTATCGTGGAAAAAGTGGAGTTACTTTTGGAGATGTGTGGGGATGGCAGTTTGAAGGAGTGATCAATAGTTTTAGCCTCTCTGCAATCGATCCATTGGATATTCTTTCCCCTGAAAACCGATCAAAAGTACTGCTAAAGCAAAAGCTAGAAATTATGGATGGTGATGAGGAATATAGTGCCAATGATGATGATTTAGGCGATGAATTGATTGAGGTAGAGGAATTTGAATTTTCATCCCCACAAGATGTACAAAATAGTTGGAAGAGTTCAATTGAAGAGGTTTCGAGAATATCTAAAGAAAATGAGAGAGATGGCGTTGAAAATAATTTACCAGATTCCTGCAGATGGGGTTTTCAGTCTTGTATGCACGATAAACATGGACCTCTCTTCAAAAGGGCAAAGGAGGAAGCGGCTATACGAAAAACGGTTCGAGATCCAGAGAAACATAAGAAGCTGATGTCAGCATTGATGCCTTCACTGGCGGCACCGGATGTTGATATTGGTATGCTACCGTACCCCTTGGAAAATGGCACAGCCTCCTCTGAAAATGCTTCATCCTCTGACAATAAAGCCATATCTTCTATCAAAGAAGCATATTTGACTAGTGTGACGGTGGCTACCGAGGTGATGAAAGGCTCTATTGTACGAACCGGTGCAATATCTTCAAATCTCACAGAACTGGCTGAGAAGGCAGAGGAGAGTCGCACACGGCATCACAAGCGTCGTTATGGCCGCGACAGGATTGATGTTGCTTGGCAGTTAGCGACTGAAATGGGTGAAAAAAATACAATGAAAAATTTTAGCAAAGGTAAAATCCAGACATTTCCATCACATATTGATACAGAGCTTCTCGAATGGTTTAAAGAAGGGGGCGGTGAACTCCGCTACTCTGAAGTCCAAGCTGAAGGGCATTACAAAAATAAGCGTATTTTGGTAGCAGAGGAAGATCTGTCTGAAGGTGACGAAATCATATCGGTTCCTTTCAAGCTAACAATGAATCGAATCACAATGCGTAATATTGGTTTAAATTGTGATGGGAAATGCTCATTTTTGACTGAATTTTTTGGGCCCATATTCGATAAAGATGATCGTTGGGGTTTAGCTACTCTTCTTTTGCACGAGCAGGCTAAAGGTACAGAGAGCAGATGGTATCCCTTCATACGTACTCTTAAAATGCAAGTTCTTTCGAGGAAAGTTGTAAAAGAACTCGAAGGAACTTATGCTATGGAATTGGACAGTTTTCGCGGTCAAGAAGCTGAAGCTGCTTTAGATTTTGTGAATAAGGAGCTGTGTAATAAACATAACCCAAAAGCTTGTAATTTCGGTAAAACACGGAAAGAATTTCGATGGGCACTCGGTGTGGTACATAGATATGCATACAATTTGACAAAAGGTACCAGTGGTAAATTTTATCTATCTCTGATTCCATATGGGCATCTTTTGCGCCATGCTCAAGGTACTGGAGGGAGTTGCCTTCTGCATTTGGACAATACCGTCCGCTTCAAAGTGGGAGAAGATCACGAAACTGGTACTGTTCTGCGAATAGATAGAGGTCAGCTCTCTGATAGCGAGACTATGCTAAGGTATCATCGTGTGTCTGAGCATGTAAATCCGCACAATGAAATCGTTTTCCGCCTCCCAGGAGCTCAAGGTTTACGGGACTGGATGTTCGATAAATGGAGAGCGACAATGGATGAGTGGAGACGACAAATTCATATGCCTCCAAAACAAAGTGATTTATGGAGATCTGCGAAAGAATTAAATTTATATGGATATGAGGATGACGAAGAGGAGGAATCAGTATTTAGGTATTCAAATTCAAAAGAAACGCAGGCTTTGCTCAAATCTTTGCCAATGTCTACGGATGAAGTGAGCGCGGAAGAGCAGCTTATGTTGTTGGGTTATGCTAAGGATGAAGCAAGCGCGGAAAAAATGCTAACTGGAACAAATAAACGATCCCATCAAACTATGATCTACAAAGCTCCTGATATTGACGAAAATCCACATGCTGAGAACGCTTTCCAAGACTTATCTGACGCTACAGTACAGCTTTATGAATCTATCGCAGCAGGTCATCAGGATCCATCTGTTTTGAAGGTTATCAATGAGACTAGAGAGTTTCTTGAGAATGGAAAGGCTCCGAAAAAAGGAATAGACGATGTGGATCGTCTTTTAATGCGTAAACGATACCTGATGGGAAAGTGTGGTATCTCAGAGAGCCATCGACTTACGGAAAAAGGCGATGTTCTGCGGCCTCCATCAGCAATGAATGATAAAACGACTTCTGATATTGATTACGATAATGAAGATATAGATGATATTCTTGATGAGGATGAAGGAGAGATAGAAAAGCAAAAAAGTAAGCATTTAGTTATATCAGCGGCTCTGATGTGTGCTGTTCGTGTGAGCGTAATGAATGAAACAGATGTGGATATTTTGTGCCCAAGGGCAAAAGGAGCATGGGATGACCACAAATGTGAGGAGGAAATATTTTCTGAATACGAGCCAGTTGATCGAAATAACGAGATAGGAATGCTCTCTGCATTAAGGGAATCTATTAAATCTTTGTTGGATGGGTTTAAATCAACCTTGCAAGAGGACAGGTCATTGTTGGAGCTATCTTCTTTTGGACCGGCAACGCGATCTGCTATTCTACTGCGATATAGAGAAAAAGTCCTGCTGCAACGTGCTCTTGAAGATCTTGATGATTGGGAATCATCAATGGGTACCTTTAAATATCAGCTTTCTGCAATAAAAGCATTGCGTGATAGGCGCAAAAAAGAATTAGAGAAAAAGAATAGGATACGAGAGGAAGCCATTAAGAACTTCAAAAATCCTCAGGTGGTGATCAATATATCTTTTTATGTATCAGAATTGCACGGTAATCAAACTCTGGTAGTTTTAGAGGGCGATAGCATAGATGAAAAGGCTGAAGCATTTGCAAATAAATGGAATATATCTTCGAAAGTTGATGAAGTCAAAAATTTAGCAAAATTTGTGACCAAGGTTGAACAACCCAAACTTCTTCTGTGGCTTCCCATTATTTTACCCACCGCAAAACCAGGAGTTCTTTATATTCGCGAAGGCGACGATAGTGTCTTTGCTGTACAGGTTTTCATAGCAGTGCACAATTTATCGCTTACAGATCATCAGGAGAAATCTCTAACTCATTATGTAAGTGAGGTTCTTCGAATTCGTAAACTTCGCAGAGTTATTTTCTCAAAAAGGATTACCGCACCTGACGGAAGAACGTTGGTCCTCCAAATTCACGATGGTGACCAACATAATTTTATAGCTAGTCTACGGCATTGGGCAACAGCTGTGAGGCTTAAAATGTCAGCTGTGCCCCAATTGGTAAACGCTTTGCAGCCTCTTCTTGGACCAACATTACTAAATTTACCTGTTGATTTTCCTGGCAAAAGAAAATTAAATTTGAGAATTTTGAAAGGAGATACTCTGTATGATACAGTTCGCATATTCTGCGATGTGAATCAAATCCCGCAATCCCATGTTGAAGCTATCGCCAATTCAGCAAAGCAGAGACTTGGATTGTGAGATGTTTTTGTGGATCGCAAGTTGTAACTGTTTGGTTTACATATTAAGTACTTACCAGCTAGCTGGTAGTAATGGATCTATAAAATTTACTTAATATAGCAGCCTCAGATTGAGAATATATCATCATCTTTCGGTGTAGATTTTCGTTTGTCCGGGTTTTTCCTTTCCCCCGCGCCTTCAGGTTCGGGCCATATGTCAGGACCGGCAAATATACCCGGGTTTTTCTTCTTTCCCGCGCCTTCAGGTTTGTAGCGATCTGCCTTCGCGCTCTTTTGCCCAGGAGCTATGGCTGGTTTCGGGTGATGAGAGGCAGGCAAACCAGGAGAGTCGCCTAACATCTTGGCTGGTCCTTCCTCCCCACGGGAATCATCTGTCTCTTTTCGCATATAATTAGTCAAGGCGAAAACTTTCTTCACATTGTCTTCCGCCTTTTTGCGTGCTTTTGCCATACCAGCTTCGCAAACTTTTACGATTTTCGTTTCCTTCTGCCTTTCCCAACAGAGAGAAAAAAAATGATCATACCGCATATCGGTCTCGCCAGTTGTTCGAGGTCCACAACAGAAGGATGAGGCTTGGTTCAATATATTGCCCATAGGTTTTTGCAAGGTCTCTCTTATCAGTGCATGAATTTTGTTTACCTGCTCCTTTGCCTGCTCCCTTGCCTCGCTGACTCCGTCTTTTTTCATATTTATAGTGAGCGCAATCTCTAGCTTCATGAATGCAGACCATGCATACAAATAGGTTTTAATTATCGTTTTGTCGACATTACCAAGGGCACTGTAAACCTCATTCCGAACAATATAAGCATTATAAATAGCTTGAGAAATTTGCACAAGGGCTAAAACGCCCGCTGAAACGGCCTCTTTCGAAGCTACCTTTTTAATTACTTCTGTGAACATATGTGTGATCATACCATTTTTAAGACTTGACAAAAAACCTTCTTCTTCTTTATGCTCTACCTTGGCTAATTGTGGTCTGAGGTATTGCTCCAATTCAGAAGAATCGTCTTTAATGTATGCAGCGAGAGTTTTCCCGTAAGGCTTTAGTTTCTTGCCATCGAAAAATTTATCCCCGTTCTCACCAAATATTTGGTCCTTAAGGTTTCCCAGCGGCTTTGAAAGTTCATTAAATTTTTCAGACCATTTTTCCCTTACATGGCCTAGAGCATTAAGTTCTCTTTCTCCAGCAATAGAGGCAGTATACAGGTACACCAGATCAAGAACGTCAAAAGGGTTTATCGAAAGCCCAACTGCATGCGCCAAGGCAGTATTTTCCAAGCGTTGTTTCGCTCTCTTCTCTACTGTCTCACGCATACCCTTCAGTTGTTTTCGCGTTTCCATTTCATGACTACAAACAACGTTCTTGCATTTTTTTTTGCTCTTTGGCTTTCGTGAACCACAACAAAGATCAAACATGTTTGTGTTTGCCTGCAGCACGTTTAAGCTTGTCTCAAGAGACATTTCACGTAGGTTGGTCGCAACGGCGATGGTTGAGAGCTGCAAAAGCAGCAACATAAACGCCTTGGGACATGACAGTTTTGATACGTTTGGATGCAACATATTTTTGGAAGGCAAATCGTATGCGTATTATCTTTCCTCTCTACTGACTGAGCATTTGGTATGTCGAAGCTTTTTGATGATTTTGTTCTGTTGTTCGGGATGAGCAATAAAACAATAACAAGCCACAATACACGGGGGGCATCACTGAATGTGGGAAACAAAAATTGCCCAAGATTGTGTGACAAAAGCTGTGCGCAACATTTTCACAGTGTGAATAAAATCGTGTTATTTTATTCAACATATACTAGAGACTAAGTAATCTTCATTCCAGGTTTAAGGTCAATATTCTCTAATGCATGCAGTTTTTCAACGCTTTTCATCACTGCAATCAACCATACCAATCCTTATCCTTGTAACATGATGCAATTTTTCATATTTTTCGTGCTGCTGGAAACGACGATTTTCAAGAACATATGTAAATGACTGAGTTTGCGAGTCCCTGATGTTGACAAACAAATAGACCTTAAACGTGCAACACACATGCAACTCTGTGAACGATACAGTGGTAGCTACGACAAAAAAAAAATAAAAAATATGACAAGATTTTTTACGCATGTAATATCCCCGATAGGGCTATCCTGCTGCGAAAATGTTGCGCACGCTTCATTAGTAATTAAAAGCCTTTCCGGAATTCCACGCCTCCAAAAAAAAAAAAAAAAAGAGCAAAAAAGAGCTCTCTGAGAGAGAGAGAAGAGAGATCTCGAGATCTCGCGAGAGAGCGTAAAATAACGATAAGACTCACTGCAGAAAATAACGCTTTCGTATCCGCTTTAATTAAAATAGCAGGGCATGCGGCTAGCATATGCGCATGCAGCGGACCCGGCGGCGCGCGCGCGCACGATGAGATAGATGAATTTTATCTAGTGAATTGTCCACGCTATTTGCGCTTTGGCAAGAGAAATGCATGTGTCTAAGAGAGAGCCCTGTCATATTATAATCAGAAAGAAGACCGCGTTAAAAGGGAGACGCAACAAGCCAGCGTTAGTTTAATTAGTAGACTAATTTTCAAACAAGGAAGACTGAAGGCGGTGCTAAAGCACTATGTGTTGACAAACGCGATTTTGGACCGACTTTAGGATTTATTGAAAAAGGAGTATATTTTTCATATTAGCAACATTATCTTTTCTTAACTTCTACTGTTTTCTGAACTTCTTTGCATGATTTAGGGGGTATAGGACGCAACTGAATGAACGTTTAACTTTGCCCCCCAAAAAAGAGATTCAGAACGAAAAAACGGCATGAATCATCACTTAAGGAGGCATGCCATAAACGTGACTACATACACACAAGTTGAACCAGAAGCTTCCAACAGATAAATCTCTAAGAAAAACGAAACGTACTTTAAAGAGAAATGAATCGCGTTAAGAAAAATTTGAGTGTATGAGTTCTTGTAATTGAAAAATACACGGATAAACGTCAATTTTGAAACCATGAAATATATATGGAGAGGTGCATTCAAATGAAAATTTATGATTAAACCCTTTAGGATATCGCAAAAGCAGAAGGTATGACTTTTATGGACTTGAGTGAATAAGTGCTGTAAATTCGACATAATATGGTCAAATCTCACTTCCATCGCCGAAGGCGCGACTTTTATGGTTGATGTTTTGGGTGTGGTTCCTGTTGACCCGATTTTATTTTATTTTTCCAACATCTTATCGATACCTTAGCCGTTAGTATGGTTGCGTCATCGATAATGGCGCGGCTTCAATTCAATTCAATAATAGTAGTGAGCTGTTTGTTGCAGGTGCACCGGCGGTGTGCAGCTTAACTTCAAATTTGATCAATTCAAAACAGGGGTCATATATATATATACATACATATATATATTCGTATTGCTATGCTTCGCATAGTTAGCAGTTTAATATCCCCGGTGATGCATGAAAGCATTTAGAAAAAGGGCTCTCTGCAAATTCTAAGTGAGTCGCCATGCGAATCATTGGATTGACCGGAGGAATTGCTTGCGGGAAAAGTGTTGTATCGAGTCAGTTGATAAAAGAAGGCATTCCTGTCATTGACTGTGACCTTATTGCGAAAGAAGTTGTAATTCCTGGTAAATCAGCATACAAGAAAATTGTTGCACGCTTTGGAAAAGTTGTATGCCCAGTAGCAAATGGACCTCTTGACAGGTACAGTAGTTCCTACCATGTGACCTTTCTCCTTAAATTTTGTTTCCACATTTACCTGTCTTGTAAAGGGTGACCCCATGGTTTTCACGCACACACTTACAATCTCTTTATGTTTGAAGAAAAAAGCTTGGATCTATTGTTTTCTCAGATGATTCTAAGCGAAAAATCTTAACAAGCATAACTGGACCTGCAATAATTACAGAGATAGTTAAGAAAATAGCTAAGCATTTCGTGTTGGGAACCAGGATTGTTGTTATCGATGCGCCGACTCTGTATGAAACTAAACACTTGTTGAAGGTGCTATAATTTTGTTTATGTTATTCGAGGCTCGACTCATTTCTTACGTTCACATGCTCCGCGCGATAAAGATTTGTACAAAAGTGATTGTTGTTGCATGCAACCCCGATATTCAGTTGCGCCGGCTAGTTGCGAGAGACAAAAGTTCCCAAAAGGACGCTGAAGATAGAATCCGTTCACAATTACCACTGGAGAAAAAGGTTCAATTAGGGGATATAGTGTTGTGGAACAACAATGAGTTGGAACATATTGTCCGTAAGGCCAAGGTTCTTGCGAGTGATTTGAAAAAAATGTATGCTGGCGTCTCGTTTGACGTATTTTTTTCTCTTCCTGGAATGATCTCGCTTTTTGTATCTTTGTACGGAGCATTTACAATGGTGTCCAAATATAATGGGTTCCGCTTGCCCGCAAATTTATAGATGCATTTAGAATTCGTATAGTACAATTAGGTTTGATGGAGGATCAAAGTGTAATGTTGCAGCATTATGGGAATGTAACATTTGAAATATTGCGAAACAGGCTACATTAACACTAGAAACCTACAATAAAATCTTATATTTTTCTGCCGATGGAACGTCGCTCATGACAAGGTTTCCATCATAGCCTACAGAGATAAAATACCACGGCTCACTTGCGCTCCACGCAACACTTTGAACACTTTCTTCATGATCATTATACATTTTTACCATACAATCTATATTGCTACTATCACCTTCGCTATCCAACAGCGGAGCGGACGATAGCGATGACACTCGCCACAATTTCACAAGTCGATCAGACCCACAGCTAAGAAGGAGTTGATCATGGTTTGGGTTGTACTTTGCAGCACAACACCACTTGGCATGTGCTCTAATAGTTTTTGCTGCTTCAGTGCTTTTGCGCATGTCCCAAAATTTTATTGAACCATCATTAGATCCTGTTAGATAATACCAAGGCTTATTTGGGTTAAAGTCAATATCTGATATCACAGCATCGTGTGCGTTTTTTATTTCGAAAGACACCTTCATGGTTCGTAAATCCCATCCAAACACATTCCTTTGAGTGCCAACCAGAAAAGTCGGATGATGAGGATCCCAAGCTCCTGCAAAAACCTGAAAGTCCTTAGGATTTGAGGTGAATTTACCTGATTTGATCAACTGTTTCTCAGTATCGAGATCCCATAACTGAAATCCTTTTCTATGGCAAGAAATTACCTTCTCTGACAAACTGTCCATATCATCTGTTGGTTCCCACACGACTTTCTTAATCCCTTTTTCCATTTCGTTTGTTGAGCTGGATATAGTAAATTTTTCCTCAAGCTTATCCTCGGAAATTTTCCACAAGGTTGCAGACATGTCTCCCATGTTGCTATAGGAAGTGAAGAATAAACCAGGATCTGTTGGAGCACAACTGATGCTCGATATTTCGTGCTCATGTTCGTACACGGCTTCACACTCAATTTTGTTTTCATCATCGTCATATATTACATGGTGAATTTCATTTTTATCTCTCAATTTCATGCTCGCACTCAGAAAGCTATGCCTATCTTGGTCACCAAGTACAGAAACAACACATTTGGCAGGGGCCCCTAAAGAATACATCGCTTGCTAGGTTA
>JACLAD010017357.1_pt1 | contig 10528 bp, 4 predicted proteins | sample 8027901 | NCBI WGS metagenome assembly JACLAD01 (sample SAMN15725071, study PRJNA655200) | protist metagenome | isolation source: fluorescence activated cell sorting (FACS) single amplified genomes of... | place: Spain: Blaines Bay Microbial Observatory, Mediterranean Sea | collected 2016-07-05
TTTCAAAATTAATGTACGTTCTTTCATAGCTTGTACTATTTGATAGTTTTCACTATAGGTCCTTTTACGTTTTAAATTCACATTATCAAGTTCTTTTTTCACATTTTCCACTTTGTCAATGTGTTGCCTATTTGCTACAATTTGTGGATCCCACGGTGTTGTTGTCGACATAGGAGGAACAATTGGGAAGGAAGAAGATGATGATGATAATAATAATTGGTTAGATGTCGTATTATTCATTCTCTCTCTTTTTCACACAAAACTATTCTCCCAATCAAAACTATATATATATATAACTAACATCATCAAATTACAACAAATAATTCAGTAAGTTTCGTTTTCGTTCCAAAGAAATTTCCGAAAACGTCGTAGTACTACAAACTTACAACACTATTCATAATTTTGCATCATTCCAAAAAGAATTTCTTTTTGATCATTGAGTTGCCATTGCTGCCATTCTTCCAGAGGAGAGGCGATTCTTCTTCTTATACCCACCATCATTGCACCTTCTTATAAGTATAAATTATTATATTTATATTATTGTATAAATAAAGTTTTTGGTAGAATGGATGAATGATGATAAAGAAAAGAAAAAAGGACGTAGAACAAGAGTGGAAGTCAAATCTATTATGGTAACTATGGTTACAACAACAACAAAAGAGACTAGAAAACAAAAAGAATTGCCAGTACATAAATTGATAATATTATATATAATATATCTCATACTTGCCATATTTGCATTAATATATGTATTTGGATCACCGCCAATTGGCTCTGTCAACATTTCACAGCCACCATTACCACCGGTAAGACAGAATGATCCATTGAAATCCGTTTATTTTGGACAAGGATGTTTTTGGCATACGCAATATGATATGTTTTTAATTGAAAATGTGGATACGCAATATTTTCATAGTCGTGGGTATGAAAATATTACATCATTAGTTGGATATGCTGGTGGAAAATATACTTCTGCTGATTCTGGATATGTGTGTTATCATAACGGCAATGTGTTTACAGATTATAATAAACTTGGTCATGCTGAAGCAGTTTCTGTTGAATTGTCCTACTCTAAAGGTGCAGATACGATTGATGAACAGACATTAGGTCAGTTTAAGTTATTAGTAAGCCATTTTTTTGAGTTTGGATATGTTACATTGGATGATGGAAGTGGAAAACGACAACGTTTGGATCCACAAGATAGAGGTCCAGAGTATCGTTCTGTTATTGGTATTCCGGGTGGAATGAAAAAAAATAAAATATTTTACGATGAAATTGTAAATGCAAATAAAGAATATAATATGGAATTAATTGAAGGTAAAGGTAGTAATTTTGGCGATGTAGAAGGTGAATTTGTAGTATATATTTATGATTCATTGATTTTTCCTTTTTATCGTGCTGAAAATTATCATCAATTTCATACAAACGATGTAGTACAACGACAAGTTCCGATAAGCTATTTACAAGATTTAAAAAATATACAACAAAAAATTGGAAGATTGGCAAGCACAGGTTGCCCGGAAACGAAAGGTGCTGGTTTCCTTGCTATTGTAAATGGTATATTAACTATATTTTCTATTATAGGCATTATGCAGGTATTGTTAAAATTTTATTCAATATTTCATAAACGAAACGATAAAATTGTAAATACTGAAGATGATGGTGATGATAGTGGTGATAATGATGGGCGGATAAAATATGAAACTAACATGAAACATTCAACACAGAAAAATAATATTGATAATAATAATGATGATGCAACAAAAAAAGATGATGGTAGTATGATTGAAGTGGTAGTAGATTCATCGTCATCATAATGTTGCGTTATATGGAGCTAAAAAAGAAAAAGAAGAAGAAGAAGAGACTCATTGAAGTGTGGTGTGTGAAAAAAATTATACGAAGCGTAATAAAAATGTTAATATCGTACGAGTATTCGGTTGGGTATATACTAGTATATTTGATTTAGTTTATACGCATTAAATATTTTGTGATTTTATAATTAAATGATATTATTAAATATGATATATTAAAAATGCACGTACGTACTTTACTCTACGTTTCGTAAATATTACGATCCGTCGTATTAAAATACGAACTCCGTATAATTCTCTTATTTATCTAGTTTAAAGATTTTTATTTACTCAAATAAATATATAAATATGTGGTGTGTAAATTTATATTTAATCGTAAAGACGATTAAATGAGATGAATACTACTGATAGTAATTACGTAGTAATATTTTATACTTCTCTCTCCTTTATTAATACCTCTTGCCTCGTTATGTTTGTTAAATACTCGTATATATGTTACGATTCATACGAGTAATTTTTAATATTTTTATTCTGATTTACTATTTTTCTCCGTCGCTATCCACTTCCATCCCATTGTTTTCTTGACGATTAATATTGTTTCCATTATGAAAACTTGCACTGCTGTTATTATTGCTATTGTTTGTATTATTATTCATCGGCATCATCATATAACCGGTCGCACCACTACTGTTGTTCATAATATTGTTCTTGCTGTTCCCGCCACTATTACTACTACTACCACTACCTTGAGTAGTTGGAAATCCCCCAGGTGTTCGTTGGCGCTTTCTATTTTCAGTTGAAGAACTTGATGGTGCTGGCCTTTTTCTTGGCACACGTTTCTGATGTTTAACCAAATACTTAATAGATTCGGTCATAAGATACGAATGATCCAACGTGCACTGCTTACATAAAAGTTTAATACATCTACATGGCTGATGGGTCTTTAATTTTTTCAATTCAGAAGGATTTTTTAATAATTTTCGCCGCTGATGGCGCCACTTGTTGAAGTGATTCAAATTACAAGAAAGGCCTTCATATTTATGGTTGATATATACATTAGGCTGATGTTTTACTGGCATCCAGCCATCGAGTAAAATTTTTGCATATCCAATTGTGTGGGCTTTCTCGACAATGACAATCTCGTGCAATGAATTTTCACGTGAATACTCCATACAATATCTGGTGTCATTTTTTGAGAGAAACGGTTGCTTCCACTTATTTTCAAAGGAACATACACGATATAAACTTTCGCATTCATCTTTCTTGTTTTCACTTTCAAAATTTTCGTGGCGGTAAACCGTTGTATGCATCGCTTCTAACTCTTCGTGCGCATTCTTTTCAGTGGCAGCTTTGAAATCTTCATGTTTAAATCGATTAAGCATTGCTCCAAGTCGTTCTTGCTCTAAATTTTGATAATATTTCAAATATTTCTTACATATTTTCCTAATTCTTAAATCTGAAGCTGAGCAGTTTAGATTTATATCTCCTGTAAATACTATTCTGTCGGGGTGTACACTGGCGACTAGGAGAATCTGCTGTTGGTTATTGTTTGATGAATACATAAAGATACCATCATTATCCGATAAGTATGGACGACCGCGTTTATCAAGCACATTCAAATTTCCGCTGATCTTGATCTCTTGACGATTGCCATTACTGTTTTGGTCTCTATCTGGAACAGCTGGTAAAGTTTTTATTCCTGTGTATAAACCAAATTTCTTCTGGTATTTCTCAACTATTGGTAAATCGACTGTATCTTTATCAAATTTGTCAAATGGTTGTTGATAATAAAATGTACGGGCAGATGTGACACTCGCAATTGTTACATGTCCAATTTGATTTTTATCTTTTTTGTCTCGTATTACACAAAACCCATCCTTTTGATCCCATGTCAGTTTTAATGATTTATTGGCTTCAAAGCTATTTTTTGTACAAGGATATGGAGTAACTCGAATATTTTGTATATGATCGTCTAGTCGAGGCTCAGTGAACCAAATATCAACATTTATCTTGAAAATTGTTGCGTATCCCAACAGAAAAGGGACACAATTTTGAATTTGTACACTTCTACCTTGGTCACTTGAAACTTTATCATACCACTCTTCAAATTTCATTTTAAATAGCTTTTGGAAATCTTTTGCATTTTTGTCTCCCCTTTGATCATAAAATTGATATCGTAAAAAGTACAATACAGCATTTCGTATGTCATTAGCACATTTTTCTTCCTTTTCATTTTGTGTAGTACGATTTTTCAAACCTGAAAGAACTGAAAATAATTTACCTGTAATTTTACTGATTCGCTTCTTTCTAAACCTACTCATTTTGCTTTCCCACATATAATTTCGCGGAGCTGCTACTACTGTGTTTGTAGCTAACTTTTCAAACTTGGCAACAAGATCTGATACATCCTTCTCATAGGTAGAGTTCAAAATCTGTTGTCTTAATTTACCAGGTGTACGCGTAATGGTACCATCATCATCAGCATCATTTGCTCGGTATGTAGTCATGATATCTTCTGCCAGACGTAAACATAATAGCTTGCCTTCCAAAAGTCTTCCACTTCGTTGCGACTCAGATTTGGTGTCCTCTGAAAACATTTCTAATTGCTTTTTTGGTCCTTTCATTCTTTCCCGTAATTTTTCCAGCTCTTCTTTAATAATCTGTTTTTTTTCGTCGCTAGCACTTACTGTTGCCATAAACTTGCGCCAAATTTGGATACATGCTTGCATGCCAAATTTACTCTTATTATCTCCGGAGCTTTGAAAAATAATCTTATCTTGTGTCATCGCCACACATTTTTTCCAATAGTCTGTTAATATTTTTCCAATCCACTTATCAGCTTTTTTTGCAAATTTTTGAGCATTCGCTTCAAGTGCTTTAATAAAGACAGTATGTGGTTGTCCTTTTAATTGTGAAATAGTGTCACGTTTGAGAAGAAAGTCGGCTTTAAATTGTTTATAACACTCGTCTTTAAGGAGCTTATATAATTTTCCTGATGAACCTACTTTTGCTTGCAACATCTTCTTGGCAGCAACCGTGAGTAATTTACGACCTTGCTTTCTCAAATATTCTTTTATAAGTGTTTCTATTGACTGGATTGGAAATTGAGGGTCTGCATCTGTTAACACCTTTTTCAGCTTTTTATGTAATTCTTCAATAATTGTGTCAATAACCCTTTCAGTGATCGTCTTCCATCTTTCATGGATAGCATTCAAATTGATGGCACGAAAAACACAGTGAAAAAATTTAGAAAATACCATTGTCCATTTTGGCATTTTTCCAGGTTCATTCACATTACTACAAAAGCCATCATGAAGCTTTGTTATATCTGCTTCAGTTTTAACTTTGGTTTCAATTTTCTTTTCACTCCAATTGAAAAATGTTCCAAAATCTATCGTCTTGCCTCCACTATTGTTATTTACCACCTCTTTAAGCCATTGGTGCCTGTCTTGTTTATTCCAAACTTTTATTGCTTTTTTAAAAACTTTTTTATTTCCCTTTACAACATTTTTATATAGTTGGTCAATATGCATCTTTCGCATTTTTGGATTACGAAGTTTCTTTGCTTCCAAAACAATAGTACCAGATAAACCATTTAACAAATTCCATTCATCCATTCCTATTGCATCGTTTTCGTCTTGTTGTAAAAAACGTATAATTGCAGATGTAATAGCTTCCATTCGTTTGAGTCTTAAACATGTGACCATTTTTAATAATTGCATACCACCTGAAAGATTTTGTGCATCCCTATGCTCCTCTAAATTGTTCATGTTTTTAGATCGCATTAAACTCGTATATAAAGTTGGATACGCACGAACAAATAAAGTACTATCAGATGCCATTTCTTTCACTTTCTCGGTAGTAATTATATTTGATAATTTCAATTCATTCACAGTATCTTGTATGTCCCTAGCGTATTGTTTTATTGTTTTTTGCTTTATTGCTTCCGCCACAGCCTCTGGTCTATTATTATTATGTGTTATTACGCGACTGGTGCTTCCATTTTTTAAAACATTTGCTTGTTTTAGAGATCTGGCGCTTTTTTGTTGACTTTTTTCTTCGCTGCAATAAAACGATATTTCTACAGGCTCTGATGAAACATTACCAAGTTTCTGCCGTTGCTCGATGCATTTAGCTATATCTTCTTTCAATTGACCAAATATTTCTTCTGGAAGAATGTCCCTTGCGTCATTCATAATTTTTTGTTTTTCGACCTCATCTACTTTTGAAGTAAAATGCCTTGTTTGAAACAACTTATCTATAAGCTGTTTCATTTGTTTGAAGGCTTTGCTATTTTCATTAGACGCTGTAGATCCATTATTGTCGGTTTGGCACAATGCTTTCCTAAGATCTCTTACCAATTCCAAAGCTATCGGTGACATTGATGCAATCCTTCGATTAATTCCATATTCTTTAATCTTTTCGCTTACTGCTTCGTCAGAACTTAAATCTTTGTCAGATATTGCAATAATCTGATCAACGGACTCTAAACCAACTCTTAAAAAATTGTCACGCATGGCATTTTTATCATTAACTCCTGGAAAATCTATCCATTCTATCCATTCTTTCAAAATTTCGCTTGGAGCCCAAACAATTACACTTTTGATAAACATTGATGGATTGACCTCTCCACTTGCAAAGTATGAAGCGGTGTTTGCACTAGTATATTTTAGTAATAGCTCGCGTACATACATGCGATCTTCCATGAGTTTTTCGTTTTTCGTCTGATATATATAAGTCTTATTATCAAATTTAAGAAGCTCCTTTGCTAATGCTGTGGATGGCTCGATTTCGTTGACAGACTTAGGATAATCATCCTCAAGCACTGAATCAACATCCTTTTCATCCATAACTTCCCCTGTTCTGATAGCATGTAACAGAACACTGTAACGTATAAAATGTGGCGATCTAGGATCAGGGTCGTTGTTAAAAAATTTTACTATTCGATCTTTAACCTTTGATATACTTTCGTATGTTATTGCTACACAAAGTTGAGAATGGTATCTCAATCGTGTGCCGCAATTCGTGGTAGATCCTGATTGATTTCCTGCTGGTAAAATATACTGATGATCTTTATGAATATCATCTCTGCGACCTGTTTGGAAATAATCTCTTAAATCGTCCATGGCTGCCTTTTCATTTTCTATCTCATTCATCTCTTCGCCATCTGGAATGGTATAGAACGAATCATAAATGTCAAGCATAGGCTTTACAACAACAAATCCTTTCTCTGCTAAAGACCGTGCTTTTTGCTTCTCGAAATCTTCTACAATAATCGATGTAGTAGTAGATGTTGTAGTAGTAGTTGTAGTCGTTGTACTTGTTACTTCGGCGAAGTCTGCGTTAGGCTCGGCGTCATTTTCTAAATCAATATCCTCAGCCGATTCATTGACGTAAATATTGTAAACTACAGAAATGAAATCATCTCTTGTTGTAGTATCATCATTACCTTCAAACTTTGGACTCTCTTCACAGATTTCTTTTATCACTTTTTTGAAGGTATCTTCAAAATCTTCTTTGCCATATTTACTCGATGGCATTTCTCCTAATACCAGCAACATATTTAGTAAATGACTTTTTCCAGCACCATTGACGCCTAAAAGACCAACGCGTTTGTAGCCAGGTGTTTTCAACTCTTTGATAAACAAGTTTATATACTCTTGTAAAGTATAGGCCACTCCAAAATCAGAATCACCTCCAATACTACGTGTTTTCTCGTCCACGGCTTGTTGATAATCTTTCAAACACAATAACAATCGTTCCAATATCTTTATGAGCCTTTCAGTGTCATTATCTTCTACTGCATCATTTGCTGTGGAACTACTGCTATGTCTACGAATCAAAGTCAGAATTTCTATATTTGTTTTTGGTGAAATCAACTTTATTTCTTCTTTTTGAGCTATTTCATCAGCTTTTAGCAATAATTCTTCTTCTTTTTCTTCGTCTTCCTGTGCGTACGTATCTTTTACATACACATGAAATTCTTTCAAAAACTTGTTGGCCCAAATATTGATTGTTCCACCCAAATTTTTGATTTGCCGGTTGCTCAAGTTTGCAATATCAAAAATATATTCAACGCTTTGCCTTTTCTGCTCAGGGGACCACTGTCCAAAATTCATCTTATCATATCTCATTTTGTCATCATCACTTAATTGGCGATATAGTGGCAAAGGCAAATATTTCTTTGTAAGATCAAGATATATTTCTATCAATTTTTTAAGACCAACTCTTCCAAGGTTACCTACTTTATTTTCGGAAACATATGGATGTTGTCGTCCTTTTGAAATTTTTGAATCGAATTTTCCTATCAGTTTATTCAGAAGTTTACGGTTGCTCGGATCTTCAACATAATACTTTTTGTTTTTGTCATCCTCGTGTATTCCCTTTTTTAAAAACTCTTGTAATCTGCTGCAATATAAATTTGTCCTTGCAATCATATGTTTAAAATCAAGATGGTACCGTTTAATCTGTGTTCGCGTCAAAGTTTTTTGCGCAACATAGGCTCTTGTCCCGCCATCTGTATGTGAAAATCGAAATTTCACTAAGTATAGTGAGTCATTCCCATTTTCGCTCACCTTAACCTTCCGAACATCTCCGACTAAATAGTTAAAATGTAAATAGTAGTCTTTATCGTCATTAAAATCATCAACACCAACCAAATTCAATATTTTCTTGTCATAATATTCTTCATGCGTTTGTAAAGCTTTCCAGCCTTCTGCATCTTCCCCATTATCTTCAGTCCCATCATTATTATTTTCAGCATTATCTTCATCAAGAGACTCGTCGTACATCCCAAAATCACCTGTTCCACTCGATCTTTCTTCTTGTGTAAAACCGTTGCCATTATTATTTGTAGCTGTTGAATCTGCATCTGATGGTCTGCTGTTTGTCATTTCAACGTCTGTCATGCGAGAAGTTTCATTGTTCATTGATGGGGAAGATGTGACGGTGGTGGTGGTGGTGGTTGTTGTTGTTGTGAGCGCGGGGTTGTTGCTTACAACTCCTCCCGTTCCAGTTGTCAAGCTAGATGGCGGTGGTGGAGGTGGTGGAGGGGCAACATTTTGTTGTGGAGCATTTTGTTGTACAGAATTTCGTTGTGCATCTTCAGGCACTTCAAATTTATTAATTTCTGTACCATCTAGCCGGCTTTCCTCCTTCGTCACAACTGGTATATGCCGATTATTCCCTCCATTATTGCTGTTGCTTTCGCTTGCATGAGCATCTATAGTCATAGGAGTATTATTACCATTTTCTTCTTCTTCTTCAGGCTCCGAGTCACTGACAAGGTCAATAATTTCAGGTTGGCCACTATTACTCATCGTCTTACGTGAAATGTATAATACGTATATTGAATCGTTCAATACAGTAAACTATCTCTTATACTTTAAATTATTAAATATTCGATATATATTAGAATTATATTACACTTTTATATAATATGAATTAGCTTCTCTCTGTTCTACCTCGTATATGTCTTGCCATGTCTATATATAATATTAGTATCTATATATACATATTATAGCTATATAATTACCTGGTAAAAAAATGGAGGTCCAAAAATAGTATTATTATATAGCAGTTCAATACCCGGTAGCATTGCAAATCAGCAAAGATATGAAATCGAAATCATTATTTTTTTATTACAGGAGGTAGTTTTCAACAATGAAAATAATTATAGTATGGGAATAGAATGGAATTGAAGAGCGATTTCACGTAGCTTAGAAATTAGATCACCAAAATTCCCATAATGTATCGTTTTAAATAAATAGCACATTAAATAAAAAAAGTTACAAGAAAAAAAGTAAAAAGAGGTAGCTGGGGTTTCAGTACAAATTATATAGGAATATAAAGTATATAACACTACTGTATAACACTTCTGGAAGAGATCGCGGGCACCACATCGTCTTAGTCTGGCATTTTATACAATTCACAATCTATATATACATGTATATACTATAACTTGAAATAATCTCTCCTACAACTCATATTCGTTACGCACAGGTTCTGGTGTTTCTTTTTCTTTTAATTCACTCATTAAATCATTGTTGCCACCTCTGCGTGCTATTTCAGATGGCTTTGCTCCTTCCCTGGTCTTTGCATCTACGGACCATCCATGTTTCATTAATAATTCACATAAATCAAAATTTCCACTTAATGCAGCTGCATGTAAAGCTGTGTATTGTGTGGTAAATGGATCATGATAATTACGATTATAATAGATATCGCCATGATTTGCCCATGGTCCGGCACCAACGCCATGTACAGTTCCATGATGTATATCATGATGTAAATGATTGCCTTCAAGTGCATGTTTTACTAAATCAACATTACCTTTATATGCAGCTACTCTTAATGCTTCGTTTTGATGTGCAGTTGCACGTTTCATAGTAAGAGGATCAAAATAATTATATGGATCTTTTTGTTCTTCTTTCGTTGCTTCTTCTTTCACATCATTCACATTAATACTATTAGCATGTACACTTTCTCTTGCATGAATTGTTATGGTATTATTTATTATTATAAACAATATATAGCAGTTTGTAATTATTGTTTTCCAACTCATTATTTTTTTTGAATCTGTATTTATCTCAATATCCTTGTATATAATATATATATGATATATATGTACGTAAAAAATATAATTAACCAAAAAATACAATCTATAAATTAAAAACAATAACGTTTTATCTTAAAGAATATATATTTTCCAAATTGTT
>JACLAD010001821.1_pt1 | contig 10527 bp, 6 predicted proteins | sample 8027901 | NCBI WGS metagenome assembly JACLAD01 (sample SAMN15725071, study PRJNA655200) | protist metagenome | isolation source: fluorescence activated cell sorting (FACS) single amplified genomes of... | place: Spain: Blaines Bay Microbial Observatory, Mediterranean Sea | collected 2016-07-05
CCAGACCGAATGCCGGTAGATCGAAGCCATCTCGAAAAGCACCGCAACCAGTGGCGGGTGAGGGTTAAAGTGCCCGAACTCGTGAGGCCAGCTTTGGGAGGGAGACTCTTCCTCAAGCAGCCTTTGGGCACCAACGACCTTGCGGTCGCCAACCTTCTGAAGGGCGAGCACGTCACCCGCTTCAAGCGATTGATCGAAGACGCCAAGGGCAACTTACAGCCCGGATCGGCCTTAGATGAGGCCCGAGCCTTCAGGATGGCACGCACAATGCGGCGGATTCAGTTTGAAGAGGTTGCCGACTTCGGCCCTGGCGATGGGCCAACTTCAATCCTGGTCGAGCGCGACGACGAGACGGACGAGATAATCGCTCGTGCGGAGCACATTGAGGCGACCAAGGGACAGCAAGCTGCCAAGGAGTTTGCAGATGTCGCTTTTGGGAGAGTCACCCCAATCATCGACCACCTGGAGGAGTTCATCGAGACCGGTACCTACCGGCCTAAATCTATCCTCGACCTTCGTCGCGCGGTCAGCCGGTTGGAGGAGTGGTTGGTGCGTCACGGTAGACCCACCACGCTTGAGGCGATGGATCTCACACTGGCAGGACAATTCATGCGTGAGATGGTCCAAGGCCTCGGTTTGTCTCGAAAGAACACCACGAAATATGTCTCTTTCCTCCGGTCTTATTGGCGGTGGCTCGAAGAGCAGGGTTATGTCCCCCCAAATCGGTCCCCCTGGCTGGGGAAGGTCCCGCAACCCAAGGCAGTCGCTCGCAGCGTGCACCTGGAGCCCGACAGCGGAAAGCGCCCATTCACCTCGTCCGAGATGATCAAGCTCCTAGATGGCTCTCCCACTCAGCCATACATGTCCGACTTGATCCGAATCGCTGCCCTTTCAGGGATGCGCCTTGAAGAGATTTACTCTCTCCGTGTCCGTGATTGCTCTGAGGGGAACTTCCGCATTCGCACCGGCAAGACTGCCAATGCGATCCGATCCGTGCCCATCCATGCCGACCTGACGGATATCATTGATCGTCTCACCGAGGGCAAGGTCTCCTCTGCTTACCTCGTCGATCCAGACGCCCCGGTCATCGAGAAGACCGACATTCGTTCAGCCGCCGCCAGCAAGGCCTTCGGATACTATCGCCGCAAACTTGGGCTTGATGAGCGGCCCAATGGCAAACTCAAATCCAACATCGACTTCCACTCACTCAGGCGCTGGTTCATCCAGCAAGCGCGTGATGCTCTCGATAGGGGAGCTATCGGCTTCACCCCTTGGACGATTGCGGATGTTGTGGGGCATGACGACGAGGACATGAAGGGCATGCTGCGCCTCACCATGCAGCGCTACGCTGGCCCTTCTGCGGCGGACGCCAGAGTGGCCTGCGTGGCTTCTGTGCGATTGCCTTGCTAGCCCTGGGAGGCATCAGGGCAAGTCGCGTAGCAGAATTTCATGCAGGTTGGCCGCCGACCGCGCCTCCGGTTCCAAGCTAGCGTCAGCCCTGTAGTTCTGTCGAGCAAGACTGGGATGGATCAAATTGCGCCATTCACGCAATGTCTGCGGGGGGTCAAACCCGGTCCCTCCTCCAGCGTGGGGAGCCGCCTTAACTAAATTGAACAGGCTCCAGGTCGACGGGTCGCCAAACCTTTCTCGTCCACTCAAGGTGATCCTAGCTGATGCTACAATGCCGGGCAAAGCCGCCGCGCTCTGCCGTAACATTAGGTCAAGCAGCATGGCCTCAAGTGAACCGCCAAAACCAGCAAGCGCAAGCCGATTAGCTCCGCCACGGTAAGAGGCCACAGCGCCTTTGTGGGCTGCCCATGCAATCTCGCGAAGCTCTGCATTTTGTACCTTGGCGAATGCGCTCTCTGAGACCGGGAACATCGGTGCAAGCGCTTGCGCCGCTGCCTGACCTCCCAATTGCGGGCTTGAGGCTGCTATCTGAGCGTAAAGTTGGTTGCGAAACACCAACTGAGCCCCCGATCTTCGGGCGAGACCTAGGACCTGCATGTATCGATAGTCCGGGTCAGCGGGTTCGATCTGCGCGGCACCATCTCTCACCATCCGCCCCCCAATTCCAGCTAAGCTGGCCTCAGAGAGCATTTTTCGGAACAAATCTATAATGTGGTCTGCGTCTCCAGCTCGCAACACCTCCAGTTCTGCTTCCAAAGCGTCCGCCAATGCTTCGGTACCAGCGATTTTGCTCAGTAACCTTTGTACCAGGTAAGGGTGCCCGCCGACTGTATCGAATATCCTCTGGGAGACGGCTGCACCCGCATCCCCCAATACTTCTAGGGCGAGCAGGTTCACGTCATCCGATGTCAGATCGTCGGTGTCTATCCGCTCACAAACATTAAACGGCGAATTCGCCTCTTCTATGAGGGTTTCAGGCCGAAAGGTTCCTGCAAAAACGAAGCGTAAGCGAGCCGGAAAATCGTCTGGAGCAGAGGCCGCTCTCCGACTAGAGATCGCCCTCAGTTGACCGTAGAACGCATTTCGCCAGGCAGCGTCCGAGATGCTAGACGCCTCGTCTATCATTATCACAACCGGCGCCTTACCCTGTGGGAGAGCCGCGCCAAGTATGGCGCCGACGTCCTCGCTTGCTCCGGCAGCAAGTTGAGTGGTTGCTAGTTGCCTGCGTACTTCTGCGCCTATCCATTCGAGGAGCTGAGAATAGGATTGCGGAGGGGGAGCCGCTTGCAGGTCAACCAAGGCAGATGCCATCCCGGCTTCGGCGAGAGTTCTTTGCAGCCTAACGAGCGCCGATGTCTTGCCATGTTGGCGGGGGCCCAACAAAAGTGCCCAGCGATCAGCCATCAGCTCTCGTAGGATGGATCGCTCAAACGGCCGCTCAATGTAGGTGCTGTCGCCAATCGGTACCGGTCCTTGCACGTGAGACACTAGAGAGTCTCCCTCACGTAAGTCTGTGCCGGTCCCCCAAAATAGGACTGGGCATTGTTGAACCAGGTAGCACGAAGATCGATCCTGCCGTCCTCCTCGATGACGATTCCATAGAGTTGGAGCATTCGCAAAGCACCTTGCAGTGCGCCTTCGCTAAGCAAGGGATCCACCGCCTTTAGACGCGACAGGAGCGCTCCAGGTGAGATCGGCCCGTTGGACACAATCAGGCTAATGGCTCGCTCAAGTTGGTTTGCCTGCCCCCAGTACGTGTCTAAATAATGCTCGGCGTACGCGTAGCTTTCTGCAATTGCGACCGCATCCGCTGAGCTGAGGGTTAGGTCCTCTTGGCGGCTTCTTTCATCCAAAGTCCGAACGAGTCTATCTCCGAGAAACTGCGCAATTTGCGGGTGTCCGCTGGTGAGGCGCCATACCTCGGAGCTAAACTGCGCCTCGTCCTCAATCTCAACTCCGATCGCTTTCAATGGACGAATAAGCAGAGAAGTCACTGCTTCACGGGTGAGTTGCGCCAAAGCAAGAGGGCGACAAAAATTCCAGTGCGGTGACTGAGGGTCCCAAATTCGAGTCGCGATGGTCCGCTCACCTGAGAACACGAACTGCGCAGCCCCTTCTTGCGAAAGAGCACGACAGGCACGAAAAAAAGCCTCCGGAACCGAGTTTTCGGCGTGCGTTCGATCCCATTCCAAGAGCTGATCTATTTCATCAAGCAGGATCACAACTGGCTTGTCCGAACCCGCCCTGAGAGCAAGCACTAGGTCCCGAAGGTGCTGAGGTCGAAAGTCCTCGTGCGTCCGTATGCCCCACGCGTCTTCCGCTAATATTGCGAAATCAGACCAGGTTCTTACCGTTTGGCAATCGCCAAAGAAGGGCATGAAGTTCGCATCTTCAAGCTCTTTGCGGACATGGCGAAGCAGCGAGGTTTTACCTATTCGTCGACTTCCAAGAAGTGCGACGCTGTTAGTTGCAACAGTACCTAGGATAGTGGCTGCCTCCTGTTCTCGTCCAAAGAACATGCGCGTGGGGGTGGCGTTGCTGAGGATGAACGGACTCACTTTTGTGAGGTCCGATTGCTCTAGCACAGCCTTGTTCAAGACTGAGATTGGGTCCTTGGCTTGGGCGAGCTTGTTCAGGAGTTGCGGCCCGATCACCACGATGTTGACCGGCAACACAGCCTGCCGCTTTCGGTGCGCCTCCACTTCAGATTCAGCAAGGTCCCGCTGCGTCAACAAAATTGAGAAGGCTGACCCCGGCGCAAGTTCCAACACATGCCGACTAACTATTGTTCGGACCTCTTGCGTGAGTCCTTGTGCGTGCACGCTTGCAAACAGCCTGCCCGTGAAGGGTGGAGTATCTGGGGTAAGCAGCGTCACCCAGGAAACATGATTTTCAGCGCCACCTGGCTCTGCAGGGGTCCCAAGGCTCTGCGCTAACAAATCCAGAGCATCCTGACTGTTGAATACCTGGGTCAACCGACGCGATTTCCCCACTGTCGCCGCTTGCCTCCAGCTAAGCGTCTCACCGGTACTGGACAGCTCAAGGTCCAAGTCGCGATTACCCTCGGCATAGCGGGCAAGTGCTAATACGGCTGGCCCTCTTGCCAACGGCAATTCCTCTGCCCGGATAGTCGAACGACTTCCTAGGGCACCTGAGATGAGCCGCGAAACCGCCGCGCTATCAAGCGTCTCTCTGACGGGCTCTTGGACCGAAGCAAGGATTGCGGCTTTCAAGGTACCATCGCTTGCTTGCTTGATAGTCATCGGATAGCGGACGCTTTCAAACAACTGAATGAGCGTGCGGTCAGAGGCCTCAGCAATGCCCTGGCCGTCTGCGATCAGCACCAGGTTCATCCCGTACTCGGTAAGTTTTTGCTGTAGGATTGGGTAAGTGACCGACAGGTCTCTCTGCTGTCTGCCGCCTGACTGGTTCTGAAAGACTGTAGCTATCCCAACAATGGGTCGTCCAGACACCGCTATCACGAAGTCAAAGGATCGACGTAGCGTCACATCGGCTAGTGATTCTGGCTGGATTGAGACAGGGAGCTGCAGTTGTTCTGCTGTGTCCTGAACGACGCTTTTGACTAGTCGACGGACCTCGGCGCCGAAGCGGTCTCCGGATCTAAATCGCCTACGAAAACTATCTTTGTAGACCTCTGCAATAGTGAGAAGGTCGGCGATTGGCGCGGTGCCGGAGAGTACTTTGGCCAAGCCGATATGGATCAATTGCCTAGCAAGATGCTCTCGCCCTGCCAAAGTGCTTGGTACCGAGGCACTTAGCCCCCACTTCGAAACCTGCGAGCCGCTCGTGTTGAAGGCAATAAGGCTGAGCGCAATGTCATAAATTTTAGGGTGTTCGCCGAGTGCCCTAGTCAAATCTGCAATCGACAGCGAGCGGCGTATCTCTTCAAGCCGCACAATTGCATGGCTAGCTTCCGCTACCCCGTCACGCACCGCCCCCCAGTCGATGATGTCGTGTTCAGATAGGAAGATCGATGTGACGCTGTCCTTGAAGTGGCTGATTGCCGTCGCAGCATTTTGTCCAGTTACTTCGCTCAACGCACACCTCATAGTTTGGTCGTGAGATCGCCCTTAAGTGCAACTCTAGCAGTACCATTGGGCAATGCGAATAAAATGCAGCATTGGGGACCTTGCAGCACGTTGTCTAGCACAGGCAGTAATTCCGAGGATTGGCGAATTGTACCAACTCCGAGGTCCATACTTTGTGCGGATAGGTCACTCGAGACCGACCAGTTACGCGAGGGCTCGGTTCTCCCCCCTCAAGCCAACCAGGGTTATATTCGTTCGCTAATTCTCATTGGTGCGCTCGGTCATATCAACAGCCGGTCGAAACAGGGCTGAGGCACTACTGCGAACTCTCCACCCGTCCAGTAGCCGGCGCGACGCAACTCTTCCAGGCAACGGCCTTCAAATGAAAATGCTTCCTGTCCAGATGCGAACGTGAGTGTTCGTACCAGTGCCCAACGTACTTTCGAGTTCGGGGGAAAGCCGAGGTTCAGCTCTGTCAACCTCCGTTCGACCTTTGTTCGACATCCCAATCTTGACGACGCAATGCCCATCAAGGATTTCGACAACCGCCCGGACGGCACCTTCTAGTCGCATCAGGTAGACAACGGTCTCCCCGTCTTGGCGGTTGGCGATCGCTGGACCAGTGAATGGAGGAGGACCACGACGCCAAATTGGCTCAGGGTCGAGCAGCGACGTCGTCGCCCTTACCTCTGTTGGGGTTCCGCGCTCGAACGTCCACACGACCTTTACTGGAACGTCTCCCGTGGCCTCCACGGCCTCACCAACGCCCGCATATGTAAACGGAGACCGGTCCTGGCCCCGCCAAAAAACGTGAACTGGAACTTCGTTGGATATGAGCCTGTCTATCTGGGGTTGCCCTCGCTTCGCTCTGGTCTTGCCGAACCAGATGAGGTCCTTGCCCTCAAAACGATTGCCGTAGTCATGGCCAGTTCGGCCAGCCACCCCGACATTGGTGAAAAGGAACGCTTCCCCTTGCCACTCATCGTACCCAGTGTCCCAAGCCCCACCGCGCCTCTCAATAGGCATGGCAATGCGTTCTGCGATCTGATCGCGCGTGTAGAGTTCGCCCACCACAAAATCAGTCATCGCCACCTAATTCCCCTATTGTCACGGAAGGTGTAGAATCAGTCCACCGCCATCGCACTGCATAGCCAGTCACTGGTCGCAATTCCCCGCGCATTAACTCTCCCCCTATGCCCTAAGAGTGGGCCATGGTGTCCAGCCGATCAGGAAAGAAGCTACCCCATCGCCTTATCCGCCTTATGTTGTCCAAATGACCAGACTGAAGGTTGGCTCCTACTTTAGTCTAGCACTGCAAGGCTCGAAGTTGGCGTTAAGCTGGGCAATAAGGCTGCCTCCCTAGGTTGCCAAATTGCCCAATGGGTCGGTCATGCAAGACGTAATACTAGGTGACGCAGGTTGAGGCTTCCCCCCTCCCACTCACTGATTTGGGCGAGCGTCTGTTAAACCTGTGTAAGGCCTAGCAGGTCGGCCACCAACGCCACGCCCCACCCCTAGCAAAAGCCTCATGGTATGCACCCGGCCCGGCCCTGTTTCACATGACCTCGGACTTATGGCACTCAGATACATAATTGAGCGCCGCCGGCGATTTGCGAATTCTCCGCCTCGCTAAAGACGCCGAACAACTTGCAAAACGATGCAGTGTTGCCCAATTCAGAGGTCCTGTGATTTTTGGTTAGCACATGCACAAGCGACACGCAGACGCTCACGAGGCGGCCATCAGATGGTTCCGGGACGCTCAATTGACAACGGTTTACACGGACCCTCTGCCGCTGCTTAGTGCGCTAAAGGTTCTCGACTCTTATTGGCCGAGCGGCCTGATCGGTGCCAGAATTGAGTCCGGAAGCAGAAATGGCGACGCCTCTATTTGGCTTCAGTTCAAAAAGCCACCAAAACAACGTGAGCCGAATGAGAGAGACTGGACGGAGTTTCGCCTAGAGCCTGAAGCAGTGTTCGTCTTGCTAGCGCACTGTTTTTCAGGATTTCGGCTGGGAATTAAGCCAAGCAAAGGACACAATGGTAGCGAGTACTACTATCTCGGACTCTTTAAAGGAGCAAAATCTGTTCGCTTCCATCGTTTCATTGCGAACACTTCAGCTGATCGCCTTGGCAGGCTGACAGAGGATTTTCACGATCTCCGGACTTCCGCCGTAATGCAATCAATGTCTATCGGCGCTGCATCTAAGCGGCACGGCAACCAAAAGAACGGCCCTTACGCTCGGCGGCAAGAGTTCATCAACCTGGCAACTGCCGATTTTGAACGTCTAGTCACACCGACAATCGCGACTAAGCATGAGTACCGGGCACTTCTGAATGATGTCTACAAACTATTGGACTTACGAAAAAGCTGGTTGTGACTTGCTGCATTTGACGAACCCCAAGGTCAGGTCAGAGGGCAAGCGGCTTCGATGTCATCGCCATCAGGCGCACTGCTGCAGTTGTATCTTGCTAACGGACCGGCCTCTCGGTTTTCAGAAAAAGTGCCCATACCGAAATCACCTATGAATGCAGGGCCGGAAAAGCCGCGTAAAGCAACGGCAAGATGGACCTCTTGACGCTATACCGTAATTACTTGTATTCGGTATATTGTTTGCACCAAGGGGTATCGCTATGCCGAGACGGGTCGCCATCTACCTTCGCGTTTCCACAAAGGAGCAGGCCACAGAGAACCAGCGCCGAGAACTTGAGGTTGTTGCCGAACGCGCTGGCTGGAATGTCGTGAGAGTATTCGAGGATGCTGGCGTGTCTGGTTCGAAGGGCCGCGACAAGCGTCCCGCCTATAACGATCTCCTCAAAGCTGTGACGCGGCGCGAGGTTGATCTTGTCGCGGCATGGTCGGTTGACCGGCTGGGAAGGTCGCTGCAAGACCTAGTGGGCTTCCTGGAAGAACTCAAAGGCCACGGTGCGGACCTCTACCTTCACCAGCAAGCTCTCGATACAACCACACCGTCTGGCCGGGCGCTCTTCGGGATGATGGCGGTTTTTGCCGAGTTCGAGCGAGCAATGATTGTTGAACGTGTGAATGCCGGACTCTCACGAACCAGGGCCAAGGGCACGAAGCTTGGGAGACCTACCCTTCCGAGCGAGACTGAAGCGAAGGTTAGGGCGCTTAGGGCCAAAGGCATTGGCATGTTGAAGGTCGCCAAATCGCTCGGTATCGGTGTTTCTGCAGTCCAGCGCATCGATAGGGACACCCAACCCGGAGCGACAGTGGAAACAATAGCTTCGAGCGGGCAATGAGCCGGGTCGAGAACGGCCGCTGAGAATAACTTTCTGTTTGCGGGTCGGCCATTTGCGCCCGGAAAACTGTTATCAGCTTGCATCTGTTGAGTTTTGAAACTGGTAAAGGCAGCGGGCAATTGAGCAAAGTTTTGCGAATTGCTTTCCCGCTTCTTGAGACATGACGCGGAGCACACACCTAACGGCATTCCGAATGCTGCAAGGTACAAAATGTCTTCAACTCTACTCGATCGCTCCTGGTGTTGATCCATGCAGATCAGCAAGCGAGCAAATGCAATCCCTCATGTCGGGAGCCAAGGTCAGAAATGCCACGTTCCTGGATGTGGCCGCCAAACCCAGCGTTCCGCTTCCAACGGCCTTTCTGAACTCTACTGTAAGGTCCATGTCGAGCATCACCGAAGGCATGGTTCATACTGGCGTCGTAGCTACACAGCCTCGGAAATCGCTCCATACCGGACCGCCGTGCGCCTTTGGCTCCGAAAGCATAAAGGTGACCAAAGCATGCACCTAGCGACTGCTGCAATCGATGCGTTAATGCGAGGGGCAGGAGCGGCTGAAAGCGCTCACGATCTCCGTCGTCTGTCCGGAGAAGAGAAAGCCCGAGTAGCTTTGGCGAGGCTGCGCGAGGCGGGTGTGCCCAGCACGCGAATTCTTGAGGTCGCCATCGCAGTGGCGGTTTTGGTGTCAGACCGGGGGCCGCAAGATTCCGAGTTCCGAGACGTGCAGATCGCCAAGGCCGTTCATCGAATGGCTAGTGGCACCCATCGAAGCACCTCCGGCTTCGTGATTCCCAGCAAATATGCGCCCTCGACCGGCCATGTCCTTCGCGTGCTCGGACGCAATGTATTGGAGGGGTTTGGGTTTCTACTGAACGGCACTATGGCCAGCGAAGTCGTCGCACTAGCGCAACCGGTGCTCGTTGACTCCGACAAAGCAGATCAAGCCTGTCGTAGGGCTGAGGACGCCGTCGCACGTGAGATGTTACGGGTGGCCGACTTTGGGATGGGTCCTCAAAGGTTGAAGCAGTATCGCGATCAGCTCCGGCGCCAGCTTGGCCTTGAGCGAATGGGGTAGAAATGAGCGGGGCAGCCCATAGGGCCTCGTCGGAAGGCGCGGCCGAGGTTAGCGGGGACCTCATGCATGACCCATGGCTAACAAGCGATGGTCCTCAGCTTTCGGCCATTGCCGCCGACATTTTTGAGCAGGGCGAAGGGCTGCGACCCATCACCAGCCGACGGCCCCGGCGAGATGCGGTGGAGCGGCGGCGACGCATATCCGACAATCTTGTTGCTAACCTTGCAGAACTTGTCCTCAGGCATCCAACCGCCCAAGGTGTCGCGGTCTCAGCCAAAAACGATGCCAAAACGCGATACGACCGCAGCGATTTCCCGCGTGAGGTGGTCGGGCAGATTGTCGCCAGCCTTGAGGCTCTTGGCGTGGTCCTTCGGGATGAGGGCTCATGGCACGGCTCCCGCACCAGCATAAGGCCTAGTGGTCGCCTTCGCGCGAAAATTGCGGCGAGCGTCAAGGCAGATGAGGTTGGGCGGTCACCTGGGGGCGAGACCATTATACTCAGGGCCAAGGATGAGCATGGTCATCGGGGGCGACACAAGTCGCTCATCGACTACGTTGACACGGATGAGACGCGACGGTTGCGCAGCGAAATGTCCAGGATCAATGATGCGCTGAATGCAGCGGCGATCACGGTGGATGGTGTTCAATGCGGGCCAGTACATTTAAACAGGCGCTTTCAGATCGCCGCGTCGGATGCTCCGCACACCTTTAACCAACATGGCCGCGTGTATGG
>JACLAD010001945.1_pt1 | contig 10523 bp, 3 predicted proteins | sample 8027901 | NCBI WGS metagenome assembly JACLAD01 (sample SAMN15725071, study PRJNA655200) | protist metagenome | isolation source: fluorescence activated cell sorting (FACS) single amplified genomes of... | place: Spain: Blaines Bay Microbial Observatory, Mediterranean Sea | collected 2016-07-05
GAGCGCCATTTTCGAAGCCCTCATTGGCGTGCTGCACCAGGTACTAACACAGCTGTCGAAGAGCCTGATGATGATCCTCGACTCGGAGCTCAAGCCGGTGATAGCGACTGGAATGAGTAGGGGTGCGGCTGCGGGAGATCATGCCACCGAGTCCTACCCGAGCAGCTTTGCAGGCACGATCACGCACAGCGTGTCAGAGACGAAAGTTTTGTCACTGGGAGACGCCGCGCTCTTGGTCGCGACCGTTGCTCTCCCTCTCTCATTTCAGCTTCGTACAGCACCCCTCGCCAGAGGGCTTCTACAGAAAGCCCTCCCATTCATTGTCGAACAATTTCCGGTGTACCACGAGACCCCGACGAAGCAAATATTCAGTGACCACCAGTTGAGCCAGTGTAGATTTCAGGCAATTCAGGACCAGCTGACCCGCGTCTCGGTTATTTCCAGACCGCCCACCAAATGCTCGCAGGCAGAAACTGTGGTGCTTGCTCGAACTCTCGAAGTGGTGTTCTCACATCTACTGGAGAGCAGAAGCAGCGGCTACACCATCAGAGCGGGGAAGCACCATGAACCACAGGTCCAAGGAAACGACGCCTCTTCCGTACCCGTGATCACTGTGGACAGCCAGGTGGTTGGCTACGTTCGCGGTGTACTCTTTCAGCCGCGCATCACAGATGCTCTCCGGAGGCATGGTGGTTTTGAGTCTCTGCGGCGTGTCCTTGGAGTAACCGATAGGGTGGGCTTCGAGCGCCTGCAATCTGTCGAGATAGTGTCGAGCGCCGCAGCAAATGTGTTTTCGGGGCTGCCCCCCCCCCCGCGGTGGTGCGTGCCCAGAATTTTGAAGCCGCCGGCACCGGCGCGAACCAGGACGCTTCCTCGGAGGCAGCTTTACTGGCATGGGCAACAACCCGCTCTGGCGGCGGTGACAGCGCCGACTCGGACGAGGATTCTGAGGCACAGAAAATTGCCGCGGCGCGCCTCGAGCTTTACGAAAATAATCTACACGCACTGGCTTGCACCGGCAGACAAGCCGAGGGCCACATCTGCGCTGCCATGATTGACTTATCGCGGATTTGTGTCGACGTCATCGCGCTGTGCATGGGATTTTCAACAAGCCGCCGGGACCAGCTCAGGGAACGGTCCTTCTCGCTCATGACCGGACTCCTTCGCCACCCGAGCAGCAAGATGCGTGATGCCATGTATCGCCAACTCAACGAGTGCATATCTCAAGGCACCATACACCAAGCAGACGGAAGCGCGCCGGGGCTCGACGAAAACAGCGCCGTTGCCAATTTCATCGTCAAAGAAATCGCGCCGAAGCGCGAAGTTCTGGATGCAATCGTAGGGCATGGTGTTGGATCACGCGATACATACGCAAGTGCAGCGCATCTGTTCACTGCGCTCAGGAAAATCGGCGAGGAGCAGAATTACCGGCATTTTTCCGCGCATCTTCCGTTCCTGCCGCTCATGTCTGGTGACGCGACGGGACGGGGGGAAGCGTCCCTAATGGGATCAATCCCCCACGCGCTGTGGTGCTCAATAGATCAAACTGAGAAAATGTGCCTCGCGTTCGAGTGCCTTACTAGCCAGGATGTGTATGTTCGTCAAAGTGCGTCGCAATTCATCCGGGAAGCGATAGACTACACAGATACCTACGTGCACTCAAACCTAGAAGTGGACCCCCGCATCCTCTTGGATCCGGTTGTGCTCACCGCCTCGGCCTCGGCTCTGCTTGAGGAGCATGCAAGCGAGCAAAACGCTACCGCAAGCGGTAATGCCAGCTTCGGTGTGGATGACATCACACAAGTTCTTAAACTTCTCGAATCCTCGACCATAGCTGACAATATTTGGGCCGCGGCTGCAGATCACTGCGCCACACTCTTGAGCCAGAGTCTGGACACGTGTGCCGCTTGCACGGTCGAGAATGTTCCACCAGAGGGTGGCAGTATTATGCTGCACGTGTGGACCGCTGCAAAGAACAAACTTGCGGCGTTGCAGACTAGCAGCAGCGGGCATGACCAGTGGGAGCTCATCTCCTCCATCTTTCGCCTCATCGTTGTGCTTGCTGCTCGGTGGGAGGCCCTCTACAACCACGCATGCGATTTTCGGTTTCTGAAGGTCCTTGGGGAGACTATTTATCATCCCATACCGGCCGCTCGAAAATGGGCGATAAGGCTTGCTTTACTCATCGGGTTTCACCCGCACAGACTGCTTCGAGCTTCGGGCGGTCAGGAACCCTCTTCGACGGCGAGCGGGAGCCATTTTTTCGAAGGACAATTCGATCTTCTGCACCAAAACAACGCCATCCCCCGCTTGCATCTTCCTTCCCATGTTGTAGACCGTTGCAATCCTGCCGTTTTTCAGTCGCTGATAACTTTCCGCGAGTGCGAACTGACCAGGCCGACACAAGAGGGAAGCGCCGCAGATTTTTACAGAGGCGAAGAAGATGAAGCCTTTTTTGACTGTGTTGACGCGGTGCTCCGGTGCAAGCTAGATCCATCTGCCCTTCCCCCCGGAAGGAAACTAAACGTAGAAATTAATGCCGGTGTGGGTCTATCTGGTACGCCCCCGCAAACGCCAATCCATTTCTCACCACAGCAAGTCTGGATAAACATGTCGAAGAGCAACTCGCACGGTCAATTTATGGAGTCTGCCTACCGCTTGATGAGTGCGTGCCGCGACGACGAGCTCCGGAAAAGCGGGGCTGCTACATCGCAGTGGTGGAGCATCCTATCTCGGTTCTTGACCAACCCTCCCAGATGCATGGAGGATGAGCAGATTTTGTGTGTCCTCACGCAGCTTCTCACTATGCTGATCCCCGTAATGAATTCTGCCGCCACCGTCGCCTTACTTTCGATCACAAAATCGCATCTCTTGCCATTAATCAACGCGGAAGCGATTAGCAAGCCGCTGTATCACGCCGCAGCTTGTCGACGCTGGAATCTTGTTGAGGCAATTGTTGGCCTCGTGTCTGAGGTCGCAGCATCCTATGCTGTGGGTGACGACCCCCTGCAGGAAGCTGTGAGAGGATTCATCTTGGATAGCGATGTCGTTAGACGACTGCTGATCTGCTTACGTGGATCGACATGCCGTGAGGACGTGCGGTATAAAGCAGCCGTTGCACTCACCAGCCTCCTCCGACATGCCGGTTCGAAAATCGACGCAACACTTGAAGCGGAGGTTTTCAGAAGTTTTCTTGATGTTCTTACGCGGAGTGACTTCTCCGGCTTCACCGGGAAGTTCATGGTGCGTAGTGTAATGACGCACCTCGTAATGGTTTGCCAGCAGGAGCACGTCATAGAGAGCGTGAAAAATTCTCTCATGGACCCTGTACCAGGGAACTGGTGCGAGCACATATTGAGGGACAGGGAAGCTTTCATCAGAGCCGCAGGCATGGAGGTCATTCAGAAGCTTCTCAGGCACGGAATTTTGGAACCATTCACCACGTTTGCATCGTCAGCGCAAAGTGGAAACGCGGGCATGGGCCACGATGGTTTTATTTCGTATTGCGTCGAAATAGCTCTTCAAAGAAGTGAAGCGGGTGTAGTTCGAGCAGCTGCCTTAGATGCACTTGCCGACTACTCCGTCTGCAATGAGTTGGGTGGCGCGGTATCGACTGAAATGATCACACGAAACTTAACTGAAATGATTCAGATTTCGCAAGAAATCTGGCAGTGGTCCCCGCGAATTTTCGCTTCTTCGTTGCGACTTCTTTGTGCACTCAAGTTCTCCGGAAAACTTGCAGGCCAGGTGGAAGCTGCAAGTGTACGTCAAGCACTTGACTTTGCCGAAAAAAAGGTAGCTCAACTTCTGGAGGCGGGGCGGCAATGGTCCGCAACTCTTGCCCCTCTTATGCAAAATACATACTGCCCGTATCATATGCTACATACTAGCTCTCGAGTCTCTGGACAAGATGGTTCTGTTCTTTTGCACAATGGCGATGGATATGGCGACGAGAAGACTCCCGCATCTGAGTACACGTTTGGCGCAGTTGTCATGCGCCTTGTGTCGGATTTATGGCAGCAAGTGCACTTGTCAGCTGTGGACGACGGCAATGCTGTCGCAGCATATCTCTTGCGGAATGCCTCCTGTGTTAGCAATGGCGCAAGTGATGAATCCGAAATGGTGCCCCGCAAAGTCCATGTTGAACGCGCGAATGCTGCGATGTGCGTGCTGACACGTCAGTGGTCTAATGATGATGCCGGTGCGTCTTCTGACTTGGTCGTGGAGCAGAGCGGGGCGCTGCTGATTCAAAGCATGCGGGCATGCGTTAGCGGACGCGTGGATTTAGATGCTGTTATGCTGTTCAAATTGGGACTTCGGGGAATGCTGAAGACAGCGTCGCACGAGGTCTGTGCAGTATCGTGTGATCTCTTGCCAGCAGTGGTGCATTGTGTCCAGGATGCACAATCATCCTTGAATGACTTTCTGCAGGAACATTCAGGTACAACCTCAGAATCTGTGAAGTCTCTCGCGGATCGTTATTTCAATCTCTACAGCAGCTCTGGCGATACATCTTCACTCCCTGGTTCGAGGAAGGATCAAATAGGCTCATCCATCGTCAATGCGTTAAGTACATTAGCACGACTAGACAACGAGACCTGTCAAACGCTATTCGATGCAGGTGTGGTATTTTTCGCTTTGACAAAAGTCCGTGACGCTGTTGAGACATTTTCGCGATCTCAAATTGTGCGCGGTGAAGTGGGTGGTATGTTTTTCACAGCTGTTGGCGGCCTTAGTAACCACCTAAATATTTTGGCATGCATCCTTCCGGAATGTCATGACGCGAAGCGTCTTGCAGCGCAGCTTTATCTTGGCCCTTTGATCTCGAAACTGTGGTCCCTCAGCAGAGCTTATGGTTCGCCGAAGAGGAAGTGGGAAGACGGCCTCGGGAACTACTTCCAAAACATGATACGGCTGCTCAATGCGTTTGCTGTGAATCGAGAATCAAAGAAGAACAACCAAGTGTTTGGCCTGAAAGGGCAGAGATCAGTAACTTTCCGAAGATTAAAGGCATGCAACAGCGGAACAAGATTCCAGAAAAACATGAAACTCTTGGTCGAGACGCACGTAAATGCAAACTCATCACTTGTGTCGAAGATATTTGCACTACTGACGCAGCAATTGGGACGAGACGTGAGGAGTAGTGTCGCAGCAGCAAACGCAGTGATTTTATGCTGCGACTTGATCTGCACACTGGCGAAGGACACGCAAGCAATACGCGCTTTCGCGCATTTTCCGCTTGTGACAAATTTCATCGTTTTCATGCGCCGATTCTTGGTGGAGCTGCAGCCTGTACCACAGGGTGCTCTGAGTATGAAAATTGTGGGATCTGCCATGCTGCGCGTTTTTATTGCACTCTCTGCCCATGGAAAAGAGCAGCAGTCACTCTTCTTTGGCAGCCAGGACTTTCTTAACCTGTGCGCAGATCTAATTAAGCACTGCGACCTCATGTGCCCAATATTTAGACTCCATCTCGCACAGTTGCTTCGAAATCTTGCTCTGGAGCCCTTGAATAAATCCAAATTTTTGACACACCGCTCTGTCCTTGTCAGATTACTTCAGACACTCCAGTCTCCTCATTGGCACACTGTCTGCATTGGTGCTTGCACTTTATGGGCTCTGGCTTATAATTCGCAACGCTCTGTTCCTGTACTGAGAGGTGGGAATCTTGTCCAGAAGTGCCATGAAGCACAAAAGACCATGCGACTGTCGACTGTAGACGCTTCGGCGAAAAAGGGACAAAATGTTGCCACTACCAGCTATGAATGCCAGGTGAGAGATGTGTGTCTTTCTGGCCTACAAAACTTAATTGAGACGATGGAGTAATACGTAATACGTAACACGTAATACAGTACTAGCACTAGTACAGTACTAGCACTAGTGCTAGAGCTAGTGCAGTGAGTTAAGTAGTGAATAAGTTTTTGAAGTCCGTGGAGATAAAGACACTGAACAGTAGTGATAGTGATAGTGATACGTGATAGTGATACGTGATACGTGATACGTGATACTAATACTTTTAATACTAAATACTAAATAATACTAAAATACTAATACCTCACACTGCAACGTTATAATCGCGCTGCACTGTGGGACCACGCTCAAACGACATGCGGGATGCAGCATGTGCCATGGCATCTGGCGGAATAGGAGCATACACTTGTGCGCTTGGATCAGGAGATGATAGGCCCCATGCAGGGTGATCAATGAGATCACCCTTCCGTATCCTTCGAACAAGAGCTTTTACATCGTTGTCATATTGTTTTCGCAGTCGCACAAGTTCGAGCTTCTGCGCATCTTTTTGTTGCCTGTAAAACATCATATTTTCCAGCTCTTCACGAGAGTCACGTACTCGCTTCTGTCTCTCTTCGCGTTGTCTCTCTTTTGCCACAGCCAAGATTTGTTTCCGCGCGGCTCGAGCCTGGCGAAGGGAAGCAGTTCGCTGCTTGACGTCACTTTCCTCCATAAATTTACGACGAATAGATTTCCCCTTTCTCATATGGCGAAGACTCGCATTTGTTGCACTTTCAAATATTTGAGCACCGCGTTGAGAAGCAATTCTCTTCGATCTCCTTGCTAGATCTCGTCGCTTCCGTCGCCTCACTCTTGATGCGAGATTCGTGCAAGCCAACTGCTCGGGCTCTGGCGTGGCTCCGTCACTACTACTCTCATCAGATGGTGTAAAGCGGTGGATTGCGTTCTGCTTCATTTGCTTCCGTAGCTCGAGGGCATCGTGGTGTTGCTTTCGTCGCTCAGCAACTTTAGCACGCTTTTCTTGCAACTCGAACTCCCTCTGAAACATTGCTCTACGGCGCTTATCCTGCCACTGTTTCGCCTGCTCCGTGAAGTCTTGCGCAGACTTTTCCCTGAACTTTGCTGATAGTAGCCGCTGCGCTGGGACAATGTTTCGCAGGAAGTGAACCCGCCTCTTCTTTTCCGCGATGTCATGCTTTTGGCGGTGGTGCTGCAGTGTAATAATTTTTTTGGACTCTTCTCGTTGGGTTTTGGCGGATTTCATTTTCGCACGCGCGTGGCATCCAGCTGCAGTTGAAGGGCGAAAGAACGCCGATTGTCCGGCTAGTAATATTGAAGCTGGTTTTGCATGCGCTCCCGACCCTCTTGCGGAGTGTGCCCGCCGCGAGGCAATGCCAAACGAACCGTTACGACCATGGCTATCTGCCCACGCTTCCACATGGTGTGTGCTTGAGTCGTTCCACCAGAAGCCCCTCTGCAGTGAAGGTACGTGTGGCGGTTCCCGGCTCTGACCTATGTGGAAGCGTGGAGAAGACCCAGTATCTGCCCCTGACCTAGGTTGTGCATATTTTTTTGGGGTAAATTCGTCATATGCACCATGGGTACTAGTATTCTCCCGCTGCACCGCTTCAGGAGCTTCCGACGATACGCACACTTTTTCTTCATTTGCCTCCCTATCGGCAGCAAATTCAGAACTTTCTCTAGCCACATCCTCACTCTCAAAATTCTCAACTTTCACATCTCGTAATTGCTTTGGGAACATCAAATCCCCGTCTGAGGAGAGATATTCACGGTACATGTCGGCCAAGGCAGCTTGCTCACGCGGCGAAGAAACGCTCGGTTCAATAACTTCACGCGGAGCGGTGTCTTTCTGCACCTCGCGAAATTTTCCCCCAGTTTCATATCTTGGCATGATTTCTTCACGAAAAAATTGCTGTAGCCGTCTGACAGCCCTATCCCGTTGCTTGTCATACGCAGACACCATCAACTGCTTTCCGCTTTCACTTTGAGCTAAAATTTGCTTCACGTCGTTCTCAATTTGACTACGCATCAAAAATCCCCGCGCCGCACTCTGGATTGCGGTAGCTGCGGTAGGCACGGCTTTCAGTGGCTCGTAGACAAGCTTTCGGCACAGGTGGCCCCTAAACAAGCTCTGTATGCGGATGAGAGCCGAACACCTGGAGTGTACGCGCTTCACCCGCCACATGAACCTGGTAATTTGCGAGAGCATGTCTCCGCCGCTGACACCTTTCCGCAAACGTAGACGAAGCATGGAATTCGTGGACATGGGTGAGAACCGAGAGCTTTGAGTACAAGTAAGTCCACCCATAACTTCGGTGTCAGTCACCACGTGGTTGTCAAGTAACTGAAGGGTTTTGATCCGGTTCAAGACAAAGTGGCGATAGTCACTCTGCTTGGCAACTGGATTACCTGCGAGAGTCAGCATTGCAAGTTTAGGACATCCGGAGATATTTACAACTGCTTGCCAGTGCGCAATGCGGTTCTGCGCGAGAAGCAAGCATTTAAGCGATACTAGTTGTGCCCAAGTTTCCTTCAGGGGTAGCTGGACAAGACGGTTATGACTTAGGTCAAGCAGGACCAATGATTTACCTCTGACAAGAGATCTCGGCTGGATATGGGAAAGCTGGTTTCCCTGGAAAAAGTGCACTCGAGCAGTCTTATTGGTCTCAAAGGCCTTGCTTGTGCCAGTCCGTATATGGTGGTAGTCGTCGTCGGTTGGAGCATCGTCCCAAACCACAAGACTGCTGCTTTCGTCAGTGCCCTGCCCGGCAAGCGACTCGTTTCCCCTGCGTGCATCCCGGCGACGATTCCCGCGGGCCCTACGGAGCGACGATCCACGTCTGCGCACTTGTTGGCGCTGTCGCTCCGGCATCGTGCCGGTGCCTCTCCCCGCGCATGGGATGCGCAGGGGTTGCGCATGCACAGCGAGACCCTCGTGGTTCGCCATCGTCCAGAGATGTTGTAAATCTTACAGGAATTTTAATTCGTAGAAAAATGTAACGTCTGGAATCTGGAATCTAAATCTGGAATCGAATGAAAAAACAGGGCGAATGCGTAGTTGGAATTACAGATTTAAAAAATAAAATAAATTTAAATTTAGATTTGAGGATGTCTACAGAATGTAGGCATACGGCGTTGGAGATGGGCGGCTGTCCCCTTTCCTCCTGAGGCCAGCTCGGACGACACTCTCCGAGAGGAACGCCCCGGCGCGAATTAGCTTGGGATGAGACAAAAAAGTTCCGTGGGAAGAGTCCCGCTGGCCAGTGCACGTTTCGATGACCGAAAAGGCGTGGTTCTCGGAGAGCCCGCAGATGCTCATGAGAAGATGTCGTAGTTCCTTTGCACTGGGAGCCTCGGAGAAGCTCTTTCCAGATATGGATTTGGAGATGATTTGCTCTGAGTAGAAATCGAGATTGTTCTGACCAAAAAAGGGAAAGTTCCTGCGCATCCAGAACGCGAGTTCGGCGCTATTCCATTCCGCGATTGGCTTTTGGAGATGTTGCTTTTCATGACGCTCCCTCGCTTCTGCCATAGACCTAATGTTGAACTCCGCAGTGCATCCCGCCACACGGCAGGGAATCAATTTATCGACGCAGTCATGCCTTACATGCTCCGCATAATCGCGAACGAGAACTCTCCTCCGGCAGTGACGGCAGCGACGAATGCGTAGGGGGCAATCGGTACGCAAATGTTTTTGTAGCAGCACTCGCTTCACTTCCATTCCACAGTTATTCGGGCACATCAACCACTCTCGTTTTAGACACTCTTCTTCGAAATGGCGTTCGAGATCAGATTTTTTAATACCCTTGGCCCCGCACCCCTTTGGGCAGTCTACACAAATATCTAGGCACCCCGTCTCGCGGTGCGCTTTACGGTCCACCCAGAGCACCTTCATACCACATAACCTGCATGTGTAACTACGCGACTTACATCCTCCACCTGCCCTGAGGTGCAGCGCAATCGCCGGAATGATGATGGTCTGGATCAGCCGCGCAATGTCTGGAGGATGAGGATGAGACGGATCCACCAAAGAGTACCGTTTCGCATCTGAGAGGGTTTCAAGCTTCTCCCTCAGTTCGCTTGTTTGAGATTTACCAACCTTTGGTGACTTCTGTTCCTCCAGATCCTCTTTGCTCTCCTCCAGGAGAAAGAGGGCTTGGTCAAGAACAGACATGGTTTTCAGCTTCTCCTCTCGTTGACTTTCCTCATCTTCTGCACCTGCATTTAATTTATCAAGACGTCTCGCTATTATCGCCTTTTCTCTCGAATCATCTTTGCGCATAAAATCAATATGGGAAGAAATATCAGCACATGCCTCTATCCAGGGATAAGCCCTGATGTAGATGTTCAGGGCTTTATTTAGCTTCTCACCGTCAATGCCGCACCAGCAGGTCTTCTCGCGGACCATGGTAAGGGCATTCCCCAGCTCTCTGTGAAAAAACACCCCAGCAAACTCATCCGGAAATTTTCCGGCAAGATTCTCTTTAAACGGAAATCCCATCTCAACTAGTGCCAATGCAGCGCTATGGCGGTTTGACCTTGCTGCGATGTGAACTGGAGTGTTTCCTTCGCTGGCAACAATCTCGATTGCCTCGCTGCGGTCCTCCAGCGACAAACTATGGAAAAGCAACACGACAACCTTTGCATTCAGAGCAACGTGGAATGCACAGAATTCCTCGTCCGTAATAGGCTCGAGAGGAGACGCTCTGATTTTTAGGAGTGATTTTATGAGAGGGATGTCGCCACTTGCG
>JACLAD010012861.1_pt1:0-7500 | contig 10523 bp, 7 predicted proteins | sample 8027901 | NCBI WGS metagenome assembly JACLAD01 (sample SAMN15725071, study PRJNA655200) | protist metagenome | isolation source: fluorescence activated cell sorting (FACS) single amplified genomes of... | place: Spain: Blaines Bay Microbial Observatory, Mediterranean Sea | collected...
TCCGAGCCGTCATCGCCATGCAGGCTGTCCCTGCCGGCCAGCCCGCGGATCAGGTCGTCGCGGCCGCCGCCCCGGATCTCGTTGCCCGCGGCGTTGCCGATGATCCTGTCATTGCCGTCGCCGGAGAAGAAATCCTCGATCAGCGTGTCCTTCGAGGTGTGCATGTTGTTGGAGAAGCTCAGCACGCTGGAGACCGCGCCGGGGCGCAGATCGACGGTCTGGTGCAGGCCGGAATGGCTGAAATCGATGCGGTCGTGGCCGCCGTGATCCTCGATGTAGAAGCTGATCGGCTGCAGGTCGTAGGCATCGGAGGCCGCGTGGTCGGCCATGCCGCGGAACATGTCGCCGAGATAGTTGTCGATATTGGAGCCGATGCCCCAGATCGTGTCGCCATCGGCGTAATGCTCTTCGGGCGCGCCCCACAGGGCGCGGATCGCCAGCAGGTCGGCGGGCATGGGCATCACGTTCGAGGCGCGGCTCGCCTCGATGTTGGGGTTCTCGTCCTGCCCCAGATAGGACATCACCGAGAGCTGCCAGCTGTCATTGGAGAAGATCGCGTCGCGGTAATCGGCGCCGCCATTATAGGGCCCGGTATGGCCCAGCCCCAGCACATGGCCGATCTCGTGCATGTAGGTGCGGAAGGTGTAGCTGTCGACGCCGGCCCCGTATTTGTCGATCCAGCTTGATGAGACGTTGATCGCCGCCTCGGTGATCAGGCCGTCCTTCCCGGCCTCGGGGTCGGCATGGGCGCCGCCGCGGTGATCCTCGAAGGTCAGCGCCGCGCCCCGGCTCACCACCTTGAACTCGACATCCGCCACGGATTCCCAGGCATCCATCGCCCAGCGGGCGAGCTGCTGGCCTTCGGCGGTCAGCCCGCCGATATCGGCCTTGATCGGGCCGCGCGCGTCCGGGTCGAAGCGGGTATAGGGAATGCCGGTGCTGTCATTGTAGCCGCCGACGAGATAATCGGCGATGTCCTGGGGGGTCGCGTTGCGGGGCAAGTGGCTCTCCATGGTGCTCGATATTCTTGGCCGCAGGCCCGAAGGTCGGCGGCGAGAGCGCTTGTTTCATGAAGAAAAGGCGAAATCATGACCTGCTTCCGCGAGGGAAACGGGCTGTTCCATCACTTGTATGTGATTTTTATCTTGTCCGGTTTGCGCAGCACGCTACGCGCCCATTGTGCGCGATATCCTGCTCCGATCGGGCGATCGCCGCGCAGATCACCCCCCCGGGCGCTGCAGGAGACCGTCGAGAAACCGGCCATAGCTGCTCTTGCCGAACAAGCGCACCCGCGCCGCGAGGCCCGCGCGATCCATCCAGCCCAGATTATAGGCGATCTCGTCGGGGCTGCCGGTCTGCAGCCCCTGCCGGTCCTGCAGCGTGCGCACGAAATTGCCCGCGTCGAGCAGCGAGCCATGCGTGCCGGTGTCGAGCCAGGCATAGCCCCTTCCCATCGTCTCGACGCCGAGCAGGCCCTGGTCGAGATAGCTTTCGAGCAGCGTGGTGATCTCCAGCTCGCCGCGCGCCGAGGGGCGGATGTCGCGGGCGCGCTCGGAGGCGGAGGCGTCGAGGAAGTAGAGCCCCGTCACGGCGTAGTTCGAGGGCGGCACGTCGGGCTTTTCGATGATCGCCCGCGCCCGGCCTTCGGCGTCGAAATCGACCACGCCGTAGCGCTCGGGATCGGCGACGTGGTAGCCGAACACCGTGCCGCCCGTCATGCGCGCATCCGCCGCCGCCAGCATCTCGGGCAGGCCATGGCCGAAGAAGATGTTGTCGCCCAGCACCATGGCCGAGGGCGCGCCGGCGAGGAATTCCTCGGAAAGGATATAGGCCTGCGCCAGCCCGTCGGGGCTCGGCTGTTCGATGTAGCTCAGCGACAGGCCCCATTGGCTGCCATCGCCCAAGAGCCGCTCGAACTGCGCCGCGTCCTGCGGCGTGGTGATCACCGCGATCTCGCGGATGCCCGACAGCATCAGCACCGAGAGCGGGTAGTAGATCATCGGCTTGTCGTAGATCGGCAGAAGCTGCTTCGACACGCCCATGGTGATCGGGTAGAGCCGGGTGCCCGAGCCCCCGGCGAGCAGGATGCCCTTGCGGCGCGATGCGGTCATGGCGTGGCCTTCAAATCGGTGAGAACGCGGGCGAGACCCGCGCGCCAGTCGGGGCGCGGCAGGCCGAAGGCTTCGGCCGCGCTCTGGCAATCGAGCCGGGAGTTGAGCGGGCGCGGCGCGGGGGTCGGGTAGTCGGCAGAGGGGATCTCCTCGATCCGGCAGGAGAGCCCGGCCTGCGCCATGATCTCGCGCGCGAAACCGGCCCAGCTCGCATCCGGCGCGCCGGAGAAGTGGTGGATGCCGCTCCTTGACGGGTCGGCGGCGAGCGTTTCGGCGATGGTCAGGCAGGCGCGGGCGATGGCCTCGGCGGGCGTCGGGCCGCCGATCTGGTCGGCCACCACGCGCAAAGCCTCGCGCTCGGCCCCGAGCCGCAGCATCGTCTTGACGAAATTCGCGCCATGGGCGGAGAAGACCCACGAGGTGCGCAGCACCGCCCAGCCCGCGGGGCTTGCGAGCTGCGCCACGCCGATCTCGCCTTCGCGCTTGGTGCGGCCATAAGCGCCCAAGGGGGCGGTCGGCGCATCGGGCGCGAAGGGCGTCTCGCCCGCGCCGTCGAAGACGTAATCGGTCGAGATATGCACGAAGGGGAGGCCAGCCCCGGCGGCGATGCGCGCCAGCGCGGCGGGGGCGGCGGCGTTGAGCGCCCGCGCCTGCGGCTCCTGCGTCTCGGCGGCGTCCACGGCGGTCCAGGCGGCGGCGTTGACGATGGCGTCGGGGCGGAACGCCTCCAGGGCGCGGCGCACCATGTCCGCCGCCGCCTCGGGCCGCGACAGGTCGGCCTCCTCGCGGCCCATGAGGCGGATCTCGTGGCCCTCGCCCGAGAGGCGGCCCAGCTCGCGCGCGACCTGCCCCGAGCGGCCAAGCACCAGAAGCCTCATCGCGCCGCCCCCCGGCCGGTGCCGAGCCGCGCGCCGACGCCGTCGCGCGCCTGCAGGGGCCGCCACCAATCCTCATTGTCGAGATACCACTCGACCGTGCGCCTGAGCCCCTCCTCGACCGTGACCGAGGGCCGCCAGCCCAGCTCCTGCCGGATGCGGGTGGGGTCGATGGCGTAGCGCGCGTCATGGCCGGGCCGGTCGGCGACGAAGGCGATCTGATCGGCATAGGGCGCGGCGGCGGGGCGCAGCTCGTCGAGAATGGCGCAGATCATGCGCACCAGTTCGAGGTTCGTGCGCTCGTTCTCGCCGCCGATATTGTAGCTGCGGCCCACGCGGCCCTTCTCCAGCACGGTGAGCAGCGCGTCGGCGTGATCCTCGACATAGAGCCAGTCGCGCACGTTCTCGCCGCGCCCGTAGATCGGCAGCGGTTTGCCCGCCAGCGCGTTGAGGATCACCACCGGGACGAGCTTTTCGGGAAAGTGGTAGGGGCCGTAATTGTTCGAGCAATTGCTGAGCACCACCGGCAGGCCGTAGGTCTCGTGCCAGGCGCGCACGAGGTGGTCGGAGGCGGCCTTGGAGGCCGAATAGGGCGAGCGCGGGTCGTAGGGCGTCTCTTCGGTGAACTTCACCGCGGGGTCCATCGGCAGCGAGCCGAAGACCTCGTCGGTCGAGACGTGGTGGAAGCGGAAGGTCCCGGGGCGGCCCTGCGCCTCCCAATGGCCGCGCGCCGCCTCGAGCAGGTTGTAGGTGCCGGTGATGTTGGTCTCGACGAAATCGCCCGGCCCGTCGATCGAGCGGTCGACATGGCTTTCGGCGGCGAGATGCATCACCGCGTCGGGGCCGTGGGCGGCGAAGACCCGGTCGAGCGCCGCGCGGTCGCGGATGTCGGCGTGCTCGAAGGCGTAGAGCGGGCTGTCCGAGACGGGGGCCACGTTGCCAAGGCAGGCGGCATAGGTCAGCGCGTCGAGATTGACGACCGGATGGCCGCGCGAGACGGCGAGCCGCACCACCGCCGAGCCGATGAACCCGGCCCCGCCGGTGACGAGGAGCTTCATCGGGTCATTCCGCATGGGCGAAGGGGCTGTCGATCTCGGAAAGGCGCGGCGCGGTGGCGTCCTTGTCGGAGATCACAGGGGGGCCGCCCTCGGGCAGGCCCCAGTCGATGCCGATCTCCGGGTCGTCCCAGCGGATCGCGCCCTCGCTCTCGGGGGCGTAGTACTCCGAGCATTTGTAGACGATCTCGGTGTCGGGCCGGAGCGTGACGAAGCCATGCGCGAAGCCCGCGGGCACCAGGAGCTGGCGGGCGTTCTCGAAGCTCAGCTCGACCGCGACCCAGCGGCCATAGGTCGGGCTGCCGCGCCGGATGTCGACCGCCACGTCGCGCAGCGCGCCGCGGCCGCAGCGCACCAGCTTGGCCTGGGCATGGGGCGGCGCCTGGAAATGCAGGCCGCGCAGCGTCCCGGCGCTGGCCGAGAGCGAATGATTGTCCTGCACGAAGTCGATGTCGATCCCGTGCTCGGCCATGCGCGCGCGCGACCAGCTTTCGGCAAAGAAGCCCCGCGCGTCGCCATGCCGGCGCGGGGTGATCAGCAACAGGCCGGGAAGCGCGGTCGGTTCGATCTGCAAGGGGACCTCGGGCTGAAACATGTCTTCGCCGAAACCTATCAGCCGGATGGGGCGGTTTCACGGCCAATCTGGGTCAGCCGCGTCCCGTCTCCGGCCCCCGGGGTCTTGCCGGTGCGGGACGGGCGTGGAGCTTCAGCGCTCCAGCCTCAGCGCGAAGATGCCGCTGCGGGCGCGGATCCAGTCGAGCCGCCAGGCCGCGTCGTAGCCCAGCTCGACCGACAGCCGCGAGATGCCGAGCGGCTCCAGATAGCCCGGCCCCTGCTGCACCTCGTAGCGCGCCTCGCAGACCACGCCGCCGCCCTCGCGCCGGGTGCCGGTGGCCGAGAGAAGCCCCACGCGCCGCCCGTCATAGATGCGCAGCCCGTCGGGGCAGGCGCGGGCCTCGATCAGCCTCCCGAAGCCGCTCACCGGATCGAGGACCCCGGCGACGGCGCCCGGCGCGGTCAGCGCCGTCGCCTCGGATTGCGGCGCGATCGCCACCTCGCGCAGCGCGCCACCCTCAAGCGTCATCGACAGGTCGCGCGACTTGCGGGAGGAGCGGGTGCGGCCGCTGTGCTTCGTGGTGGCCCCGGCGCTGACGCTGCGCCCGGCATAGCTGCCGTCGAAGACGCCGAAGGGCGTGCTGTCGAGCGTCAGCGCCAGGTCGCGCGTGCCGCCCTGCGCGCTGTGGGTGACGCGGCCCAGCCGGTCGCCGCCGAGCGAGATCTCGAAGGCTTCACCGGCGCGCGCCCCTTGGGCAGGGAGGAGGGCGAGGCCCAGAAGGAGGGCGAGCAGGCGGGGCGGCGAGAGGGGCATGGCCGTCTTTCGAAAAAGGCAGGGGCTCAGATCAGCCGGCCCTGCCGGTTGCGGCAAAAGCCCAGGAAGGCGGCGGCGGGGTCGCGCGGCGCCTCGGTGATCCAGTCGCGCCATTCGCGCTCCACCACGGCGATGTCGACGCCGGGCAGGATCTCGCGCCCGGCCTCCAGCGCCGCCTCGGGCAGCGGCGGCAGATCGGCGTCGGGGGTGACGGTGCCGCGGTTGCGAAACACCACCATGTCGCTCTCGTCGTCATAGGCGATGTGGTAATCGGGCAGGTGATCGCTCTGCGCCATCTCCTTGACGGTATGGCGAAACCGCTTGAGCTCGGAGCGCGCGCCGGTGCGCATCAGGAGCTTTTCGAGCCCGATCTGCCAGCGCGGCTGTGAGCCGCAGAGCTTGCGCGCGATCTCGTAGACGCGGCGCTCGATCGGCTTGCGCAGGCGGAAATAGTCGCGGTGCAGCGTCAGCACCGATTTGCGGCGGATCGAGTTGTAGACCCATTCGGAGAGCTGGATCTCGGCATGCATGATCCGGCCCGTCTCCTCGTCGCCCTTGCGGATCACGGTGGCGCGCTCGACGAGGTGGAACCAGCCGCGCGCCTCCTCCTCGCTCAGGGGCATGTCGCCGCCGCCCGGGCGGGTGGTGATGTTGGTCTTGATCACCGTGCCCATCAGCCGGTCGAGCGCCTCGCAGAAGGCGTCGTAATCCTTGCCGCCGGTGCCGCGGTTGACGAAGATCAGCAGGTCGCGCGGGTTGAAGCGCAGCACCCGGTCGACCTTCTCGCCGCGGTTGAGCTTGTGCATGATCTGGCTGACCGCGTAGATCAGGATGTCCTTGTCGTAGATCGTTGCCTGGCCCTTGGCCGAGGGCACGATCTCGACCCAGTTGGGCCCGTGCTCGTAGCGCCGGACCGACATGTCGGGCTTCTTGGAGAGCGCGTAGAACGGATGCTCCATCGAGGGCACCAGATCCTTCAGCACCGCTTCCGCGACGTCGCAGATGCTGTAGTCGATCTGCGGATGGCGCTCGGGCAGCAGATGGTCGATGGCGGATCCGAAATCCTGCGCGCTCTGTGGCATCTGCCGTCTCCTAGGGTCCGTTCGGCGCGGATTGATTCGTGGAATCGGGAACCCCGACGCCGCATGGGCTGCACCGATCTTCGGGGTATCGGGGACAGCGCAAGATTTCAAGTCACGTTTTTCCCAGCAATTTCGTGGGATCGGGAACAGGGCTTCCTTGAAAGAAAGGGGCTTCGAAGCGGCGTTTCGATTCGATTCGGGGTATCCGGAACGGCTCTTCACAGTTTCCAGGCCAAGTCAAACGGATTCGGGGTATCGGGAACATTTACCTTGATGCTCCCTCGGCGATCCGGCGAAGAGCGGGGCTGTCAGAGGGGGCGCTCGGCGCTGCGCGAGAACCCATCTACTGTGTTTATATAGTGTTAAAGAGTGTTACGGGCCAAAAAACACCTTGTAAGATTATGAAAAATAACAATTAATTCGGAAGCCCGGTTCCTAATGTCCGCGTTTCGGTTCCTAATGTCCGCGTTTCGGTTCCTAATGTCCGCGTTTGAGGGCCTGGATATCCACAGGTTTTGCACAGGGTTATCCACAGGGTGAAAAGCCGGTTCCCGATGTCCGCGAAACGGGCTTCGGTTCCTGATGTCCGCGTTTCGGTTCCCGATCTCCGCGAAATCGCGGTTCCTGATGTCCGCAAACCCGGTTCCTGATGTCCGCGGACCGGGTTCCTAATGTCCGCAAACCGGGTTCCCGATCTCCGCGGACCGGGTTCCCGATCTCCGCGAAGGGGCGGTCAGGAGGGCTGGCGCCGGGGGCGGCGCAGCATCGAGCCGGTGTAGATCGCCAGCGCCAGCCAGATCATCGGGAAGGCCACGCGCCGGGCCGGATCGAACGCCTCGCCGAAGATCAGCACGGCGGTGAGAAAGATCATCGTCGGCGCGATGTATTGCAGGATGCCGATGGTCGAGAGCCGCAGCAGCTTGGCGCCATTGGCATAGACGAGGAGCGGCACCGCGGTGATCAGGCCCGTCCCGAGGAGCAGCCACATGTCGCGCGCGGTGCCGCCGA
>JACLAD010004839.1_pt1 | contig 10521 bp, 10 predicted proteins | sample 8027901 | NCBI WGS metagenome assembly JACLAD01 (sample SAMN15725071, study PRJNA655200) | protist metagenome | isolation source: fluorescence activated cell sorting (FACS) single amplified genomes of... | place: Spain: Blaines Bay Microbial Observatory, Mediterranean Sea | collected 2016-07-05
ATAGATTCGAATGTATAATTCTACAAATCATCATATACTAAGATATACAATATTAATTTCAATTTTCCTAACTTATGTGAGCACGTGTAAATTATTATATACTGATCATTATTAATATCTAGTAATTCACATTTCTAATTATTCATTGTCAACGATAAATTTGATATATAGATCAATAGAAACATAATAATAATTAATAGATGCGCAATATGGTTCCATGTATCAATTTAAATTAGTATGTGTATATGTATATATTGATACATACTCGCAAGTATTCATATGCATATGTATATGAATGTATTCATCGTCATATTAATTGTATTCATGTATATAAATAGGATCTAGACTAGTATGTATATACATATAGTATTGCATATTCCTACACATTAACGCATCATAATTATTTTTTAATTCTCGGTCTATCTAGAGATACAGTCAGGTGTTCAGATATTCAAGCAAACAAGATTTAACGAGGATATATAAACGCACTTTAGAATATGGTATTATATGCAATCATATATGGTTGTTTACAATGGAAAATTTATTCAATGATCTTTAGGTTTTATCTTCTTCCATGCAATTGTATAGAAATAAATGGCAATACAATGAGCAACATTGGATTTTATGTATTTATTAAGAAGATACCAAGATATATCATATCATATATGTTTGTATTTGTTATACTTGGTTCTATATATAGTAAATGAAGAAGATACCATGATATATAATTGTTATGATCTATAGACTTGAATTAAATTGTAATCAAGAATGTGTGATCGATGGCGACTCGATGTTGCCAGTGGTTGATGCCGAGCAGAATCTACCACGAGTAAGTAAACATCAACATATGAAAATTCTCGTTGCTCAAATTTCCCTCCTGCACTCTGTATCTATGTATATGATGAATTACGGTAAAGTAAGGTGTATAAAGTAAGTGACATGAGTTCAGTGAAGTAAAGTAAGTCAAGTGAAGCGTGCAAAGTAAGGAACGTGAGTGAAGTAAGTGAAGTCAGTGAAGTAAGCGAAGGCAGTGAAGTAAGTGAAGTAAGTGAAGTAAAGTAAGGTCGAGTAAAGTAAGTAAATCAAGTAAAGTAAAGCAAGTAAAGTAAGGCAAAGTATATAAAGTAAGTAAAATTAAGTAAGTAAAGCAAGGAAGCAAAGTAAGTAAAGTAAGTGACGTAAACTAAGCAAAGGAAGTAAAGTGGAGTAAAATAAGGTAGAGTAAAGAGTAGCAAAGTAAATATCTGATTGTTTGTTCTAAGTTGAAAGCAAGACAGGCCTATTTAAATTTATGTTTTATTAGACATAAAAAAAGAAAGGTGCTGTGTATGATTCTATATAAGTATCTGGACCAATACATGTCTTTAGCGCATACAATTTTAAAAGTAATAACATATAATTGATAATAGCTAACTTAAATTTTATATAATTCTATATACTTACATACAAGTCTACATACTTCTTATCTTAGTATAAACAAGTTTGGGATAATTCAAAGGAATAATTTGTAATCATATGTAACAAAAATATAATTTAAAATATTATGTATGAGCTCATGTTGCTATTTTAACATATTAAACTATATATAGCATAAAGCATGTTAAGCTTTAGTTAAAGATGGTTGTGTAGAATAAAACAGATATTAAACAACTAATTCTTATGAATTATATACATAATCCATGTCGATTCGATTTTGCCAGAGGTTGGCACCGAGCAATTCACAGTTAAGTAAACACTAACGCATGGAAGTTCTGATTTCTCAAGGTTCCCGCCTGCCGTCTCTGTATTTGTATCTAGTGACGTAAAGTACATTACATACACTTTGTAATGTAAAGTAAATAAAGTTCTTAAGTCAAGTGCAGAAGTAGGCGCAGAGAATGGGCCCAATTTGATGGCTAGGAGCGCCCCAAAATGTTATAAATGTAGACGTCTGCGCACAAAAAGTGCAAATTTGATAGTTGGGAGGGCCCCCAAATGTTATACATATAGAAGTCTGCGTATAAAATGGGCCCAATTAGATGGCTGGGCCACATGGAGCAACGTAGCATCCACATGGCCGCGGCCACCGCGCAGTTCGAAAGCAATCCGTGGGAGTACCATTCCTTTGGTGAGAGGCCGCGAGAAACGCCGATTGTGTTCCTTCGGTTTTGGAAATGCAATTATACGGATCAGGGTGCTTCCAAGCAGTGTGAAATCGTCATGCCCGCATTGCACAACCTTGTCAAAACGACCCGCAGCGTTCCGGTCCCAAAAGCCTTTGCCGCATTGCACTTGCAACATCTTCTGGAGCACGCAACTGAATTTGAAGCCATTCAGAGAAAAGCTCCCTGCAAGTACCTGGGTGTCTCTTTGAATAGAAACCGGTTCGAAGCAGACCCAGCGAAGTTCCCAGGGCATGTGTACGACTCAACGCACGGCAAGTCTTCCACCCAAAGTATGATTCGAATGGGAACACTGCCTGCGAGCAGGGGCTCAAGGCTTGTAGCCACACCGAGTCTGCGTTGAAGCACATGCTATTGCGCACCTGAAGTGCCCACTGCCCCAGAACCCTTTGGGTGGCACTGCGCCTCAGGGTCTTTGCTTTGATGTAGCCTTCATGCAGGCAGTCGCAGCCAATGTGGGGGATGCTGTGGTCTACAAAGGCGCAGCGCTCGAGGGAGATCAGCTTGATCTCGTTGAGGATGTGCCCAATGCAGGCTGTGATGTCCGGGATGAGCTGGTGTACTTGTGCTTGAAAAGGTGGCAAGTACATGTGCTGGTCAGTGCGGCAGCTGGCATCGGCACCGCCTCAGACGAAAGAGATGTACGAACTCGTGGCGATGACATTTAATTTCTGTTGCATTGGCTTTCAAAATCTTGAAGGAATTCCGTACAAACCTTGTCACGCTGGCCGGCGGTGAATGGGAGAAACTTGCAGGTGAGCTGCCAACTGAGGAAGGTGCACTTTGTTGGTGGGTCATTTTGCAAGCAGAACAAGAGCAGCCGCCAAAGATATTGTGCCGCAGTCTGGCGACATTTCTCCTCGAGCTTCGGCAGCATCGGGTCGCAACAGTTAAGAGAATGGTAGAGGAGCAAGCGCAGCAACGGGACAACAATGAGGCCGCAGGTCGCGTGTCTGTGTGTGACGTCTATATTCTGACTCTGGGCTGATGCCGATGTCAGAGTTGGAGGAATACCCCCCGACTCTGGGCTGATGTCGACGGCCCTCAACGAGCTTAGTTCCTTAATCCAACGCAGGCAACGTGCGAGTCTGTGTGCGAAGCTAGCGATCGACTTCTCGTCTCTTTGGGGAAGGCGCCCTCCGACAGCTAACATTGGCAGGACTCACCATTGATGATGTGGCCAATTTAGTAGAGCGGTTCTGCCAGGCCCTCAACTGGAAAAAGACATGTCTGTGCTGTTTTTAAATGATTTTTCTTTTCACTTTTTCTTGGCCGCTTCTAAACTTGTAATGAAAATCGTTACGGTTTTTCTCGGCTTGCAGAAATCTTAGGAAACAATGCAAGCTACCGCTTGTTGCTCGTATTTGCCTACTGCAGTTGGACACAGGCGACAAAAACATCATCTTTTACATCCTGGCACTTGCTTGCCTATGATGTACATCCGACCCCCAAAACAATAACAACCAAAGTTGTTCAACGCTACAAATCTAATAATCTTCTTTGTTAAAGAAAAAACGATGTTGTGGGAACATCTTGGCAAGCTGGAAGCCAACACCTTTGTGTTTGAATCCGTACGTTGGAAACATCATTTGTTTACATTTTTGGCCCTTAACTGGATACAATGTACATCCGACCCCACAAACAATAACGATCAGAGTTTTCTTCAATGCTGCCAATCTAATAACATGTTCTACTAAAAAACCTTGCTTGGGGAACGTCTTGGCAAGCTGTAAGCCAACACCTCTGTGCCTGAAAACGAAGCAATGGCCATTAATAAACACCTGATGTTTTTGGCAATTTTATTTCGTCAACGTTTCAAAAAACAAAAAATTAACGCTTTCCAATCCCAGCGGGGGGGATATGTTTGGATGCTTATCCACCTCAAGCCATGCTGCAAGCACATTCAAAGGCACAGCATGGGATTTCATCAGGAGAGTACGGTTCACGTGCACATCAGACAGCTTGTATGCTGAGATTGCTCGTGCGGCCGATAAGCGCATTGATCGGTGGAGAGGCGAAGAGTCACGTCGATTGGTGCAACGGAAGCCAATAGCACGTGAGGAAGGCTCAACCGAGGAATATGACGACCCTGTCAACCTAGATTGGGAAGAGCCTGCACCACGAGCAGCAGTCAGATCCGAGGCCCTGTGGTTCCGGCACGAAGCCGTACAAGTGCGAGACAGGGGTCGGCTTCGCATCAGATGCTCATGTTTCCTCTATGCGATTGGCTGTAAGAACTTCACTACAACAAGGTGTACCGAAGGCGATTTGCAGAGCAGAGCAGCGGCCAGGCCGCACGGGCAAACACCGAACTTATATTATATTATATTATATCATATCAATTAAGATTTAATTATTTATATTGATAAACTATTACGGAATCTGGTAACCAGTACTTTTACTGTTATTGTATGATTATTGTATTTTCAATATGTATAAATCATGTTATATTTCTATTATGTATGAATTCTACACAATTATGAATCGCCTTATATCGACTTATGTCGCCTAATATCGCTTCGTGTCGCCTTATATCCCCTTACATCGCCTTATTTCGCATTGTATCGCCTTATGTCTCCTCCTATCGACTTATATCACCCGCAACTCTCCACCCGGTGTGCTCTCCACCCAATGCGCTCTCCGCCCCAAACGCTCTCCGCAAATCGGAACATAAATTCGAACCCAAAACCCAAAACCGAAACATCAATCCGAACATATCGCTTCCTATCGCCTTGTATCGCCTTGCATCGTCTTATATCGCCTTATATCGCTCTATATATCATTATAGTATTTTTAATATTATCCTTATTATTATCATTATTCGCTCTGTATCGCCTTATATTCGCCTTTAAATCAATTTTCAATACTTTTCAACACGTTATCATTATTCTGAATTAATTTGGATTGTTTTTTATTATTTGCTTTTCATGTGCACTTTCCTGTATGCATCGACCAATGTTTTTTCACGCGCCATTTCAAAGAAAATTCTGGTTTTTCTATCTAGACCCGCTTCTTGACCCCACCTCTCCCTTCTGGCCAACTCTTCAACCCGCTGCTTTAAGCCCGCTTCACAAGCCGCTTCTTGAAACCCGCTCTCGAAACTCCCTGCTTAAACCCGACTTATGTGCCGACTCTGGTGGCAACAGCGGCGAACACAACGATAATAATATTCAACACTTTTGTAAACCAAAAATAAAAAGTAAATATGAATAATACCATTTGTAATGAAAAGTATAACTAAGTATACTACTATACATAACCATATTGATAGTAATAGTAATACTCGACTCTGCCCTGAAGCGAGTTCATTCATAATTATGTGTTCTTATCATCATATCCTTGTGGTTATTAATCTTATACTAACCACTGTTCTTACAACAATTGTTATTATTATAATCATTATGTGTCGATTCATGTGTCGACTTATGTGTCGTCCTATGTGCCGTTTCCTGTGCCGACCTAAGCGTCGCCTTATGCGCCCGACTTACGTGCTGACTTTTGTGCCAACTTATGTGCCAACTTTGTGCCTACTCATGTGTTGACATATGTGCCTTAAATTGCCTGCCATCGCCTTACCTCGCCTTACATCGCCTTACATCGCCTTGCCTCGTCTTACATCGCCTTACATCGCCCTATATCGCTTTATGTTGTCATGTATTGCCTTGTATCGCCTTCATCAACATGTGTCGACTTATGGTGCCGACTTTGGTGGCAACAGCGACAGTTATCATGTTCGGATTCGTTTTGTTGATTGGATACTTAAGGCTTACTTGTAAATAGACTTGTATTGATTACATAGAATTTTGTATATTTTTTTGGATTATGATATATACATGGCAATGGCAATGGCAGTAAACATGACAAAAGTCGTTGCTATAGTTACATGGAACACACACAAAACACACACATTGCGAAAATTAACGACTGGCCAGAGCAGCAAGACTATGAGGCATGATGGCCTCTACAACACGGTTCACACCGCAGTGGTAGCAGCAATAGACAGAGTGGAATGCAACCTGAGTAATAGCGTTGGCACAATATCGTCTACAGCACCGTATACACAAAATGACTGCTCCAGCGTGTTAGAGGTATGTTCAGCTATTAACTGGCACATAGCTGATGGGTAAATCCTGGCGCGATACGTTTTATATTCTCCTGATATGGTGCGCCCCCTAAGGGGTGCATGCCCTCCCCTTTGGTAGCATTTTGGAATTGCAGAAATGCTTTATATAGTGCCGGACAGGAAAATATTGCAGCTGATGTGGGCTTCTGTTCGATTTGGCCCATAACACATTGGTCGAACTCCACATACTGCGCAGAAGGTAATTGTAGAATTTGAATGACCTCCTGCGTGCGAAAACTGCAAATATGTCGCAGCTCCCATGGAGCTGGCTGAGGATGTTCAATGAGGCCCCATCCTCTGTATGCACTAGTAGTGACAACTAACCTGTACGCTGTCCTCCGCAGAGATTTGCCCAAGTATGCTAACTGCATGTCCCTATAGGACAACTGTGGGAGGCCCCAGGGGTAATCTACTGAGCGCACAGGGTCTGGACCATCGTCAACCAGCCACTTTGCTGCACACCAACTCTGACATGGATGGCCTCCGATAACTGCTTCCACAAGGCCCTTGGCAGCCTGCTCCTCCCACATATGAATAGTTCTCATGCTCTGCAGGTCTCCAGACACCTTATCAATGACGATGTCAAGGCTGAGTACCAAAATTGACACAGACAGGTTACTCGAGAAATTATCAAAGTTCGCCTGAAGGTCCCTACGTCGCCTGGGCCCACTGGATAAATGTCATACTACTACTGTGCTGTTGACATACGGCAACACGTCCAATGGATTAGGCCTGTGTAGTCGCTCATACAACGTTGCAGCCAAAAATGTGTCGTCGTCGCGAGTTGCGGGGTCAGAGCGGGTGTCATCATTTCCCGCACATCCTCCAACTGCAGTTTCAACTAACACAAGAGACCCTTTTGGTAGCGCAACATGCGAGGCATCATTAACGGTTACACTCTGTTGATTATTTTTTGCCTCAGAAATTCCAGCATCCCACCACCCTCAAGCCGGCCCAGTCCCCGTGAGACATGAGCTATACCCACTTTGATCTGGTCTGATTGGTGCTCCGAGCCGGCGGGTGCATGGGGGCTGAAGGAGGGAGACCTGTTAGCGCTGGTGTGACAATCACTGGCAAAAGGCAATTCCTTTGAACAACAGACATGACACCTGAGATCATCATCTGCCCCACTATTTACAAAAGGCTGGTCAACACACATAACATGATCAAATGACTCAAGAAGATGTGCCTCAGAGTATGGGTGTAGTGGAGCCAACATTGGTTGGTCCATATGATGTACTCCATCACTGGCACTGGTTCCACACATGACATGATCAAATGAATCGAGACAATGTGCCTCAGAGTATGGGTGTAATGGTGCCAACCTTGATTGGCCCATATGATGTACTCCATCATTGGCACTAGTTCCATCATGGCAAGACACAAGACTAGAGACAGATGGAACAAGATCAGCACTGACATGATCAACAACTGCAATAAAAGGTGCCTCAGAGTGAGGGTGTAGTGGAACCAAGCTTGCGTGGTCCATACATTGCACTCCATCATAGGCACTACTGCTAGCACAAAGATCAATGTAGCCACCCTTTTGATTACCACATGGCAGGTTTTCTAGAGCAGCATCCCCAGTGCTGCCTGTCCTCTGATTGTTTTGTGCAGCTGTCAGGGTGCTAACAACCTTGGCAGAGAGATATGGATCTATCAAAGCATTAACAGTTAGCCCAATACCTGTTCCTGCACTGCTCAGATCTCTGGGTTCAAGCCCATGCTTAGCACTCAATTGTGTATCTCTAACTGGATCAAGCGCTGTCACTGGACAAGACGACGCTGGCTGGACCAATGAGCTATCGTGGTGGACTGGGACATGCTTGGGAAGACTGTCATAGTCTGAAGGTAATGTGGCAGTGTCTAATATCACACCGCCCAACTGATCGTTATCATTAGCACAAGCTGAGACGCGACTTGACGACGCTTGCTGGACATGAGAGCTATCGTGGTGGACTGGGACATGCTTGGGAAGACTGCAATAGTCTAATGGAAAGAAGGCAGTGTCTTGAAGATCACTGCCTGACTGATCATCAAAAAGGGCACAAGCTGAGGTATGACCTGACAACGCTTGGTGGACATGTGAGCTATCGTGGAGGAGCGGGACACGCTTGGGATTTCCGCCCACAATGGACGAGGAAGTGTCAGTACTAGCACGACTATGAAAAGCACTAGAGGAGCAGACGGTTGCTCCCGCTGTATCAATATCTGTCCTGACAGGGCCACATAGGTGGCAAGTGGCGAAGCCACCCGCGCATGTGCAATCCACGCAAATGATCCTGCCACACTCACCGCACTTTAAGCCTGCGTGATCTGGTCTTCTACACCCACAATTGCATTGGCATGTGATGGGACATTTTACCTCACATTGGGCTGAAGCAGCATTGAAGCAGCTGCCAATCCTTTGTTTATCTGATGGGCTATCAATTTTCACATCCCGCTCTTCCCCACTTGTGCAGCTCTCAATGGAGACGGAACTAACACACAACCTAGAACTAGCTTGCACTGCACCTGTGAGGGACTGTGTGGGAGAGACTGACTGTGCATGACCTTGCAACGACCTCTTTGTGACTGCACGCACACCGAAGGGCTTCATGGCTCTAGAGAGCTGCACTGAAGATGACTGCAGCACTGATCCTTGGGCAATCCTGACATTAGCTGAACCATTGCATAAGGCACATGTCCAGTCATCAACTGGGTGATCTGGAACTGATGAGCCAGGTACCAAGTCATGTGTGCGTTTTGGATACACCTGAGGCCCCCATACCACACCTGCAGAATCAAGGGTTTGAAATTGCATGGCCCCCTCATGGTCCAGTAGCAATGCCACCGGTTGTGTCCTAGGACCCTGTGCTGTGACAGCTGGAGTGTGGGCATAATACATACTCTCTCCTTTGTGCCTGGCCTTCTGCTTGCTCAAAGCATCACTGAGATCAAGTGACCTGACCTCATCATCAGCAAGAGGAGGAAATGAGAGTTTAGTAAGCTCCAAACATTTTTTTGAAGAGTATGCCAAGTGACTAATAAGCCTTGGGCGTGTATGAAGCTCAAGTAAACAAGAAACACACTGCGTGGAGTATGCATATTTTCTGGCGCTGTTTTTGATTCCATGCTGATACATGTGGGCCGGCAGTGCCTGACGTGTATCACATGACTTTTTACAAATGGTACACAAGTGCTCTGTCTATGGTGGAGGCACTTCAGGAGGAGTATAATCTGGCGTTGTTGCAGACCTGATGAATTCGCACCACACATCATAATCATTACGTCCGAAGACATCTAAAACTGACACCTTTCATGCTTTGCGCAGAAGACCAGCCCATCTCCCAGGCTCCTCCATGGCGAGCCAAACCATGGCCTCACTCCTTCACTTGGATTTGGCAATGCTGTTGGAGTGAGCATTTGATAGAGCCATGCCAGGTCCATGATTACCATGCTGTACCACGAGTTCTCAAGATTAGCAGTGTTGTTGAGAAGCAACAGCAATGTGGTTGATCCAAACATCAGCAGCCGATGTAAGCACCTGAGCCTTGCCACCTTCATAATGACCTGAACTGATGGGAGAAATAGCTCAGAGAGAACCTGCGATAAGGACCAATGCTTACTGGCACTGGAATTGAGACCTGAAGTTGGGCCCAAGACTCTCAACATGGATGACTCAAGAGATGAGATTTCTTTCGGTTCTAAGAGATTCCATGCGGATGCATTGTAGTACTGGCGCGTAAAAAGCAGACTCTTCACCAAGATAACCTTGGTGTTTCTAGGAACAGATCTAGGCCTGAACACGTTTCGCTCCAATGGCTTAAATGCTGCCAACATGGTTGATGACCGATATTTGATTTCGCGCATCATTGTATGATTACGTGTGACCTGGCCACCCAAATGTTTATACTCATGTGCTACGTGCAGTTTTAGTTCACCTACAGCTGCAATGACATTTATATAAGACTGAGAGTGAATGTGCGCCTGCTGCTTACACTCCCTGACTCCCTTACCCCTAAGGTCAAGCAAGCACTCAGTCTTGCCCACCTTCATGTTGAGCATGAGACCATGCTCTGCAAAGGTATCTGCAATGACTGGTAGCGCAAAAGCCACCTTGTCTAACAATGCCTGTGGACGCGGATCTGCCAACATGAAGGCTACATCGTCATGAAATGCAGTGTCTGTGACATAACAACTCGATGGCTGCACCTGTGTGAGCTGAACTGGGTCAGCAACCTTGAAGCCCTCATC
>JACLAD010008993.1_pt1 | contig 10515 bp, 5 predicted proteins | sample 8027901 | NCBI WGS metagenome assembly JACLAD01 (sample SAMN15725071, study PRJNA655200) | protist metagenome | isolation source: fluorescence activated cell sorting (FACS) single amplified genomes of... | place: Spain: Blaines Bay Microbial Observatory, Mediterranean Sea | collected 2016-07-05
ATGAATGATGGGCTGCTCAGTATCGACCGGACATTCTATACGTGGACCGGTCGTCGATGTTCGAGCCTCGAAACAAAAAAAGATGAAGCACTTTCTCGTCTACAGTAATGACACGTAATAATAGTAGTAATTAAGAGAGGATTAAGTAGTAGCTAGTATGAATAAAGAAATTGCAATAACAAATCATTATTGGGGTAAAAGTCTACTGAATATGAGAATTGGATCAAAATAGCTGCAAAAAATGATAAATGGAATGAATGAACTTATTGCTTGTTATTGTCCAATAACAGGGGTTCGGACGTTCATGACATGTTTGACTTAGCAAAAGTAATCTTTCCAAATATCAGGAATAACACCAGTGTCAGTACTGTGTATAGAAAATATCTAGCAAGGAGATCAAGAAGATAACTGTCCGGCTAGAAATTATGGCACACCATAAACCTAATTTATGACTAGATAATTTGCTTTTATGAAGTTGCTAATGAATGATAAGACTGTTCTAATACATTAATAATATCTCTCTATATTTTTTCTTTATTTTTTTATTTTTACAAGACAAAGTTTTAATAATGTGTCAATAAATGCTTATATACTAGCTAAATATATGAATTACTCTTTTTTTACTGGTCCTTTTTACTGTCTTATTTTGTCTTCAGAAATTCTGAGACTGTTAATTAATTGAGCGACGGCGGGCGGTCAATTGATCAAGTCCACATCTACCTACTAGCGGAACTGGTAGTCAATTTAATAAATAAGTGAGGGATGCATATACGTAAAATTTTATTACATCGGGCAAAAAGCACACACTTAGAAAAAAAATGGTCTCAAAATAAGCACAATTTTCCGAAAATATTGAGAAAAGAGGACTGTTTTTTGGCAGACGATCAATCATAGGCTATGTAGATAAGGTTTGTCCCTGGTTATTAACGTTTGATAGATTATCACGCCTTCAAAACTTGGAATATGTCAACGAGGACATCTGATATTCATTTTATCAAACTTGAACAAAAAGCAACATCAAAACAACAGACAACAAACTTAACTTAAAAACATACATTGGAAAAGTCAAAATATCGGAAAAGTCAAACCTTTGGACACTCCTCGTCATAAACTTGGGAAAAGGCAACTTTTTGCGAGGAAAGACAGGAGCAAACAAGCCAACTTGCGCACTACGGCGACATGCTTTTTGGTGCTATAAACTCTTGCTATAGTTTTTAGAAAAATTTAGAGTGAATATTTTTCAACTTGACAATGGCACCGTGCTTTTTTATGTTCATGATCCTTTTGACGTCAACACATTCTCTATCGAGAAGATTGAAATATAGAAAGTCGCCTCTAAGCTCTAGGGCAGTGGTGGCATTGGAAGTGCCAGGTGTTAAAATAAAAGTTTCGAACATGGATGTTTTCCCCAACAGCTACTACTTACGCTTCAGCTCAACAGGCACCACAGTGACTTGTACAGACAGTTTTGAACGTGCCACGCTGATATCAGTAAAGAAGGATAATCGCGGCAAGACATTTACACTCGAGTCCGCCGATGAAGCTCTCGGTGTCGTATTAAATGACGAAGGCACTCCGAGTGTATTCAGCTCCAAAATCCCTGCCGAGTATGGTGGGCGCGAATTATTTCAGCAGATACATTTCCATCTTATCACAGAAAAAAATACTTTGCTGACGCACGCACTAGAACGCGATGCCAATACAAGCTCCATTGACCCAGAAGCTATGCCACCTGTGTTTCGATTTTATAGATTAATAGGTGATCATAGACAACAAAATGGAGGACCGCCTGCAACAAAATATTACTTGAAATGTGACGAGAAAAGTGGGAGAATGGTAACAACAACCAATAAGGATAAAAGTACCCGCTTTGCAATTATTCATGATCGCAAAAAGAAAGAAATCGCCAGCCTGCCACTTCCTGCTACTCTTAGTTGGTTCTGTCGTCTACCACACAAAGAAAAGAGTAGCCAATGTCATACTCTATCAATATATGAAGACAATTCTCCGAGAACAAGGTTTGAAAGCGAAGTGTATAAAGAATTCCGTAAGAAGTACCCTCAAAATCAAAACGGAGCTGCTAGATTCTGTGAAAGAAAGCTCAATATCTTAGGCAAAAATGAAATTTTGTTGTGGATAGATGCAGAAAGTGTGAGAGGTTCTAAGGACATGTGCAAAGGATTGTGCACAGATTATTTAAACAATCCTGTAAATTTAGAATCATCAGGTGTCACGTACGAGGACAATTCCCTTGTTTTTGATGCGACGAGTTTGAACAGTGCTATTTCCATTAAAAGAAGCGATTTTAAGTTTGTGGTTGATGCAATAACCATATCAATGTGGGTTAAGGTTACAGAGATCGATGCATCATCTAGGGGATGTGTGATTGAAATGACAGATGGTGTCACGAATATCGGTATATGCTTACATGATGGCAGTCAGACTCCTCATGAAAGTACTTCGCACTCAATGGCACTGATCCTTGGGAAAAAAATCAAATACCTGTCTTATGCAGGCCCACCAGAGATAAATTCTTGGATGCATATCGTTGGCGTTTGGGGAAAATCGCAATCGCCTCTACTATATCACAATGGGATAGCATCAGGAGTAGCATCAGAGTCACCGACAGATATAGATGGCCATGTGTCGTCCTCGTGGTCTGTAATTATCGGCCAAAGTTTTGTTGGTAGTGATATCTCAAAGAACGGTTTCAATGGACAGATCGCGTCCATACAAGTATATACTAAAGCTTTATCTACGGGCGAAATTGTGAAAATTCACAGTGTTGGAAGAGAAGGAAGTAATTTACCCTCTTCTGTCTTTGGGAGAGGACCATGTCCACCCAACACCGAAGATAATGATGCGCTACTCTCTGAATTGATAAATTCGAGATCGTCCCTTGCGTGCAAGTCTTTCGAAAAAAACTCCCGTTACTTTTGTACAGAATCCGCGTATTATAAGGATTTTTTCAAGAGAGCTTGTCCTAAGATGTGCAGACATCAAAAATAGAGAAAGCCAAGCGACCGATCTGTGCCTGGTCTAAGGTTGTAACGAACACGCGCTTAGTATTCAGAAGACAAGAGATGATACTTCTAGCTAAAATCACGTGAATTGATCAAATAGAACTATATACATCTTTTCATGCATGATATTTTATTTCAGCATTTGCAGATCACGTCACGTTATTGTTGCGTATCTTTCGTTATAAGCAAAAACAACGTGCAACATACAATCAAGAGAACGCATTTCAATTTTTTTAATTGCTATTTTTTACAAATTATTGTTTGTGACTTCTTTGCACCTATGATTATCGGCGTTATCAATGAGTACAGTAGCTCCGCATATTTTACAAACGAAATTATCTAAATTCTTGAAGTCTTTCCAAGCCTCTGAAACATTTGTGGGTTCATGAGTATCATCAAACTCGTGCTTCAACGCATGGCTCTTTCAAAAAAGCAAATAAATGTCGAGGTTAAAGTTTTACAAGGCAAAATTTCAAATGTAGAGTATGATGATATGAGGACTTATGGCATGATACCTGAACATCCCCTAGATGCACGCGTTCGTTGCATATTTGACATTGAAAAAATCCTTCTTGTACATCTAGTACATTTTCTTTTGTGCTACTGCCGTTATGGTCAAAAATTGTCTCCCACCAGAACGGAACTTCATCATTGGTAGATGATGTGCTTTCATTTGTCGGACTATTACTTATTGGTTGCTCCACATATTTGCCATTTTGAGATGATGCAGGCCTTGTGACTTCCACGTACCTAGAGTATGATACCTCGTTGGAAAAATTTTCTAAAAACTCTCTGATTTTCTCCTTTCGCGGAAAAGGGAGGACAGGTTTCTTTATGCGGAGGTTGTGCCAAGCTGGTTTTGTGCAGTTAGAATTTTCGGTTATTTTTTCTTCGCTTGTATCATCCATTTTAGAATTCGACGATTCCGACATATCGCTGTTATTATCAGAAAGTTCCGAAAGTTCCTCCACTTCAATGTCTTGCTGTTCGCCCCAAAACACACCTTGAGTTTCGCCTGTATTGCCAGAAGATTCATCATCTTTTGTCTTCTCATTTTTATCGTTATCATCATTCCACCATCCAACTTTCAGCTTTCCCAATTTCTGGATAAATTTACCTTCCCGATTATTTTCATGTTCACCTCTCTCCCTAGAATGTTTAAATTCCTCATCTTCATTGAGTTTGGAATCCAGGGACTCTTCAAATTTCTTCCTAAGAATTTCTTGTCTCTCTCGTTTTTCATGTTCCTCTTTTTGCTTCTGGATTTCTTTCTGTCTCGCAATTTCATCTCTTCTCTCTTTTCGCTTTTTGTCTTCCTCGCGCTGCCGTAACCAAAAACGGAGTTTCGCTTTCTTCATGTTTCGTATTTCAATGCGACGCTTTTCTTTTTCTTCTGCCGCTTTATTTTTCTGTTCGGCTTCCTTTCGCTTTTCTTCCTCCATTTCTTCATTTTCATCTTGCTCGTCAAATTTTTTTGCTCTGTCGTCTTGGCTGGATTTTTTTCGTGAAGTTTGGGGAATGTTCACACCATGTTTATTGTTCATGGTGCTATTGCCACTTGGCTCACGATTAAGATTCTCATCATCGTGCTTTTCTTTGGACTTATTGTGGTTTTTACTCAATTTAATGTAAGATTCCCACAGCCTTTGCTCCTCCTTGGTTTGATAGAGAGAGAACCTGGTTTTCGTTGCATTTCCATTTGAATCCCTATGTGTATCTCTATTTTCATATTTATTCTCACTATTCTTCGGTTTTTCACGCGTTTCCGTTCTATTACTTTTCGAACGCTGCTGTTGATTTTGCCAATATTTCCACTTTTCTTGCCAGTAATGTTTTTTTGCCCAAGATGGATTTTGATTTCCTTTTACATTTTGGCTAAGGCCGCTTTTTTTAAATGATTTCGGATACTTTACATTATCGTATTGTATATATGCTCCATGTTGAGTATCCCTCCCTGGCGAACGACATGTCTTGGAACGATTTGGGCTTTTTTTTATCGCAAAGCTGGGTGACAGTATGGATCCATTACGAGCAGATATACGTGAACATGCTGTACGTATATGTGATAACCAGATCCATTTTTTTGCTGATATCATGTTTTGATGTCTCAAGCGCGCGTCAACGATTCGTCTTGTACTAGGATTTACTAACTTTTCGTATGCTGCTTGTGACAGTACAAAGAGTCTTTGTGTATGGAGGCTCTTGTCGGGGTGATACTTTTTTGCGAGAATAAAAAATGATTTTCGTATCGCAGATCTATTGCATCTATTCGAGCACGACAGTAAGAGATAAGGGTCCCTCTCAAAACACTGTGAAAGTCTTTGAAGTTCCAGTTCTGCGGCTTCAATCTGTGCTTCTAAAATATACGATATCCCTCTATCACGAGAATCTTTCATTTCATGTGTTAGGTGATATTTGACCTTTTCCAGTGATGCAAAAGCTTTGTCTAAGTCAGCTCGTGGAGTCTTCATGAAGTCAGAAAGAATTTTTTTTGCGCTCTGCCATTCTTGAAGTGCAACTTCAGAATTTGATACGAGCTTGTCTTCTCTCATATTTATTTTTGTACTTTGAAATTGTATAAATGCCGCTTATCTTGCATCCCTCTGAGTGCCATCTTCTATGTTTTTTGCCATCTATGATATCTTTGCTTGGCATCAACAGCTTGTGAAATGATCATAAAGTTCAGCCACAAAGCACAAAGGGATTTCAGATGGGAAGCAAACTTGAAATTTAGCACAATATCGATATCGATTAAAATTTACTCAAATATTTCACACAACGTAGAATTTCAAAAATTAATTATGATATATTGAATATATGCTAGTTAAATTGTTAATGTGACTGGACAGACATCTTGAAGTCAAGACAATTTAACTAGGATAAAGGTAAGTGGTGAATTGTTTTCGGTCCCCTACTCGATCTTGCTTTTCTTATTTTTTACAGGTGATGCTAGAGGCTCTCTTTTCTTGGCGTACTGTTTGCGTTGGTGAAATAATCTAGCAATATTGATTTTACTCGATGAAGATATGTCTTTGTGCACATACTTTTTCAGCTTAACTAAATCGTATCGCTTTTTTATCGACTCTGCTGAACGAAATCGAACCTTACCAAAAACACGCCTTTCCTCTTTTGGAGAATCAGCCCATCCTAAGCACCACAGCAATCCTGCGTAAGATGGAGGTGACTGTCCGTCTAGTGCATATTTGTCATTAAGAGTAATTAGAGTCTGATATAATTCATCCGGCTGTGCGACCCATTGGATAACCTCTTTCCCCCATGTCATGCGCAAGTTATTGTGCAGCTCACCTCGCACAATAAGAAACTGCTGACAAATATCCCAAAGCTCATTTCCCGTTGAGCCAGACTCCAGACGCTTAATGTCAGCGTATTTTCTAGCATCTTTTTCGTGATGTTGTAGAGTCTCATATGCCCATTTGGGGAGAACATGTTGAAGATCCATGTACCTTGGATGGTGAAAGCAAAAAGCAAACGCGAGTTCTCGCCAGATGCAGAATTCATCCAAAAACTTGGAAGCGCCTCCTTTCATTTTCGACTGCTGCATGGCACATTTAAGATCACGACCGATTTGAAAAGGCGAAATCATGCCTAAATTTAGGTATGCAGACATTCGCGACACATTGTCAGATAGCGGATCATTACGCTTCTTGTGATATAGCTTCAATTTGTTCCTTAAAAACTGGCTCCATCTTGCTCGCGCAGCGCTTGTACCCCCAACCGTGTGTCTCACTGCAGGAACAGATTTATCTGCACTGTGGAGATTCTTTACAACATCTTCGATTTTGCAATTTTGGAGGTCATAAGATGTGAACGGAAGATCCGCGAGTATTTGGCTTGATAACATTGAGCGGAGGCCGAGATGTGAGGGGATTTTGCTGTACTTCGTAACAGGATATTTGATCATTCTAATTCTTCTTTGCTCTTGTGTATGTTCCCGAAATATGTATGCTCGTTTGCATTTATTTATTGTTGTCAATTTTGCTGGATATATATTTGCATTATCAACGCAAAATGTGGGTGCTCCAGAAGTACGCAGACGGTTCATGTGTGAAATATACGGCTCCACAAAAGGTTCGTCAGTGACAACACACGCTGCCCTATGTGCAAGCGTAAGATAGTGCGGCTGTCTTTTCCCATTTGTTATGATTCGAAAAGTGAATGGTATATCTGCATTTTCATATTGCCCCTGAAGTTCGCAGTATCCTTCAAGTAAAAACTGCGCTCTACGAGAAGTCATGAAAGGGTCTCTATCATCCAGAAAGGCATGCACAAGCAACGGAAGGTCAAGTTCTGTCGCAAGGACCTTGGCAAAATCTAGCGCAGGATTTTCATACGCACGCAACGTATTATTTATATAATATAAAACAAATTTTCCACTTTCTCTCAGGGTGCGTTTATTGCTGACGCACCGTATACGCTCAGAAATGTATGGGTGCACTGTGCTATCAATCCATTCGGCAGATATTTGCCTTCTTTTGGTTAAGTTAATCATCGTTTCTATAGATGTTTACAAATATAACGTTAAAAAGCGAGAATTGTATTTTCTTGCTTGAAGTATATCAATTAATTGATCAGGGTACCTGCTTCAAGTTGTTGTGTCAAAATATCCTCACAAGTGCACCAAGTGGATATACATGCATTTTCTTGGATCTTTACACCATATCGCGTAGATCTTATTTACCAATATTACTGTGTAGGATTCCATGCAATTGCAGGAAGTGTGAGCTCATGAGATAGATTTTAAAATTATGATTGATGACGTAAGCGCTTCAGCAGATAAACGTCCACATTCAAATGGTTAACTTGCTTACTAATTGATCACAATAAGATACAACAACAAGTACATCATTCTAACCAAAAAAAACTTCAGTAAAAGAATATTTCCGAGAAGAAATAAGTAGGAGTCACGTGATCTACAATGAATGAGCATCCAAGCTGGTAAACATGAATATGTAGAGGATCGAGGAGTTTTTTCAATCAACGGAGGATTCTATCTATCATTGAATCAATCAGGTACTCCAGCGATATTATCAATCAATCCTTGCGGGAGTAAATAACCCCGTATTCTTTGAACAAGAAATGTGTAAGCAAGCCAAGGATATCCGTAGCAGCACCGACAGCGAAATCCTTTCTGCGCGCGAGTAGTCTACAATGCTTGCGCGCGAGCAATGCAATTTTGTAAAAATGACAACAGGCAGAGCAGAAAGTACGCATTCATTGTTTTGAAGCTTTCCCTGAAATATTTCTACAAAGATAAGGTGGATTATGTCATTGAAGTCCATCTCTAGAAGTCGTCTCCGCGCAGAGTATAGACAAATAGTAAAGAATCCTGTCGATCACATCATCACAAGACCTCTGGAGAGAAATATTCTCGAATGGCACTATGTAATTTGCTGTCCCAAAGGATCCGGTGCATATAGTGGGGGGTTTTACTGGGGAAAGCTTATATTCCCTCCAGGTTTGGCGCTTGCTATTGACTGAAAACTGATATTTACCAAAAATAAAATCTTTTCGCAAACATGCTTTCTGAACAACAGATTATCCCAATAAGCCTCCAAGTATCTATATGTTAACACCTTCGGGAAGATTTAAAGTAAATATGAAGCTATGCTTAAGTATGAGCGATTACCACCCTGAAACTTGGAATCCAATGTGGAGTGTTGGTACAATTCTTGTTGGACTATTTTCTTTCATGCTGTCCAATAAACGCACTGTTGGAAGCATGGAATGCGCAGCAGCAAAAAGAGAACATTTCGCAAAAAATTCTATGAAATTTAATCTTTCTCAAAAGATATTTCGCTCAACGTTCCCTGAATTTATAAACAAAATTCCAGTTGAAAGCATAAATGCAATCGTGTCAGATTCAGCAGAAATAAACAAAGACCGAAAGGATATCAAAGAGAACAGCGTCTCCACAAAAGCAAAGAGCATACTACCGCTCATTTTATTTGTATTCTTTATTGCTTTACCTGTTTTACTTAATGTGTTTTATTTTACATAACTACGTGAGGAGAGCCACATTAGCATGCCCAGGCAGAACCATTCAGTCTTGTCGTGATATTCTGCCGCACTTGTCACACTCTGCTTGAATTTCGTGCTCGGATCTATCATCAATTCATGAACAGTCTGGAATGATACTCTCAGGAACAAATGTCAATCGTCGCCATAAATCATTCATTACTTGATTTATTAGTCCACATTTATCTCAACAACCCGTTGCATAATCTTCCGATGCTGATGGAAGAACCACGTCATGAAAGTTTCAACACTGATGGGTGCAACAGTCCACTGGTGTTATTCCTGATATTTGGAAAGATTACTTTTGCTAAGTCAAACATGTCATGAACGTTCGAACCCCCTTCAGTTTTTCGGCACTTGTTGCACACTATTTGTGTATACTTCATTAAAATTTTCCTTGACATACTCGCCCATCGCTGAAAATAAACTTCTCCAGATACTAAACGTGTTCATCTTTTTTCGTTTTTTGTTACTGTTACGGATGTTGGTGTTTGCAGGGGGTCCAATAAGTTGCTGCTGCCAACGCTCTGGCGCTCTGTCGCCGGTGGTGTAGCCTTCCCCTCCATCCAGATGCATACCCACGCTGTTCGTGCGAAGGGATGTTCACTTCCACGACACCCCATCCATTCGCGTATGACTCAAGACCTCGAGTAAGTCGCTTATCGATGCCAATGGTGATGGAGGAGGTCCTAAACACCGCGAGAGGTAGTGTGCTAATAGCAGTTCGTGACACGGTAGGCTGGTCGAGCTGAGCCCCTCTCGCTGCGCCTCCCTGTTAACTTGCTTCAGGATGTCGGCGGCGTCGTTGCTCCAGGGTGGCGGCGGTGTGGCGGCGATGGCCGTGACCACAGGCACATGCATATCTACATTCTGCGAACGAGGTGATGAGATGTCGCGTTGCACATCCGGTGGTGGGATATCCGGAAGGAAAACGTCTCCCGTTGCACCGAAGGGATATTTTTCGCCATTGCCAACGTAGTTGACACTCATGCCGTGCATGAAGTGATGTCTACAGTTTACGCTGAGCCTTTATCACCCAGACGAAAAACCGCTTGCACTGAGACACATCATGGTGCGTGCGCAAGTGGTCGAATTGCACAACGACGAACCGCTGCATTGTGGTCACTTGCCTGGGCAACGACCCTTGTTGTAGCAGCAGTCAAGCGACGACGTCCTTCAACAAACATGTTGAAGATGACGCGCTGAGAGATCGAGGCAGGGCTGATGCTGCCCTTATCGTGATGATAATAATCAGATTCGGAGTCAATTAATCAGCAGAAGCTTTAACTGTTTACATTGCTCTATTCATTGCGATCTGTAGATTTTCCAAAATTTGAAATCAATACTATTTTTCAAATCAATATCCCAAAATGTTAGTCATATTCCCTTATTAATAAATCTTTCATAACGATTGATAACCGGCAAGGTTCTGATATAGATATTTGTGAAGCTAAGT
>JACLAD010001462.1_pt1 | contig 10513 bp, 8 predicted proteins | sample 8027901 | NCBI WGS metagenome assembly JACLAD01 (sample SAMN15725071, study PRJNA655200) | protist metagenome | isolation source: fluorescence activated cell sorting (FACS) single amplified genomes of... | place: Spain: Blaines Bay Microbial Observatory, Mediterranean Sea | collected 2016-07-05
ATGTCATTAAAGCTGTTTTACCCGAAATGCGGAAAAATAACGGCGGACTCATCATCAACATCACTTCTATTGCCGGTTACATGGGGCTTCCTTACCGCGGAATTTATTCCGCCTCAAAAGGTGCGCTCGAGTTGACTACCGAAGCCTTTCGAATGGAGCTGAAAGATTTCAATATTCACATGACCAATGTGGCTCCCGGAGATTTCGCCACAAATATTGCTGCCGGAAGATATCATGCCCCGGTTTTGGAAGACAGTCCCTATAGAAAGCCGTACGGGAATACACTTGATTTAATGAATCAACATGTGGATGAGGGGGAGAACCCTACTATATTGGCAGAGTCTATTTACAGGATCATTAATACAAAACAACCGAGGGGACATTATAAGGTGGGAGACAAAATGCAAAAATTTTCAATAGCCCTAAAGCGAATTCTGCCCGATAAAATGTATGAGAGATTACTTCTTAAGCATTATAAATTGTAGATTTGCAGAAAGAAACAAATCTTTTTAAAGGGTTCTCTTTTAAACAACTAAAACTATATAAATATGAAATTTTTTATTGATACCGCAAACCTTGAGCAAATTAGAGAAGCTCAGGAACTTGGTGTTCTTGATGGAGTGACTACCAATCCATCTTTGATGGCAAAAGAAGGAATTACCGGAAAAGAAAACATTCTGGAGCATTATAAGAAGATCTGTGAGATCGTTACCGGTGATGTAAGTGCAGAGGTTATTGCCACCACTTTTGACGAAATAGTAAAGGAAGGGGAAGAGCTTGCAAAACTTCATGAGCAGATTATTGTGAAAGTTCCAATGATCAAAGAAGGTATTAAAGCGATTAAATATTTTAGCGATAAAGGCATAAAAACTAACTGTACGTTAGTATTCTCTGCAGGACAGGCATTATTGGCTGCAAAAGCTGGTGCAACGTATGTTTCGCCATTCCTGGGAAGACTGGATGATATTTCTACAGACGGACTTAATCTCATTGCTGAAATAAGACTGATCTATGATAACTATGGTTTTGAGACAGAAATCCTTGCGGCTTCTATAAGACATACCATGCACGTGATTGACTGTGCCAAGATTGGAGCAGATGTAATGACCGGTCCTTTATCTTCTATTACAGGATTGCTCCATCACCCGTTAACCGATATTGGTCTTGAGAAATTCCTCTCAGATCACCAAAAAGGGAATAAGTAATTCTACTTATAAAGTTAAAGAAGAAAGCCCGGAAATAAAATTCCGGGTTTTTTATTGATTCAGGAATTCCAGGATCCTGGATTCAAAATCGGGAGAATGAATAAAAGCATCCCCGGTTACAACTACCTGGTTCTTATCAATAAAAAGGCTTTTGTTCAGATAATTCTGATAGATATCTTTCTCCAGGTTGTAGTTCAGCTGAATTTCGTACTTCTTTTTGTAGCCAAATTCACTTATAGTGTTCAGCCACTTATCATATTCGCCGGTATCTATATTTACACCTATAAAATCAATTTCCGGATATTTTTTTCTCAACTGGGCCATCGTTCGATGGTTTTTTTTATGGTTTTTGGGGGAATAAATGGACCACAGGAAAATAATACTTGGTCTGGAAGTGATCTGGCTGTACTTTTTCTCTTCTCCGGATGTATTTATAACTGTAACATCAGTCACATTCATTCCCGGAAGATATGCCAGCTGTAAATTACCTGTCTGTACCATTTTTTCCAGCATTTCTTCAGGATATTTTTTTTCTTTCAGTAAATCGAGAATTGCAACAATTTCCTGGCGTTCCTTTGCCATTATGATTCCAAGAGCACCAAACTTCGAGTAGAAATGTTCTTTTATCAACGGAAGGTTGGTAAGAGTATCAATAAGATTTATGCGGGAGATGATGTTGTCGTGGTCGTAAAGGTCATAACAAACATTGTGATCTTTGTTTGCTTTGGCACATTCGTCCATTGCCATATTAATTAAGTAATTTTCGGTAAACCTTATATAGCCGGGACTGGTTTGGAGGTTGCAATCATTAAAATCTACCTTTTGCCGGTAAGCGTGGAAATTTGCGGTTATTTGTTTTGAAAATTTCTTGTAGTACTTATTCACCATATAAGTGTACCGTTCCTTAAGATCATAGGAATCATAAAGGATAGATTTTTCAGCAAATTCCAGGAATTCATCAGAGAATTTATTTTTTTTATCTGCTGTTTTTAAAAGATTGATTTGATGGCATTTAATAGAATCTGTGATCCGGGCAAATTCTTCAGGATTAATTTTATAGTAGGATAAAAGCAGTTGCGTATTGTCTTTGGTTTCGAGGAAGGTTTTAATCAGTAAATTATTTTTCTCACTGCCAGTACCGCTAAAGTGAAGGGATTCATCAAATTCAATGGAGTTCGCCCGAATAAGAAGACTATCTCCCGGCTGAAGAAAAAACGTCTGACTATGAGGTTGGTGTTTAAAAGAATATAGCCCTGTCTCCGCACTTTCCAGCCTATAACTAAAGCGATTTTTCTGATCGAGATAAATAGTGTCTAGTAAGAGGTTATCCTTGAGTAAAAGTATATTGTTTGAGGTAGGATTAAAAATTTGGCCGCCTATGTAAGCGTCCAATTCTTTTTCCCTGCCTTCATTGCAACCTGTTGCAGTAAATACTGCTGTAAGAAGAAGTAACGAGTAAAACCTTAGCTGGTACACGGGATTGGGTTGGGGGGTAAAATTATAATGCAAACGCAAAAGTAGGTTTAGAGAGCTTCTCATATTGTTAAGTATGAGTTAAAAGCAAATTTATAAAAGTTAATGTTTCAGGATTTTACCTTAAATGGCTACTTTTGCAAAAATTAGAAGATAAAATATGCTATCAGTTTCAAATCTATCAGTACAATTTGGTAAAAGAGTATTGTTTGATGAGGTTAATACCACCTTTACTCAGGGAAATATTTACGGAGTTATAGGTGCCAACGGAGCAGGAAAATCTACTTTCCTGAACATAATTAGTGGGAAATCTGATCCTACTTCAGGGCACGTGCACCTGGAGCCGGGAAAACGGATGTCCGTTTTAGAGCAAAACCATAACTTATACGATGAATACAATGTTCTTGAAACTGTCATAAGGGGAAATAAGCCCCTTTATGAGATCAAGAAAGAAATGGATGAAATCTACGCCAAGGAGGATTTTAACGATGCCGATGGGGAAAGAGTGGGTGTTTTGCAGGTTGAATTTGAAGAAATGAATGGCTGGAATGCAGACAGTGAAGCTGCAGCCCTTCTTTCTAACCTGGGGATCAAGGAGGATAATCATTATACTTTAATGGGAGACCTTGATAACAAACTTAAGGTAAGGGTGCTACTTGCCCAGGCGCTTTTCGGGAATCCCGATGTGCTTATTATGGATGAGCCTACCAACGACCTGGATTATGAAACGATTACCTGGTTAGAGAACTTCCTGGCGAACTATGAAAACACAGTAATTGTGGTTTCTCATGACCGTCACTTCCTAGATTCTGTTTGTACCCATATTTCGGATATTGACTTCGGAAAAATTAACCACTACAGTGGTAACTACACGTTTTGGTATGAATCGTCTCAATTAGCAGCACGTCAACGTTCACAGCAGAACAAAAAAGCTGAAGAAAAGAAAAAGGAGCTTGAAGAATTCATTAGAAGGTTTAGTGCCAACGTAGCTAAATCAAAACAGGCTACTTCTCGTAAAAAGATGATTGAAAAGCTGAATATTGATGATATAAGACCTTCCAGCCGAAGATATCCTGCCATTATTTTTGAAAGGGAAAGAGACGCCGGGGACCAGATCCTGAATGTTGAAAATCTTGAAGCTTCTATTGAAGGAGAAACTCTGTTCAAAGGTGTAAATATTAATCTTGCCAAAGGTGACAAAGTAGTGGTGTATTCTAAAGATTCACGTGCTACCACCGCTTTTTATGAAATACTTAATGGTAATGAAAAATCTGTGGCGGGTAAATTTGAATGGGGAGTTACTACTAATCAATCCTATTTGCCACTCGATAATTCAGAATTTTTTGATAATGACCTTACGCTTGTAGACTGGCTTAGGCAATGGGCTAAAACAGAAGAGGAGCGGGAAGAGGTTTATATAAGAGGTTTCCTTGGGAAAATGATCTTTAGTGGAGAGGAAGCGTTAAAAACTTCCAATGTACTTTCTGGAGGTGAAAAAGTGCGATGTATGTTAAGCCGAATGATGATGATGAGAGCTAATGTACTTATGCTTGATGAGCCAACAAACCACCTTGATCTTGAATCTATTACAGCTTTTAATAATTCCCTGAAGAATTTTAAAGGGACCATTCTTTTTACGACTCATGATCATGAATTTGCCCAGACAGTGGCAAACCGGGTAATAGAGCTTACTCCTGGCGGTGCAATAGACCGTTACCTGAGCTTTGATGAGTATATGAGCGATAAGAAGATAAAAGAGCAGCGAGAGAAGATGTATGCCGGGAAGGTAATGTAAGAAGAAGAGTTTTAACTATAGTAAAAGGTCTGTCTGAAAAGCAACGGGGTATATTAAAACTAAATTTATTTTCAGGTTTTAAAATCCGGCTTTTCAGGCAGACTTTTTAATTTCCGGCTTTGAAAAATCTATATAAATCTACAGCTCCAAGGGTGATAAATCCAATGGCAATGATCAACCGGAAGTTGGAATACGCAACTCCGTTGTAATAAGTATAAATCCTGTAGGAACCATAACCAAAAAAAGCCAGCCCTATAATCAGGTTGAGGTAGTTTCGTTTTTTTGGGGGATTACTATCATTCATAAGAAGTGTAAACCTATTCTTTTTCATTTTCTGCAGGAAATGTTTCCTTTACTATTTTTCGGGCTTTTTCAAGATGTTCAGAATCTGCAAATAAAAGTACCTGTCCGGGAAGGCCGCCGCCGAATCCGGCACGTAATCCGGAGTCAAAATCATTTCGTACCCTGGAAGAGATATTTTCTTTTTCAAAAAGTTCCTGCAGGTATTGTACATTTACTTCAGAACCCGTGTAAACGTGCTTGTAATTTACTTCTATGTCCATAATTATATATTTAACTACGAAAGTTAACAATAGACGGCAAACCTTCCTTTTCCTTTAATTAAGGTTTAACATAAATTCAGGCATTAAAGTATTTGCTGTTCCATATTCCCGAACTAAAATTCTTTCCTAAAGCGACTCCATAGAACACCAGCAGGCCTACTATAGATTTAAAAGAAAACATAAAGAGCATAATAAATTCTGAAGTAGCCTGGTATTGGGAGAAGAAAACCGCTCGTAGAAGAAAGGTTATTGCAAAACTGAAGATGATCGTAAAAATCAGGAGATTTTTCACATTTTTTAAAGGCCACATTAGAATTCTCCGAAATGGATTAAGATCTTTCCCCCATTTATGGATGAGGTAATAATAACCATTGCCTATAGGTGCAAAAAGGAGTGGGTCATCGGCATTTTCAAGTCTGAAGTTTTTAGAAGGGGCTACAATCTGGAATCCGCGAAGGGAAGTCTGGTGCTTTTTTTCAAGATCTTTTATTTCAAATATCACTTCAGGAGGAAACCTAGCCTTGAAATATTTTGTTTCAAGAAAACGCAGACGGTAATTCACACATAAATTTTTAATGTGCGAAATATGGAAAACCCTTCCGGGGACAAGAAGATCAGAATCAAAGGCGTTTCCATCAAAAGGACCACCTTCATGAATTCTTTCCAGTATTTCTCTCTCTTTATCCTCTTCAGCTTTCAGTAAAGTTTTTACCTGTTCCAGGATTTCTTCTTCAGAAAGATGTTTTTTCCTGTAGTTTTCCAGCTCCTGCTGCAGGTTGATTTTTTTTAGCAACATCATCTTTGGCTTTAATCAGGTTTTAAAAATAAGGAAATGGGATCTAATTAACAAAAGGCTTTAACTAAAAGGAAAGGTTAATTTACTGATTTTAAGGTTAAAATCTAATTAAACTAAGACAGCGTGTAGGGGGTGTTTGTATAGAAATGTTTAAATTAAAATCGTATAATTAAAAAACGAAAACAATGAAGTTTAAAAATTATTTTTTTGGATTCAGTTTCATTCTTACCCTGTTATTAATTGCCTGTGGTCCTAAAGTGGACACCAATAAAAGAACATCCAGGGATTTGAGTAACTATTCCAGTTATTCCTTTTTGCCTAACCAGGATACCATTAAAAATAGTACTTATGACAATGCTTATGTAAATGAAATAGTGATTGATGAGATCAATCAAAACATGCAAGAGGAGAATTACAGGCTGGAAAGAAATCAGCCAGATTTACTGGTGTATTACCACCTTATGTTTGATGAGGAAATGGCAGTAAATGCATCTCCGGTTTATACCAATTACAGCTATTACAGGCCTGGATATTATGTAGGTCCTTATTATCGGAATTATCTCTATAATAATTATTTTACCGTTCCACGAGTAGCGGGTACCGGAATTGAACAAATACCGTATAAAGAAGGAACGATTGTGATTGACCTTATAGACCGCCGGACCAATGAAATTGTGTGGCGTGGAAAAGCCAATGATGTGGTAGATCCTGCAAATCTTGAAGCAGAACTAAGATCATATATTGAGGCTATTTTTGAAGAATATCCGGGATAAGAAAATCCACTATATAACTAAAAAAAGCCATCTAATTGATGGCTTTTTTATGCAGTTGAGGATGCTGTTATCTCAGTTCGGCTCCCAGTTGTTTTTCAAAATTTTGTTGCAGCTTGCTCATGATCTTGTCGACCTGCTTATCGGTAAGGGTTTTGTTTTCATCCTGAATAGTAAAGCTCACCGCATAACTCTTTTTTCCCTCCGGAAGGTTTTTTCCTTCATACACGTCGAAAAGATTAACTCCTTTAAGAAGCTTTTTCTCGGTTTGACGGGCAATATTGTAGATGTCTTCAAATTTAACTGAAGAATCCAGTAACAGTGCAAAATCTCTTCTTACTGCCTGAAATTTTGAAATGGGAGTAAATTCTTTTTTCTGATTTTTTGCTGTTTGCAGCACCTGCTCCCATTGAAAATCGGCAAAAAGCACCTCCTGATTAATTCCGAATTCCTTCAGGATCTTCTTTTTTATAATTCCGAATTCCACAAGCTTGGTTTTTCCGGAACTGAAAGAAATCCCTTCAGAAAAAACATCATTTTTTACAGGCCCTGATTTAAGATCTGAAATGCCCAGTCTTTCCAATACCGAAGTGGTGACACCTTTCAGGTAGAAGAAATCCCCTTTTTGAAGCGGATTGCTCCAGCTCTCTGCAGAGCGGTTTCCGGAAACAAATATGGTAAGGTGTTTGGTCTCTGTTTTTCCGCCTTCGAAGTTATGATAGGTTTTTCCGAATTCAAAAAGCTTTAGATCAGTTCGTTTTCTGTTGAGGTTGTAACTAATAGCCTCCAAACCCGAAAACAACAGAGATTGCCGTAAAACCGACAAATCCTGACTCAAAGGATTCAGCATGGTTACGTTATACTCTTCCTTTAACTGCTCACTTAATTTCGTGTAGGCAGGTGTGGTTAGAGAATTGGCCATGGTTTCGAAAAAGCCCTGTCCCGTTAACTGATTCGCAATAATATTCTGAATTTTATAATCGTCAAACCTGGAAGAATTCGCCACCGAAGCATTTAATTTGTCTCCAAACTCAATATTGTTGTATCCATACACCCGAAGGATCTCCTCGATCACATCTGCTTCGCGTTTCACATCCACCCGGTACGGCGGAATGGTAAGTCCCATGCCCGTTTCGGTAACATTATTGACTCTGATTTCCAGGGAAGCGAGAATAGATTTGATCGTTTCCTGTGATAAATTTTGTCCTATAAGCGTATTGATCTTATCGAAGGTAAGGAACACGGGGAAGTCTTCGATTTTATTAGAATAATAGTTATCGATATCACTGGTCACAGTGCCGCCTGCAAATTCCTGGATCAAAAGTACTGCCCGTTTTAAAGCATATTCTGTAATATTGGGATCTATTCCTCTTTCATATCGAAAAGAGGCATCTGTGTTTAATCCGTGTCGTTTTGCTGCTTTTCGTACAGTCACAGGATTAAAATAAGCACTTTCAATAAACACACTGGTAGTATTGTTGTTCACTCCGCTGCCAAGTCCTCCAAAAATTCCGGCTAAAGCCAGTGGTTTTTCTGTATCACAAATCAATAGATCCTCCTCATGCAGTTCTCTTTCCACTTCGTCCAAAGTGACAAATTTTGTCCCGGCAGGAAGCGTTTTTATATGGATCTCATTTCCGGTGATCTTCGCAGCATCAAAGGCATGAAGCGGTTGTCCCAGCTCATGCATTACATAATTGGTAACATCTACCACATTGTTCTTTGGAGTGATTCCTATGGCTTTCAGGCGGTTTTGTAGCCATTTTGGAGATGCGGCTATTTTAATATCAGATACAGTAACACCGCAGTAGCGGGGCACCAGATCTGAATTTTCAATCTTTACGGGAATTCTAAGGCTTCTGCTGTCTACATGGAAACTGCTTACAGAAGGAGTGATTAACTCCAGTGTATTTCCCTGTTGCTGAAAACCTGCTTTTAGATCGCGGGCTACTCCCCAGTGGCTCATGGCATCCGCCCGGTTTGGAGTAAGTCCAATCTCAAACACCAGATCATTTTCTACTTCAAAAATTTCCGAAACAGGAGTGCCGGGTTTAAGGTCATCTTTAAGCACCATTATTCCGTCGTGGCTTTTTCCCAGTCCCAGTTCATCTTCCGCACAAATCATCCCGTGGCTGCTTTCGCCTCTTATTTTACTCTTTTTGATTTCCCAGGCTGCTCCTTTTTCATCATATAAAGTAGTGCCTACAGTGGCCACCGGCACTTTTTGTCCTTCGGCGACATTTGCTGCACCACAAACTATTTGTACGGGATTGTCGCCACCAATGTCTACTGTTGTCACTTTCAATCTGTCTGCATTTTCATGCGGTACACAAGAAAGCACATGACCAACAACTACTCCTTCAAGTCCTCCCTTTACACTCTGAAAAGTTTCAATTCCTTCTACTTCCAGTCCAAGATCTGTTAAAAGCTCTCCGGTTTTTTCCGCGTCCTGCTTTAGTTGAATGAATTGTTTTAACCAGTTATAAGAAATCCTCATTTGAATCTGAATTTATAAGCCGCAAAGATAGTATTACGAATGGTTTTGGCATAATTTGATTTCGAATTAAATGCGGGAACTGCATTGGTTTCTTTCTGAAATCAAATTCAATTACCCGGGAAAGTAGCGATGTGGTGTAGGAAATGGTTTACAGTGAAAGAAAAATGTTGGTACTTGGTCTTTTTTAACATTTATTACTTTCTGTAGGCTTTTTCTGAGATTCCGACAGAAAACGGGTTTTTTATTCCTACACTTCATCGAAAGTTTGAAAACCAGCATATTACGGGTGGTCTTTTTATATACCTTAGCGTGTATTGAGAAGAGAAATGCGAGTAGGGAAAGAAGCTTCTCACATTTGAAGATGTAATTTATTAACCATTTTAAATATATCAATTTATGAAAAAAGTAGTATTAAGCGTAGCAGCGCTTATGTGTGGAGCAGTAGTTTTTGCCCAGAGTAATGTTAGTGAGGTGTCTCAGGGAGGTACTTCTAACCAGGCTGAGGTTGAACAAACAGGTGAATCCAACACCTCTGATGTGGATCAAACAGGTACAGGAAATGATGCCACAATAATGCAATCGGGTTCTTTTAATGGTTCCCTGGCATTTCAGGATGGTACCGGAAATATTATAAGTGTAGATCAGGTAGGTAGCTTAAATGAATCTGATGTATGGCAGGAGGGAAATGGCAATTCTTCTTCTGTTTCCCAAAGTGGGTCATCAAACAGGGCTTATGTAACTCAGGTAGGAGATAATAACACCGCAGAGGCTTATCAGGGAGGAGCTTTGTTTACTTCTCGTAATGGTGAAATTAAACAATACCAGGAAGGAAATGACAACACGGCCTTGGCTTATATGGAAGAAGATAATAATTCAACAGAACAGGAGCAGGAGGGAAGTGAAAATGCTGCCTTAGTCGAACAAAACCTGTATGACTTTGGAGGAGACAATTATTCTTTTCAGTCTCAGTTAGGTAATAGGAATGCTGCCGTTGCTTTTCAGGATGGTTCTTATAATGAAATAGACCAGGTGCAGGAAGGGGATGATCATTCGGCTTATGCGGAGCAGTACGGAGAAGATAATACTGTTGATCAATATCAGTTTGGTGGTTCAGAGAATATTGCAGAGGCTGTGCAATCAGGAGATTATAACTATAATTCACAATGGCAGGAAGGTTCTTCTAATGTAGCTATTGGCTATCAGTCAGGTGATGAAAATGCCATTTACCATTACCAAAGTGGAGATGATAACACTGCAGATTCTTATCAGGTAGGATCTTTAAACACTAGTGACATATTCCAGGTAGGTTCATCTAACTTTGCCATCGATACTCAATTGGGGACTAATAATCAAACTCAGGTTACCCAAAATGGTTCATCTCATTATAGTAGCATATTCCAGGATGGAACCGGAA
>JACLAD010010952.1_pt1 | contig 10513 bp, 5 predicted proteins | sample 8027901 | NCBI WGS metagenome assembly JACLAD01 (sample SAMN15725071, study PRJNA655200) | protist metagenome | isolation source: fluorescence activated cell sorting (FACS) single amplified genomes of... | place: Spain: Blaines Bay Microbial Observatory, Mediterranean Sea | collected 2016-07-05
GGTACTTGCAGAGGCCAAAGAGAAAGAGCGCGCGGAGCAGCAGCGATTGTGGGGTCTGATCGAGCAAGAAAAGCAGGACGCCGAAGCCGCTCGCCGATTACAGCAAGAAGAGGAAAGAATGCAGCGGCATCTTCTGATGCAAGAGCAGCGTGACGGTGAGTTTGCTGCTGCTATGCAACAGCAATTGGACGGAACGACGTCGATCGCGGATATGAAGGATTCGGGTGGGAGCATGAGCATTGACCAGTACATATCGCAGTGGAAAGCAGCGGTAGCAGTGCTGGAGTCTGGGGATGTGACCCTAGACATGGATCGTAAAGATATCAGAAAGTATCGAAAAGCACTCATTCGTGAATTTCGTGCCATCCCAGAAAGTGGGCGCCTCCGTGTCGACCCTCGCGATCTCCAGCTCACACCTTCTCAATGGTTGCAGGAATCAAACCGCAAGATTAGCCAGCGTCTTCAGGACCTCCGAGACATAGAAGAAAGAATGACTCATCTTTTGAAGATGGCAGAGAACCCGTCAAAGGAAATCAAGCGCCAACAAAGAGAGGAGAAAAAACGTGCAAAACGTGCAGGCACACGGGATGCAGGGGCCTGTCTCCAACTGGGCGCGGGTTTGCTGGCAGGACCGCTAGGACTTGTTGCTGCTGCAGCCATGGTTGTGACCATCCCCATTTGGGGGCCTGTTGCTGCGATCGGGGGAGTTCTTAACCGAGCTCTTTAATGAGTTGTTTTTGCAGCAAGCATATGGGGAGAAGTGGTTCAAAATTCATTTTCCAATGTTTTTTCGAAGGCGACCCTGTAAGATAATTTTATTGTTGTCAAACGGCAACTAATATTTCCAAACTCATTTCATATTTATTATTTTTTATTGTTGTCAAACGGCAACTAATATTTCTAAACTCACTTCATATTTATTATTATCTATATTATGTAATTATTTGATTTCTGCGTTTGCATTCTATTTTGCTGGTGATTGCGGTCGAGCCGTTGGTTGTGACCGATGTCATCGTTCAAACAAATGCATTCATCGTATATTTTGTTTGTCGTTCACCAATCAAAAAAGTATATCTATTGAACATTGGTGATGACATCATTGGTGTTGGTGTGCAAGAGTTGTAGTAATTGTGTAGATTTTAGTTCACCAAGATAATTGTAAGTTTATAATGAATGAATAAATGAAGTGTGTTTGTGTGTGTGTCTGAAACAAGAAATGTGTGCGTTTTCATTTCTCGTCAAAAACGAGCAGTTCGTGCTTGAAGATTTATTCGTGTTAATTATGTGTAACCATCACTCATTCAAAAGTGGATACTACTAATAATACTATTTTACAACAGTCTTCAAATCTCTTTTTTTTTAAACAACAGTTACAACAGTCAATAAACACATTTTATATTACATTTTTACTTCTTTTTAATCTTCTTGATATATACACGCTTATACTATGTGCGGAATTTTGGCATTATTCGGCGCCAGTGGATCATGTGAGGATCTCCGCGCGCGTATGTTGAAGTTGCAGAAGCGCCTTCGCCATCGCGGTCCCGATTGGAGTGGTCTCCATGTCCAAGATGAGAAGGAGGAAGGATCAAAGAACATCATTTGCCACGAGCGTCTTGCCGTCGTCAACCCTCGTTCCGGTGAGCAGCCGTTGTTCGACAGCACCGGTAAAGTTTGCGCCGCCGTCAACGGTGAAATTTATAACCATCAGGAATTGAGGAAACTTCTCCCCGATGTGAAGTCCGAGGACATCGACGCTTCTGATTGCGCCGTGATCCCGTATTTGTGGAAGAAGTTCGGTAAAGAGCTTGTACACAAGTTGGACGGCATGTGGGCTTTTGTGATTTCAGATGAGGAAACCGGTGAAATCTTCGCCGCGCGCGATCCCATTGGTATTTCCCCGTTGTACATCGGCTGGCGCAAGGACGGTGCGGTTATGTTCGCTAGTGAATTTAAGGCAATTTGCGACGAATGCGTGCGATTTGAGATCTTCCAACCGGGTCACTACTTCCACGCCAACACCAAAACATTAGATGAATTTGAGATGGAACGCTGGTATTCCCCAGTCTGGTGGAACCGCGATCACATGCCAACCACCCCTTATGACGGTACCAAGATCCGTGAGACCCTTGAAAAAGCAGTTGAAAAGCGTCTTATGTCCGATGTGCCGTTTGGTGTCCTCCTCTCCGGTGGGTTGGATAGTTCATTGATTGCATCAATCACCTGCCGAAAGATGAAAGAAATGAAGAAGGAGGACCACACATCTAGCCACAACGTTTTTGACAAATTGCATTCCTTTTCTATCGGCCTGGAGAACTCCCCCGATTTGAAAGCAGCTAAGAAGGTCGCCGATTATTTGGGAACCGTGCATCATTCATTTACATACACCGTGCAGGATGGGCTAGATGCCGTTTCTGATGTGATTTATCACTTGGAGACGTATGATGTCACTACTATTCGTGCGAGCACACCTATGTATTTGATGTCTCGAAAAATCAAGGCTATGGGTGTAAAGATGGTTTTGTCCGGCGAAGGTGCCGATGAGGTATTCGGTGGATATTTGTATTTCCATAAGGCGCCCAACAAGAAGGCGTTTCACCAAGAAACCTTGGACAAGATGCGTATGTTGCATATGTACGATGTGAACCGAGCGAACAAGAGCACGATGGCATTCGGTCTTGAGGCGCGTGTCCCGTTTTTGGATAAGGAATTCCTTGATGTCTCGTTTGACCTTGACCCGCAGGAGAAGATGATTGTCCCAGGTAAGAGGATCGAGAAGTGGGCCGTCCGCCAAGCATTTGCTGATCAGGGTTACCTCCCCGACGAGATTCTCTGGCGCCAGAAGGAGCAGTTCTCCGATGGTGTTGGATATGGCTGGATCGATGGTTTGAAGGATACCGCCGAGAAGGCGATCACGGACAAGCAGATGCAGCACGCTCATTTAGTGTTCCCCCACAACACCCCCACCACCAAGGAAGCCTACTACTACCGCCAAATCTTCGCCAAGCATTTCCCTCAGGATCACTCCGCACTCATGACCCCCGGCGGCCCCTCCGTCGCGTGCTCAACGCCTGCCGCTATCGAGTGGGACGCCGCGTTCAAGGCCAACGCCGATGCATCCGGCCGTTCCGTACTTGGTGTTCACGTCGATGAGAAGCAGTTTGAGGATGCCAAGAAGGCCGACGCGAAGGCGGAAGCGGCATCGAAGAAGCGCAAGGCGCAGGAGCAATTAGTCAAACCCGCCGCGCACAAGCAAGGCATTGGCGCTTAGTTCCACCACGAATATACATATACCAAATTAATCAGAAGTAGAGATTTGAATTCATCCCTCCGCAGAGAAATGTTTTGCCGGCTGGAACTTTTTTGCATTTTTGAGACACGAAAATTACAAATTGGTCAACCAGGAAGGTGACATTTGTTAATGCGTCTACTTACATACCACAAATGGGATTAGTATGAGTGCGTATGCATGTATTCTACTATCTCACTAGGCTAATGGGAATCCTCCATTCTATCAAGGTAGAATTTTTGAAGTTTTGCACGAATGCTCATACCGATAAGTTTTTTATCGTCAAAAAAAATATATATGTATTATCATCACATGCGATTTTGCCATTTTGCCATTTTGCATATTGAAAGTTAGTTTTTAGCGTCTTAGTTGTCTTTGCTTGTGGCGTCGTGAGTTTTGCACGTGCAGAAACATTGCCTTGAACTTTCCGTTTGCGTGTCAATCTCTGAACCTGCACGTTGGCAAACAGGATTTAGTGTTAGAATTTAGCGTTTTAGTTTTCTCTGCTTGTAATTTGTGCCTTAATCAAACAGTTTTTTGTACGTTGGAAATTTTGCACGTTCAAAAACATATTTTCAGCCTCTAGAACTCTCAATTTGAAAATCGAAATTTTCGTGTTGTGTCAATCTGAAAATCGTCGTCTCTCATCACATGTAGATTTTTTGGAACCAATTCTTGCGCGTTGGCAAACACTTTTTAGTGTTAGTTTTTAGCGTCTTAGTTTTCTCTGCGTGTAATTTGTGCCTTAATCAAACAGTTTTTTGTACGTTGGAAATTTTGCACGTTCAAAAACATATTTTCAGCCTCTAGAACTCTCAATTTGAAAATCAAAATTTTCGTGCTGTGTCAATCTGAAAATCGTCGTCTCTCATTACATGTAGAATTTTTGGAATCAATCCAATTCGACAATCAATTGTTCTCCACTCTTCGTTTGCGTGTATAAATTTGCTGATGTTGCCGTCACATTCTTTTCTGCGTGTCAATCTGTGATTTTGCACGTGGAAAGTTTGTTTTTGCTTGAGGTTTTAGCGACTTGGTTATCTCTTCATGTGTGTGGTCTCGATTTAGGAAATGTTTTTTGACTGGTGCAATTTTTCCACGTCCAAAAACATATTTGCAGACTCAAGAATTCTCAATTTGATCAATCCACTTCGACAATCATGTGTTTCTACCGTATGTTGCATGTTCAAATGTGTTTACATTGCCACAAAATTGTTCTTTGCGTGTCGATCTGTGATTTTGCACATTGCCAGGTAGTTCGTAGTGTTAGGTTGTAGGGTCATAGTTTTCTCTGTGTGTATTTTGTGTCTCAATCAAATAGTTTTTTGCGCGTTGCAAATTTTGCACGTTCAAAAAAATAATTATTTCAGGAAATCTCTCAACTGTAAAATCGAATTTTTTGTGATGTGTCAATCTGAAAATCGTTTTGTCGTATTACACGCATCTTTTCAAAATCAATTCAGTTCGACAATCAAGTGTTCCCCAGTGTTTGTTGGCATGGTTAAATCTCAAGTCTCTTGTGGACCCGAAGCTTCACGTCCAAAAACATATTTGCAGACTCAAGAATTCTCAATTTGATCAATCCACTTCGACAATCATGTGTTTCTACCGTATGCTGCATGTTCAAATGCGTTTACATTGCCACAAAATTGTTCTTTGCGTGTCGATCTGTGATTTTGCACGTTGGCAGGTAGTTCGTAGTATTAGTTTTTAGTTTCTTAGTTTTCTCTGCGTGTATTTTGTGTCTCAATCAAATAGTTTTTTGCGCGTTGCAAATTTTGCACGTTCAAAAAAATAATTATTTCAGGAAATCTCTCAGCTGTAAAATCGAATTTTTTGTGATGTGTCAATCTGAAAATCGTTGTGTCGTATTACACGCATCTCTTTAAAATCAATTTAGTTCGACAATCAAGTGCTCTCCAGTGTGTGTTTGCATGGTTAAATTTCAAGTCTTTTGTGGACCCGAAGCTTCGATAATACGTTTCACGATAAATTTAATTAATTCTTTGTATTTTAAGTCGTAATTTGCTGCAATATTCACTATTATCGTGAAATTACCAAAAATATGTATTCATGTGCGTTTCTTTGCGTGTCTCTCTAATTGTTAACAATTTGGAAATTTTCTCGTCAAAATCTTAACAACAACAATATCAATTTTCTACTCTTATTGTTATTAGCAATCAACAATTTCAACAACCGAACTATAATTTCTTTTTTTCAAAATCATATTCTTCTTTATCGTTTTTCAAACCGGAATAAATAATTACAAAAAGTCATGTTTTCAAAACTTTTGGCGTTCACTTTGTCTTTTTGCTCGGTCGATGCCACAACGCGGATCGTGTTGGATGGTTCCAATATTGGCAATTCTTATATGGATGACGGAGCATCGAATATCTCAGAGGAGAGGAAAGCTAACGAATATTGGAAGCGAATTTCATCTGCTCTGGATTATTTTTTGAATAAGGACCCGAAAGATAAAATCCACATCGTATTGCAAGATAACGGCGTGGCAAACGACCGAAAGCATATATCCGATCGAGTTCTGAGGTTTTTGCCTCCGCAGCATCAGCCGAAAGTTGAACTTCATTGGGTGACGCGTTCGGACCCAAATTCAGAAAAATTCGATGACGACGATCGAAAAGTGATTGTTTTGGCAGCGAGCTTTCGATGCGAATTTGTGAGCAACGATTTTTACAATGATTTTGCAAAAGGTCATGCAGACGAATTACTGAATGCGGAAGCCACTTTGAGCGATATTCAATGGTTCAGGAACAACAATGACACGACAAAGCATATTCATTTCTCATTCAGCACTGGAACCTTTCAAAAAATTTGTCACGAGTTCAACCACGCACGTTGCCCCGGAGGCTGCGGAAATGTACATAAGTATTGGTCGGAAACCAGCCGGAGGAGGAACGAATTTCGAAACCGTCCAGAAGCTGATGAACGTCACAGTGCTTCGGTCGGTAGTTCCAATTGCTCCGCGCCAAGTGTTCGTGGCGGACGCCAATCTCCTCTTCCGAACGGCAAGCGTCCTCGAAGTGAAAGCCCCTTGTCACAAAGCGGTATATTCGCTCGATTGGGAAATTCCTCCGCAGGCTCTTCATCTCCAAAGCGTGTGCGTTGCGAAAGCCCAAGCATTTTCAACCGTTTGGGAAGATCTGTTTCCCCTCCTTGCTCGGCCCGCAATGCTTCTTCCAGTCGTGCGCTACCTCCTCGCATGCCACCGCAGCAAACTTTTAATGCGCTTCCCTCGTTGGAGGTTCCACTTCTTATGCCTGCACCTACGCGGGGCGAGATGCTTGAACGGCAAGCGCGCGATGCCGCCATGCGGTCCGTTTCCAAAAGTACGAGTGCACTTCCTTCGGGCATGCCTTTCCAGCCAGTGCAAAAAGTAACTTATGCAGACGTGTTTGCTGAACCCGATGAGGCAGAGATGCAGGCTGGATCCGAATCAACAGTGAAAGACATGGTGTTTGGATTTGATGACGAAATGAAAATGTCCACTTCTGTGCAGGAAGAAGAAGAATAAGAAGCAGCAGAGGCATCTGACCACAAAATGGAATCGCCAGAGTTGCGCGAGCAACAATTGAGGCAGATTGCCCTCATGTCAAGGCGCAGATAATTTTTTCCCTCTTTTACCAAATTATGTCAAAATTTTGAAATTTTCTGTATATTAATTTAAACACATAATTCAGATTGTTCATATTTGTGTACCTTTGCACGCATCATCTGACGGGCCCGGCGCTAATATAGACCAGCGAATTTGGAATTACAAGTCATATTTTATAAATAAATTTCTCCATCTCAAGCATTATTTTTATGTTTGTGTATGGATTAATCAAATGGTTATGACCGATTTTGGCGTTTTGAAATGCGTTTATATTGCCACTACAGTGTTGTTTGCGTGTCGGTTTCTGCTGTACCTTGCAGAAGAGTTCGTAGTATTAGAATTTAGCGTCTTAGTTTTCTCTGCGTGTGAATTATTCTTAAACACAACATTTTGTATCAATTCAGTTCGACAATCATGTGTATCAACGTTTGCGTGTTCAACTCTCTTGATATTGCCTCTATATAATATTTTACGTGATTTAATCAACGCTGTGCATTTTATTTAAGTCTATTCTAAGGATATAAATAAAATAAAACACTTGATTTAATTTTCTTCTTTCACATTTTCTGACAGCATGGTCTTCTTGCACGGTTTTTTGTGTGCGATTTTGCCCCTTGTGAATGGGAGCCAAGCGATTGGAGCTTCCGCCGACGTTAACGAGACCAAATCGAATATTTTGAAGCGTGTAACCAGCGCATCTTTCGGCCACAGCGACGCTGAGGAAGTAGGGCGTATTTTGCAGAATGATGTTTTAAAACCGGTGCACGACGGGCAGAATGCTATTCTGGCTCAACTTTGGAAGCTAAGGTTATTGTTCGCTCATCTCAAGCACCAGCCCAACCACCCGATGAACCGCTGTATGCCCGGCGATATCAAAACAATTCTTGTCGACGCACTCGTTTCCAGTATCATGAACATGAATTACGCGCGTAATGTATTGCAACTATCAGCTGATCTCTCTTTGCAGTGGCAGGAACACAACGGTAACGCGGAATTTGGTTTGGATCGATCGTGGGCCAATGTTCAACATTTGAACGCGTTGGGAGAAGAATACGTTTCTGGTGGTGGGAGATATGCTATGATGGAGGACCAAATGGATGAAGCTGTACATGTCTCAACCGTACTGGAAAAGCGGCAGAATGAATTGAATACCCGCATTGGTTCGCTCAATGAGTAAATCACTCATTAAAATATCTCGTTATGCATATTAATAAACAGAACAAGGAGACAATTTTTGTTCTCTCAACCCTTGTACTCAAATTTCATATTTATGATTCAATTTCACGTTTCGATCTGTGCCTTTGCACGTTGGAAAACAGGCCGTAGTGTCAGTTTGTAGCGTCTCGGTTAACTCTGCGTGTAAATTGTTTCTCAAACATAAGATTTTTATCAATTCAGTTCGACAATCATGAGTTTGTATCAAAGTTTGCATGATTAAATTATTGTTTGCGTGTCAATCTGTGATTTTGCGCGTTGGCAAACAGTTTGTAGTGTTAGTATTTAGCGTCTTAGTGATCTCTGCGTGTGAATTCTCTCTCAGTAATCAAATTTCATCAATTCAGTTCGACAATCATGTGTTTCTATCAACGTTTGCATGTTGAAATCTGTTTATATTGCCTCTCAATGATTTTTTACATGTAAATTTGTGATTTTGCACGTTGCAAAACAGTTCTTAGTGTTAGATTTTAGCGTCTTAGTTTTCTCTGCGTGTAAATTCTCTCTCAACCATATTTTTTTTGTGAGTGCAATGTGTACCAATCTGAACATCGTCCTCTCTTGAATCAATCGATTTTTCAAAATCCATTTAGTTCGACAATCATGTGTTTCAACGATCGTTTGCATGTTGAAGTGTGCTCATATTGCTTCTAAATGATTTTTTACTTGTAAATCTGTGATTTTGCACGTTGATAAACAATTCTTGGTGTCAGTATTTAGCGTCTTAGATATCTCTGTGTGTATTTTGTGTCTCAATCAAAACTCTTTTTGTTCTCGCGTTGTGTGCCAATCTGAAAATCGTCGTCTCTGACGTCAAGTAAATTTCTCACAATCCATTCAGTTCGACAATCATGCGTTTGTATCAACATTTGCACGTTGAAATGTTTTTGTATTGCCACTAAATTGATGTTTGCGTGTCAACCTGTGATTTTGCGCGTTGGCAAACAGTTTGTAGTGTTAGAATTTAGCGTCTTAGTTTTCTCTGCGTGTTAATTCTCTCTCAGTAATCAAATTTCATCAATTCAGTTCGACAATCATGTGTTTCTATCAACGTTTGCATGTTGAAATCTGTTTATATTGCCCCTAAATTATTTTTTACATGTAAATATGTGATTTTGCACGTTGAAAAACAATTCCAGGTGGTAGTATTTAGCGTCTTAGATATATCTGCGTGTATTTTGTGTCTCAATCAAATTATTTTGTTCTCGCGTTGCGTGTCAATCTAAAAATCGTTCTCTTGTACGTCTCAAAATCCATTTACTTCGACAATCATGTGTTTCAACGATCGTTTGCATGTTGAAATGTGTTCATACTGCCACTAAATTGATTTTTTATTGCAAATTACATACATGTATTCCATTCAACAGTCTCAAACCAATTACTTCTAACTACTACTTCTTTTAAGGAACTAACATTTTTACTACCGACTCATTTTTACTATGTTTTTGAAATTGTTTTCAAGCAGCATCATCGTCGCCGTCTCGGCCTCTGTACTTGATCCGAATCAAATGGTACGACGGGAACCAGATAAAATTAATACCGAAGATGACTGGTGCCATTTGCCTTGGTGGGGAAAGTTTGGCAGTGGTCCGTTCTTGTACGATGTGACGCGCGATCCTCACGATCTGGATACATTCACAATTCGCAGATGGAAAAAACAAGTGGATTTGAGAGCCATGCTGTACTGGTGGACTGACGACGGAGAAGTGATGGCAACTTCGGATCAAATGAAGGAATATTCTGGCGGTCGTGGTTTCAGTTGGATGCGCAGTTATGCAAACACAACAGATGGTGTGAAGCATGAACGCATCGGAAGAATCTCAAACTGGGCGCGGCGTTACCTTCATAACGACGGCATGGAAAAGTTCAAGCAATTTGTCGAGAGAGATAACCAGAATATGCAGAATATGCGTATGAGAGCGACTGACCATGTCGGCTCAACAAAAGGGTTGGTATCTGATGTGACGGCCTTGATCAAGGGGCATGTGCGTGCCGCGTCAATAAGTTGAATTCATAATAAAAAAGATACTACATTAGTAAATTTAATTGCTATCAATATTGTAAGACGAGATCAACGTGGCAATAACATTCGATTTCATGTTGATCAAATTGTTGTTTGCGTGTTCATCTGTGAATTTGTAAGTTGGCGGACAGTTCGTAGTTTAAGATTTTAGCGTCGTAGTTTTCTCTGCGTGTGAATTCTCTCTCAATAATAAACAGTTCGACAATCATGTGTTTCTACCATCTTTTGCGTGTTCAACTCTTTTTATATTGCCACCAATTTGTTCTTTGCGTGTAATTTTTGCTCAAGGAAAAAGCTTTCAAACTATTATTCGCTATTTTACAGTGATCAAAATCTAACAGTCTAATCTAATTCGATTCAGGAATAAATATTT
>JACLAD010001946.1_pt1 | contig 10511 bp, 4 predicted proteins | sample 8027901 | NCBI WGS metagenome assembly JACLAD01 (sample SAMN15725071, study PRJNA655200) | protist metagenome | isolation source: fluorescence activated cell sorting (FACS) single amplified genomes of... | place: Spain: Blaines Bay Microbial Observatory, Mediterranean Sea | collected 2016-07-05
TCGACAGACTTCACGGGGGGTAACTATGAATGAGTGGAAAACGGTACGCACGTACTGTTCTGTAGTGGACACGTTTCATTCATTCATGGGACCAAAAGAAAGATCAGATAGTCGAACCAGGAAAAAAAAACCAGGGATATTAGTATGGGAAATGGTCATACAACCAAAAATCCATGGTCATGCAACCAAAAATCGGTGGATGAAACATCGAGAGGGAGTGACTCCTGCTTTCTTGGTTTCGCACGGAACTGTACGTGCGTACGTGCGTACCACTGATCAATTTAATAATCTCGGACGACGTCTTTTCCATACGCATACGCTGTACGCACGTACACGAGGTGCCCCGTTCGAGGGGTTGGTGGGTTCACGAGATGCAAAAGTTCCACCCTGACAGTTGTTCCTGGAGGTAGTGTGGCGTACTGTCCTGAAGAGGGATAGACTTTAAACTTTAGACCCGCCAACTCTACAGTAAGACGACTTTCAGAACTTTCGCTCACAAAAACAAAACCTTCACTAAAACCTCTTGACCCGCGAGAGAGACGGGGGGGGAAGCGAGGAAGCGGAGAGGGCGACCGACGGCGGGATTTTTGCGGAGGTTTGCGGAGGTCTCGGCGAGCGCAGGGTGGCTGCTCGGGCGGTGGGCGCGCGCAGGGTAGCAGGAGCGGTGCGTGCTGGGAGGAGTTGCCGTGCCACGTCTGCCTGGCTCTTTTGGGGGCAGGTTCCAGCCTGAAGTGTGTGACGAGAAAAGTGTACTCGTACGCGCACTTTGTTTTGTTTTGTTTGCTTGGCACTGGGGGTGCGTGCAGCGGGGAATACGTGCGGTGGTGCCCCTGCGTGTGGTGTGGTTTGTTCGGCGGGGAAGACGGTCTACGAGCCGAACTCGCTGATCGGCCGTAGACGGGAAGATGACCATCGCACAGCTTGACACCCAGATCCGGCGAAAGCGCCGAGAGATCGAAAAACTTCGTGATGAGGAAGCTGTGCTCACGGCCAAGAAACTGCACCTCGCGGAGGAGTATAAGGAGCGCACGGAAAATTACGAGCGTATCAGAGAGCGCCTTGAGCAGGCGAGTCGAGAGATTGAATCGAGCGACGCCGAGCTTGACAGACTCCGCGAGCGCGTGGGAATCACCGAAGCAGATGCAACTAGTGCTGCGTCGGTCAATATTCTTCCCGGTATCGGTGGAAGCGACCAGGCGATTGCCCCAACGGACTGTGTCAAAGAATTAATCAAGCAGTTAGAACTTGTGCAGGGCATGCTGGCAAAGGATTCCGGCAGTGAGGGCATCGATGGTAAAGATTCCAGTTCGCAGCGTGGAAAGTCTATTAAGCACGTGACCATCCAGTACGAGCATCTCGGGGAGTTCGCCTCCTTCCAAGTGACTCCCACGTACACGTTTGAAAGTCTCTGCCAGGACGCCTGCCGCTACTGGGGAATGGAAAAGGAGAGTGGGACACTTCGAGACGACCTAAACGTCATGTGGCCCCCGCAGTCCAGAGTCTCGGAGCATCTCGCATCAGCAACCACAGAGGACGGCACGCTGCCCGTCGTCCGCCTTGTGGCGCGCGCCGTCCTTGGGTATTCGCAGCCCTTCGCCGGGGGGTCCGGCTCGAAGATGAGCAATGACGCCGTCCGGAAGGCAAACAATAGGGATGGTGACCAGACAGGCGATGCAATGGGCAACTTTGACGACGAAAGCGACAGCGAGATGCAAGATACAGAGGATGCCACACTGATCAAAGAATGGCGCCGCATGCTCAACGAGAAATTGTCGCCAACATTTCACCACCCGCGCTACGTCGGAATCAGCAGCAACTTTCGAGCGCTCAGCGCCAACGCGAAGTCTTCAAAGGAAATCTCGCACAAGCTGTCCTCGTGCCTCAAATTGACATGCCATGTATTTCTTCTTGTGGTGATGGGCCTCTTGCTCTTCTCACGCCGTGCTGTCGTGCCCAGCTACGACACGCGGACCAGCCTTGAAAGCGCACTGCTCGACACCCAGTTTATGGGCTACAACTTCACGGCTGCCCCTAAGCTTAAAACTTTCAGAACCATGCTCACCGTCGACGACTTCTGGGGATGGGCAAATGGTCCCCTGCTTGATGTGTTGTTTCCACAATTGGACTCATCAGGGCGAGTTCTGAGTGCCCGCGACCGCACCTTCACGCTTGGCTCTAACCGCGCAATGGGAGGCGTCCGCATTCGACAGTACCGCGTCGGAACAGGGGAGACGAGTGGGGGGTGCAAGCTGTCGACAATAGCCATGAAAGATGGGAAGAAGATGGGAGATGTCGCCAGCGTGAAAAGGCTGGGGTGCAAGCCCGACTACTCGATGGACCGCCAGCGCATGTACGTGGCGTCTCTCGGCGACAGTACAACACGCTTCACATCGCGGGAAGGGGACGGTGGTTTTACGTATCGCCAGGGTGAGAGCAGCAATTCCTTCCCCGTGATCACACCCAACGGATACTACGACATGTCGTCGTTCTCCATAGAGCTCCCCAATGACCGTGGAATGGCGCAGCAGATGATCTGGCGTCTTCAGGAAAAAGTTTGGATAGATCGCCAAACAAGCGCCCTAATCATTGATTTCAACATGCTCAACATCAACTACTACACGATGACTTCTTGCAGCATGGTCATTAACTTTTCGCCCGCTGGTCCCATTGTGACGAGAACAAAAATTACACCGGTGCTGCTCTCTCTATTTCAGTTTGGTTCGGGGCAGGATTTCCTCTGGTTGATGTTCGGTGACATCGTCGTATTTCTCTTCATTCTGTATTTTACATTCTGGGAAATCATGACCGGGGTGATCCTTTACGGCTGCTTCACGTTTATGGCCTGCATCTGGCATATTGTACTTGTCATGCTTATAGTCTTGCAGGTTGTCTTCATGGTCCTAACCCTCGTCTATGAGACGACATACGTTGCGGAAGTAAGCCCCGCGACCCCCCACTACATACAGTACGATGGGCTTCTCACGCTCTACTCGCAGATCACGAATCTTAATACTATCTGCTTCCTTTTGGCGATTATTTCCACATTCAGGTTGATAGAAAATAATGCCAGTTTTTCAAAGATCTGGCAGACGTTGCACGTGTCGATGGGGACCCTTGGGGGGTACTTTTTTATCTCGTCCATTGTTTTAACCGCCTTTATCTTCACCGGCTACTTCACGTTTGGTATCGAGATGGGCGAGTTTTCTTCGCTGATTGGGTCATTCAATGAATTGCTCCGTATGTTATCGGGCAACTTCCACTACAGAGACCTTATCCGTGCAGACAGCGTCGTGGGCCCAATTTTTTTCGGGGCCTATATTTTTGCCATTCTCTTCCTCCTCACGAGTGCATTTGTGGCCATTCTTAACGATGCCTATAGCCAGGCGAATTCCTACCTGGATGATTCGGGATCCACGTACTGGGCGGACGTTCTACTCTCACCCATCCGCGTGTGCATCAGAGTTGTACGCGGCGACTCGTACATCGCCCGGAAAGCTATCAAGCAGTCGAAGTACAAGACCTCATGAAATAATGAGCTATTGGCGCGTTTTTTTCATTAGACTAGATGTAAGTGTAGGTAGGGGGGCTGTAACTGTAACCGTAACCGTAACCGTAGTAAATAGTAAATAGGTAAATTGTTATTGTTAGGTAAATTTAGTAACAGTAACAGTAACGGGAACGGGAACGGGAACAGGAACGGGAACGGGAACGCGAACAGTAACTTTACAGTTTAAACAGTAAAAGTAACAGTAACAGTATAACCCTCCAAATTACAAACCACAAACCATTCGCCATTAGCATCAGCATCAGCACTAGCACTCCTTAGTACAAAGTATCATGCACCGTGTACTGTGTCTCATGCATTGTTAATTCCATCTTTCTTTGTCGAGTTTCTAGTCAGTGGTTCGGTTTCAGCTTTCAGTTTCGATTTCGATTTGGGTCGAATTTTGTAAAAGAGCGACGAAAAGTCCTCACCCAGCAGCATTCAGCCCAATCTGTACATTTGTTGCATTGTTCACAACTGTAATTCTTTCAGATCCTGTCAAGATATTTCCCATTATGACAGCTTTCTTCATGTCTGGTCCGATCTCCACCTGATTCTTGTCGTCGCTGAACGTATTTCCTTGAAGGATTAAACTGCCTGTTCCCAGAGCACGAATCGCCGCTCTGCCATCCTTTGCCTGCAGGTCCCATTGTACGAACTCACAACCAGTAAAGGATGTTGTGCCCTTACCATTGATCAATGCAATTTGACTAGATGGCCCCCAAAAGCTGCAATCTGCAAATTTTACTGGCCCTCCGTTGTCGGGCCCAATAACTACCTGTGTGCTCTCGACTGTCGAACCTGGAAGCCAGCCCTCAGTGTGAAAAGCAGTAAATTCTCCGTTCGCAATCAATATACCCGCAGCCTGCGAGGCATCAACCTGCACCGATGCATTAATGGCCAAATCGGCACCGATTCCCAAAAAGTTTCCGTTCATAGTCCCCGTCGGGGTCTTTATGAAATGGTAGCCGATGGCGTAGCCAAACGAGAAAGTGTTAAAAACGTACTCCCAATCGGATCGGCCAAAAACGAAAGAACGCCCGTGCGTCAATTGCCACTTCATGAAATCTTTTTTGTTGGAGTACCAAGGATTAAAATGCACATCCTCAATGCGGCCAATGTCATACGTAGCATCCACCAGAACCCCGATATTTATGGGCTGACCCTGAACGCGGGCAATGTAGTGGCGATGAGCCAAAGTTGCGTTAATTCCATTCCACGCCCCCAGAAGCTCCACGTCAGTCACAGCCGCGTTATTTCCGTCGAGGTGCAGAGTCCAAGGATAAGGTACCGGCAACGCAGATGTCTCTTGCTCCTCGTAGTATATCACAATCCCCTTCACAAGACCGTTCTCGTGGATGGTTATGAATGGCACGGCGTCTTCCTGGCCCCTGCCCTCCGTTGGAATGAATATAGTACCGTCCTTAAGTTCTTCCTGAGGATCGGTTTTGCTGATATCATGTGAGGGGACAGAGTCGTAGCTTCCCTTCAATGTGATTCCTTTCGGTACCTCGAAGTGGCCACTGAAACGGTAAAATCCAGGGGGAACCAAGATCACGGAACCCCCCTTTCCGGCAGAGGCATTGTCGCTTGCACTGGAGATCGCCGCCGCAAATGCTTTCGTATTGTCTGTCACATTATCACCCCGTGCCCCAAAATCAACGACGGAGAGGAAAAATGAGTCAGTGCCCGGCAGCACCCTCCTGACGCCCGAGCGTGCATATTTATCAATCGAGGGATGTGGGATCCTCAATGCTTCCGATTCCAGCGCGCCAATGAATCCGAGTAAAACGACGAGGGCAAGCATTGCTTCGCTCTCTCTCTCTCTCTCAACTTTAAAAGTATGCGCCTCAAGAGAAATAAGGTATTTGTCATTGCTTCGCCCGCTTCTAGTAGTGAAAACTACGACGATGTGGCAGGAGCCCCAGCAGAAGAGAGAGAGACGAGAGACGAGAGCTGACGACGTGCAATGGGGAGGCTTAGTGCCCGACGAAGCTCACCATTGTGGAGGAATCGGGGTGCAGTTAGGCAACGGAGGCCAGAGGCAGCCCCGTTTGCCCTGGGCGTAGCCGTCACGGCTTGCGACGGCGATTTGGTGTGGAGCTGATGCGGGAGACACTGGGCAGTGGGGCGCTCCCTGTGTGGCTGGTGTGCAGGGAGGAGTCTCCACTGCAAGAGAACATCATGGAGACGTCTCCCTCTAATGCCTAACGGCTAATGGCTAATGACTACAGTAATGGGTAGGAAATGCTACAGATATACATGGCGCCGTCCGGCTGCCCACGTCGCCCACGAATCACACATATCCACAGGAATGAACTCATTTGACCATGCGTTTCATGTCCTTAGGACTCCAGCAGGTTGAAAGCTTTGACTTCAGACGTTGAAGTCATGTGGAAATGATACGGGCAAGTGTAAAAATTCTGCACTTATGAAGTGTCAGTGTCGGGGACCGCGTCGTTGGTCCCAGCACGTGCATTGTCACTGCCTCCGGTCTCCTCTGCTTCACTTCCTCTCCCATGGTGCTCCGCGTAAGCCGCTGCCAGCGCGTCAAGCTCGCGTGTCACGTCCCAGGCATCACCCAGCAGCCTTGACGACAAAGTCTCCGCGCCCCCTTCGCTCCCTGCGCCCTCCCCGTCACCTACAACTCCAGCTGCTTCTGCCGCGCGAATCCTCGACCGCCGACAGTACCATGCTGAGCATACGCACATCGACAGTGTTATTGACACCACGGGGCCCAGGTTAAGAAGAGACCGCCCCCCCGGGACAGCACGCGCCGAAAACACCAGCACCACGCACGCCCACATCGTCCCTCCGCACATTACGATTGACAAAACCGACGGTGGCCGCGTACCCTCTCTTTTGTACTCCAGCTCCTCATCCTGCCGTAGCTGTGCTACACGCCGGCGCAAAACTAGCTCACGCCCTTTCCAAAGGACCACGCTAGACGCTGCGCCCAAAACTGCCACGGGTGGGTACACAAATCCGAACGCCAGACTCACCGCTACGTTCAGTGCGCCACCATAGTACATGTCTGGCAACCCGAAATGTGCACTCGACGGCGCTGCCGCACCGCAGCACCGGCAAGCCCTGCGGCGCAGCCACCATTGCGACACCTGCAACAGCTCCGCAGCGACAAGCCCAATATTGCAGCACAGCATCACCAGGAACACGGGACCATATGCGTCGATAAGGACGTCGGGGCACGCCGCATTCCAACGCCATTTTGGTTTGTATGTCACGGACGTGTTGATGTATGTTAAGTAGGCACATCCTGGCAGACCGCCTACATTTGGACACCCGCCGGGAAAATACAAAGGACGGTCTTCCGAATACGTACCTGGTGTGCCGCTGCAAACCGCGCCACACCCCGCCACATATCTCACCATGATTTTTTGCGATGGGCGGGGATCCAATATATCCCGGAAACACACAGGTGACGCAAACATCACGGCTCCCAGCGGCCACACAAATGTATTCACGAGCAGGAAACATATCCCAAGCGTTTGGGCTCGCCCACGGATCTCTCGCAGCGACATGCTCGCACCCATTCCACGCTTACCCAGCATCAACGCGACGCGTGGAATCAGCACCGCGTTGCATGCTGTTTTCACGGCCGCAAGCACCACCGTCCCAATGGACTTCACCGATCCCGGCACACCCGAAAGCGTGGCCAGCAAAACGTACACCACATTCGGTCCTGCACCGCACACAAATATCAGCGCCACCAGTCCTGATGCGAGCCACGCCGACCGACCCGCGGGATTCCATACCACGAGCGCAGGGTCCGCCGGCAGCCGCGGAAAACGCGACTCCCATTTGAGGCGTCTGCCACGCACAGCGACGATCGAAATACCCTCGCCCACCCCTCGAGTGACCGTCCGCTCCTCCGGGAGCCTCGGACTACATTTCCCATCCTTCACAAAATAATACCGTGTCCCATCCGTGCCTTGCCCATGCCCCTTGCCGTCCTCATCCAGACACATATGCTGTTGCCACACGCGCCGTAACCAATACGCGAAGACCCCGACCGCGCATGCCGCACCGATTTCAAGAACCCCAGGCACCGCATGCAACAGCCGCGAGGGTGTCACTCTCCGGATCCCTGGACACTCCAGCCGAGACTTCCCGCGGGCATACGCGGGGACCAAAATGAATAACGCAACACCCGCTGCCCCGATACATGCGATAGTGCAGATTTGCTGGAAAGCGACGTATGCAGCGGCTTCCTCCTCATCAGGGCGACAAGTTGCGCTTTGAGCGGCATTCTCTGCGGAAGAGCTTCCTGCACCGCGCTGGCGGAGTTCCACAACAGACTCTCTGGGTCCGATCGCCGTATCGGCCACTGCATTCTGCCCTGCATCTCGACGGACCAGAACGAACGCTCCCATGAACAGCACCAGACTCACCGCCGCGACTACCAACGGGCTCAGCGCAAGCAGCACCACGCTCCGGAGCCCCTTGCCAGCACCCACAACACCCGCGAAAACACTCAGATTCAAGATGCGCCACCACTCGCAGATGTAGTCGCTCTGAAAAATATCGACGCGACGAAAGGGATCGTTGGGACCGAGACACGCAAACGCATTTCCCGTGAGCACGTCGAACTCTACTCCAGGCGGTGGCGTGCCCTGCAACTTGCACGACAGATCGTTGCTGAACAGGGACAGGTTTTTCAAACCCTCTACACTCACCAGCCGTCGTGGTACAGTGCCGCCAAGCTGATTCGCACCAAGCAAAACATGCGTGGCATTTGATGACCACACCGGGGGTAATGTACCCGACAGGCGGTTCGCCGACAGGTCCAGAAACTCCAGGGAAGGCGAGCTCGCGAGTGCCACAGGCAGCGCGCCGGTGATGTCATTTCCACGAAGTGACATGTGCGTCACGCGTGGGTAGAACAACTTCGACGGCAACGAACCTGCGAGGCGGTTTCCAGTGAGAGTCAGCGTCCGCAGATGCAGCGCTGTTGGAGGCAGGGTGCCCGACAGCTTGTTTCCGTCGGCGAGGAGCACGCTAAGTTTGTGCAGGTCTGTGGGGAGGGGGCCTGAGAAGCTGTTGCTTGATATTAGAAGCACCGCGAGATTGGTGTGCGAGAAAATGAAGGGGGGGATGGTTCCCGTGAGAAGATTATCTCGTAGGTCCATGGTGGAGATGTTCACCCATGTGGTGAACCACTCGGTGGGGAGCGTCCCGGTGAAATTGTTTGTGCTGAGGCTAAGCGTTTGCATCCCCGTCATCTTCGACCACTCTGTGGGCAGCGTCCCTGTGAAATTATTTATTCCGAGATATAACTCGTGCATCCCCGTCATCTTCGACCACTCCGAGGGCAGCGTCCCGGTGAGACTATTTTGCTCGAGAGCCAGATGCTTCACCCCCGTCATCTTCGACCACTCGCTGGGCTGCGTTCCGGTGAATCTGTTTGTGCCGAGTAAAACGACGAGGGCAAGCATTGCTTCGCTCTCTCTCTCTCTCTCAACTTTAAAAGTATGCGCCTCAAGAGAAATAAGGTATTTGTCATTGCTTCGCCCGCTTCTAGTAGTGAAAACTACGACGATGTGGCAGGAGCCCCAGCAGAAGAGAGAGAGACGAGAGACGAGAGCTGACGACGTGCAATGGGGAGGCTTAGTGCCCGACGAAGCTCACCATTGTGGAGGAATCGGGGTGCAGTTAGGCAACGGAGGCCAGAGGCAGCCCCGTTTGCCCTGGGCGTAGCCGTCACGGCTTGCGACGGCGATTTGGTGTGGAGCTGATGCGGGAGACACTGGGCAGTGGGGCGCTCCCTGTGTGGCTGGTGTGCAGGGAGGAGTCTCCACTGCAAGAGAACATCATGGAGACGTCTCCCTCTAATGCCTAACGGCTAATGGCTAATGACTACAGTAATGGGTAGGAAATGCTACAGATATACATGGCGCCGTCCGGCTGCCCACGTCGCCCACGAATCACACATATCCACAGGAATGAACTCATTTGACCATGCGTTTCATGTCCTTAGGACTCCAGCAGGTTGAAAGCTTTGACTTCAGACGTTGAAGTCATGTGGAAATGATACGGGCAAGTGTAAAAATTCTGCACTTATGAAGTGTCAGTGTCGGGGACCGCGTCGTTGGTCCCAGCACGTGCATTGTCACTGCCTCCGGTCTCCTCTGCTTCACTTCCTCTCCCATGGTGCTCCGCGTAAGCCGCTGCCAGCGCGTCAAGCTCGCGTGTCACGTCCCAGGCATCACCCAGCAGCCTTGACGACAAAGTCTCCGCGCCCCCTTCGCTCCCTGCGCCCTCCCCGTCACCTACAACTCCAGCTGCTTCTGCCGCGCGAATCCTCGACCGCCGACAGTACCATGCTGAGCATACGCACATCGACAGTGTTATTGACACCACGGGGCCCAGGTTAAGAAGAGACCGCCCCCCCGGGACAGCACGCGCCGAAAACACCAGCACCACGCACGCCCACATCGTCCCTCCGCACATTACGATTGACAAAACCGACGGTGGCCGCGTACCCTCTCTTTTGTACTCCAGCTCCTCATCCTGCCGTAGCTGTGCTACACGCCGGCGCAAAACTAGCTCACGCCCTTTCCAAAGGACCACGCTAGACGCTGCGCCCAAAACTGCCACGGGTGGGTACACAAATCCGAACGCCAGACTCACCGCTACGTTCAGTGCGCCACCATAGTACATGTCTGGCAACCCGAAATGTGCGCTCGACGGCGCTGCCGCACCGCAGCACCGGCAGGCCCTGCGGCGCAGCCACCATCGCGACACCTGCAACAGCTCCGCAGCGACAAGCCCAATATTGCAGCACAGCATCACCAGGAACACGGGACCATATGCGTCGATAAGGACGTCGGGGCACGCCGCATTCCAACGCCATGTTGGTTTGTATGTTACGGGCGTGTTGCTGTATGATAAGTAGGCACATCCTGGCAGACCGCCTACATTTGGACACCCGCCGGGAAAATGCAAAGGA
>JACLAD010000417.1_pt1 | contig 10507 bp, 12 predicted proteins | sample 8027901 | NCBI WGS metagenome assembly JACLAD01 (sample SAMN15725071, study PRJNA655200) | protist metagenome | isolation source: fluorescence activated cell sorting (FACS) single amplified genomes of... | place: Spain: Blaines Bay Microbial Observatory, Mediterranean Sea | collected 2016-07-05
GATATACATATGCACCAAGAATTGAGGATCTTGGGTAGAGCACGTAAATCCTCAATCTTTTGTTTATATGTCGGAATACTGTCACACTAATATCCAATCGATTTCGTTTACTGTAGACTTTGATCTCCGGATGTCTTCTTCAGGTCCGATCGAATTTGATATCAGATCAAAATTTTTCATTTCGTAGCTTTTAATATTCAGCACTTTTGTTTCTGGGTTCAACCTCGCACATTTGTTACATTTTGACAATAATAAGAGAAAGTTTTCGGCGCTCGTACGATAAATATTGTGTGCATTGGAGTGGGAGGAGTTGGTCGGACTGTACTTGAACGTCTAATACGAAGTCGTGATCAGTTTCAAAAGAGATATAATATCAAAGTAAGTCCGCACTTTACATCTATCACATATTTGCCAAATCTTGCCTGTTTAGGTTAGCTTTTGATGTTATTTTCTAGTTCGAAGTTGTAGCAGTGCATGATAGCACTGGCTATATAAATGGTTCGAGTTTGGCGACAAAAGCAATTACAGACGAATTATTACTCAACATAATTGAGTGGAAACGCAAAGGCTTCAAGATTAAGAATTATAGTCATGGAAATACCGGTTGCATAAACGACAACAAAATTCTGACTACGCAGCCTATGTCAACAGCAGCTTCATCACGAATAATTGTTGTCGACTGTAGCGCAGCCGATAATTTGGATTCATTTCTATTATCTGTACTTCGGGATAATGGAGCAGTGATACTGGCAAATAAAAAACCACTTGCTGACTCACCCTTGGCACATTTTCGTGCAATGGCTTGTCCAGGTGAAAATTAGAGGAATCTCAAGTGTAGCATCCTCTGCGCATATGCTTTGTTATAAATGGCTATAATATTTCACTTTGGCTCAAATAAATAACAATATCCTCTTGTTCTCACAGATCATTTTCTGCGCTTGAAGTATGAGTCGACGGTGGGTGCGGGTACTCCTATTGTCGCAAGTTTGGAGCGATTACTCGCTGGTGGAGATACTGTGACAAAGATCAACGGTACATTTTCAGGAACTTTAGGTTATTTAATGACAGGATTACAGGAAGGTCGACCGTACTCAGAGGTTTGTTCAATCCTAATCTGCAACATATACCATACATGAAGTCTGAAAATTTTATCATTGATTGATAAATTTTTTCAGGTTGTTGCCACTGCCGCAAAACTCGGATATACTGAACCTGATCCAAGGGAAGATCTTGGAGGTGCCGTTCATTTGGATTTATTTTGATATTGAAGAGGCATAGATAGTCCTATTACGACTATTCAATAGGTGTTGATGTTGCTCGTAAGGCCTGCATTCTTGCCCGGAAAATGGGATGGATGATTTCAATGCAAGATATTGAAATTGAACCCCTGTTTCCACGGGTTAGTCAACTGCTAAATGCTCGAAAATTTTGATTTCTCGATGTGATATAAGATAGATATTCTCCTTTTTCTATATTTGTGAAATTATTTCATTCATGATGCATATCCAATTCTCAAACTTACGAATTTATTTTTGGCTAAGCATTTTGAAAAGCTAACTGTTGAAAAATTTATGGAGAGACTACATGAGCTTGACAGTTTATATGCAAAACGAGCAATTGCTGCAAAGGCCGAGGTAATGAATTGGTAACAAGTGTTCATAATATTGGAAATTGGACTACTAGTACAGTGTAGTGCTGTAGTCCTGTACATGTAGTAACCACCCCCGCAACCTCTATGAAAACAGGGCAAAGTGTTACGATATCTTGCGAGTCTTAAAGGAGGAAAATGTAAAGTAGGGCTTGCTGCTGTCGCAATAACGAGCCCGCTTGGTGAAATACAAATGAACATACAGTATGATAGACCGCTGTATGTTATCATGGATTTTTTTGTTTGAATATTATGTATTGTATTAGGGTGTTTATCGGGTACGGACAACATGGTTGAATTCTACACTGCTACATATTCGACGACACCCCTAGTCGTTCAAGGATCTGGAGCCGGGCGGGAGGTTACTGCTCTTGGTGTTGTTGCAGATATCGTCCAAGTCGGGATGTCATTTTTAAACTCATGATTTCCGGGTATTTTCTGCTTGATATATAGTCAGCCTTGACAACTTTTTACTGAGAATTGACGGTTAATATGATTAAAGTTTGATTCGCAGTATTGTTGATCAAGTGTGAAAATTTGTTGTATTTACCACTATGATCCAAACAACATCCCTGAACACAACACACGTATATTGTATGTATTGCATCAGTGCACAAAAATCAGAAATGATTTCCGCTAAAGCAGACTTACCGCCATTGACATGAATAACATCACCCACAATATGGGCCGCGGCTGGCGATGCGAGGAAAACAGCTACAGCACCAACTTCCTCGTTTGTACCAAATCGACCCTATTTTCGCGTAACAATATCATGTTTTGTGAATATCAATACCTTAATCTTCAGTAAAAAAGCAGCAAATTTTTCTTGAACACCTGGGGAATGCGGCTTGCCATGCGATCCATATTCTCTGATGAAGTATGGACTGCATGGAATCCGTTATCAATCACACTATTTAACGTGTTTTGGCGTTCTTGAGTACATGGATTGCTTAGTAAATGGCGTACAAAACATAAATTACCCAGGGGCGATGGTATTAACATTTATGTTATCCTTCGCGTACGTCTGCGCCAAGGAACGGCCAAGGCAGGCAACAGCTGCCTTGGCAGGTCCGTAATGCGGTGTTGTAGTCCCACTTCCACCGTTATTACCAGCAATCGATCCAATATTGATAATACGACCGAATTCATTTTTCTATAAAAATTGAGTTATTAAGTTCTTATACGTTCAAACAATATAAGAATTCAGAAACCTGCATATAAGGAATAACTTTCTTGCACATCATTGCTGCATATATATTCATGTTGAATACAAAAAAGTAAACCATCAAAAGCAAAAAAGAAAAAAAGGAAATGAGCATTGTAGTGACAACAGGACAACAACAGGATAAAGTGCACAATTAGAACAAAAAGATTAGACCTGTAGTAACAAAATTCATGTGCAAATTTTCTGAGATAAGTTCGGCTGTCATATTCTCATCCGTTAACTCGCCCCGTTCGTTTAAACCACCCGCATTATTCACCAAAATGTCTATTTTCCCTTCAAAATAACTGTCAGCCGCTGAAACTACTATGTTAATTCCAGTTTCTGCAAAAACCTGGTGTGTTCAGATGATCGAAGATAGGTTCACATTTGAAGAAGAGCTCTATTTCTAAGGATTTTTTTTTTTAAAGATCAAAATTGCGAATGCGATAGTTTCAAAGTCATTCTAACTTCGAGCTTACGTCAGCTTGAATACTGCAGGCTTTTCGACCCATACCTCGAATAGTATCGCATGTTTTCTGATATAAACAAGGGCCAAAAGCACTCCACCTCAAAACAAAATATGAAGAAATTGATTGATTGAATTACTTTTGCATCATCAGCAGAATTGAAATAGTTGATACACACGTCTGCTCCAGCGCGAGCTAATTCGATCGCACATGCACCACCAATATCGCGTGCTCCACCTGTAACCAAGGCCGTCTTACCCTGTGATTCAAATCCAGTAATCACATCACGACAAGCAAAAGCAGTTTATTTTTTGATGTAGTAGGCATAAAATATCAGCAGTGTGTGCATCATTGAAGACATGCACCATGGGCCTGTCACCTCAAGCGAGAACATGGGGTTGGCAGTGGAGCATAGGGTCCGCCACAACACATGCCTACCCGCCATCGACTTAAAAAACATAAATATAAAATATAGAATTCCATGGAATTCGATTTTAGTTGTGGAAGAAAACTACTTTTTTGATTTTTTTGTTTGAAATTTGTTCTGATGGTCATGACTTCTTTCGTATTACCTTCGCACACACATACACACATACACACGTACACAATTAAACATAAAACCACACACTCAAACCCACAAGCACACACAAAAACATGCAGACACACAAACAAACACATATACACACAAATATACACGTATAAAACACACAAAACAAACATACACAAATTCACAAATACATAAACACACAAAGAACATCCTATTTTACTCCAACATATCATCATATTCAAACGACGATTCTTATTTTTGAACTTTACGAGTTCATGTGCAAAACTCAAGAATGTGATTTGTTGTATTCTGTCTCCAGAGTGGTAGATATGGGTTTTCTGGCCGATCCAGCCGAGGTGGGTCAACACTTCGAGAAATAGATTTGCGTTGCCGGCAATTGGAGGATGAATTGCGGCAGCCGATGAGCCAACAGACTGGGTTTGACCAAAACCGCCGAGAGCACTTGATTCGACAACTTGCGGTCAGTATATTTTTATTCTTGCTTCAACCTTCTAGATTGAGAACACCAGTGCACATTATCACTACGTCTTTTGTTTTGTTACCGTCACTGGCATGATTGTAGAAAATGAAACGCCAACGGGAACTTTTGGTTCGTGGGGAGAGGGGGTGTAAGTGTCGTAGCCTAACCCCCAGCTAGCTGGGGGTTAGGCTACCATAGTAAGGGAGCGTAAATTAAAATAATAAAGGAATAAGGGTCGCTATGTTTCGTTGCAAATTCCTAAACAATAATACATCTTATTCGTAGAAACAACAGAGATCACAGACAGTTCGGGCTCTGCAGCTAGGCAGTAAAGCCGACGCCGACGTTAATCCAGCACCCGAGTACGCCGACGTTAATCCAGCACCCGAGTACGCCACGCCCCGCGACTATCCTGCCCCCCCGAAAACGCCTTCGGACTATGGAATGGCAACTGAGACAATAGCTTCATCGCCAACCAATCCACCACCACCTCCACCTACACCAGATACTCAAGTTCCCAGGTCACAAGCTTTTAGCCAACCTCCAAGCCGACGAAATCCAAACTGGTTAATACGCCTTTTCCTCAAATCCAATCACCAAATATGCTTCTCATGTGCTAAGAATAATTGAATACCTAAGAATTATGTAAAAACATGTATTATGACAATAAGCAGTGGAATGAACTTGCCACCAAATCCTACGATCAAAACTATCGGTGCAGCGCATTCGTCACCTTCTGCATCGCAAAAAGCGAATTACAGCATTCTACAGTCGACGTTACGCACCACTGTTATGAAGATAATTCAACTATATCCGGTCTTTCCGCTGCCTCGCTTCAAGGTTTAGTTGTCGCAACATCATTTATTGAGATATTGTACACATATATCGATCACGAGTTATTTATTAATTACTTCGTCATTGCTTGAAATATATCGATTACGCTTTTATTTTTGTGCATTTGATAGTTGGGACTTCGGGCTGTGACAGGGCCTACCGCAAGACCAAACACGTGGCGATCAAGTATTCCTCTGACGGTATCTCTTTCAAGACGTGATATTTGTAGGGATTACAATTCTACAAAAAATGTCCCTAAATAAGTATTTTATTGGTTTAGGTTCTACACATGTGCGTGTTGAAGAATGATCCCAGTATGACAGCTGGTGCTACCGCTCAACTGCTCTTGCAAAAATTCCACGAAGTAAATGATCACATAGTTTTGAATAAATACCGGGCCTTGAAAACGTATACTTACTTAACATATTTAGACACAGGAAGAACAGGTTCAAAATGGTAGTATTTCCGAAGAGCTATGGATTGGCAGTGTTCATAAGGTATGGTATTGATATGCTACTCTTGTATTGTTTGTTGTTCATATTTTTTGTTGGAAGTATTGAGTACTTCTCAAATTTTTGAAATCCAATTTGAATCCATATTTGTTGTTCTGGCAAGCATAACGTCATTTTTCGTCCAAAAACTCTCGATGAGTGTATTACTCCAAATTATACTATCCCAACTGGTGATGCAGTAATGTCAGCAATGAATGAAGATCTAGCTGCACTAAATCGTAGCGGCGAAATCCTAGATATTATTGAAGTTTGTATTGTCTTATGTTGCTATTTTTTTTCTATCATCCGCATACGTATTATTATATTTTTTTTTAGCCGTCGACAATTGATAGCTTTGAGTTGTTGAAAAAGCAATCAGATACGACAGTTGACAATTTTGAAGATGATTCTGATGATCATTCACTACCACCGCCTCCACCCTCTGAAACCATGAAATATGCCCATGATGTCATCAATCGTGTACACAACTTGGATTCACAAACACTAAGTCCAGCCAAACCACAACAAAATGTTGCCCAAGACTTGAAACAGCAGTTTCATCAACGACCACTGCCACCACCTTCTCCATATACGTCCACCCCAAACACGTGGAAGGAACTTAAGATAAAAAACCAGAAAGTCACAAGCCCTACTTTGGGGTCTTCATTTGCAGACTTCTATCGCAAATTGGAGGTAAGTTTTGATTTTTTTGTATCCTGTTGAGCCTCCCGCTCTAAACACAACTTTAATAAACAAGGGTGCAAATGCGTCAATAAATTCTATCACTGAGAATCTCTCCTCTGTTTCGCGGGTTTGAACACGTGATCTGTTTTGGTACTTGTTGACAAATGTTGTGAAAACCTTTATTGCTCAAATAGGATGCACTCGCTCGAAAGACTGAACCTAGTAAAGGTGACAATCTCTCATGTTTGGACATAATTTCATGGATTTAGTGTAACAATGCCGTGTAACTTCGTAGCCAGTGCGACATTTCTGGAAGCGGTCATAGCAGGAGATGCGAAGACTACAAAGACATTGCTCGAAAATTCAAGCGTTCATATACACACTTCCGACAAAATTGGTAAGTTGATCCAACACAGTCGTGATCCTACATCAGAAAATTCAATCAATATATATCTTCCCGACACTAACTCTATCAAGGCTACACTGCAATTCTTCACGCCTCCAAAAATGGTCACACTAACTTGGTTCAAATCTTACTTCAGTACAAGGTATTAACTCCTTACATGCATGATAAATTGAAACTGATTTACCATGTAATTGTTGCTGTCATCTATCTCTTTGTACAGGCTTTGCCGTCTTGCCGTGCAACTGATGGCATAACACCACTTCTTTGCGCTGGTTGGTTTGATTGTGAAGAAATTTACTTTTTTGAAAAACGTCAATACATTTTTGCAACGACATTTTAGCTCGAAACGGTCATGCGGGAGTTGTATCTTTACTATTGAATGCATCTGCTGATACGGAGGAGGAAACTCCTGAAGGGGTAGGCATATGCACTTTTTTCTTTACTTCTTTTCAAGCCATTTTTGATTTAGAGTTTGTGCATCTAGGAAACTCCACTTTTCTTGGCTGCCGAAAATAATTGGCCTCGTGTGGTTCTAAAACTGCTTGATGTAGATGCAAACATGGACGCGAAACGTGTGCACGATGGATGGAGCTCGTTACATGTGGCAGCGTACAATGGGTTCCAGGAAGTTGTTGAAATTTTATTGACAGAAATATCGAAGAAAGGAGTTCAAATCCGAGATACTCTTGCGGGTCAAACAGCATCTGATCTAGCGGACGAACAGGGTTTCATCGAGCTCGCAGACATGATTGCGTTATCAAGTATGGATCAGAATATGTTGTCTTCTCAGGAAACTAGTACAGGAGAAACAGAGTAAGTTCTATCAGTTGTATGCCCTATGCACATTTTTTTACCCAAAAAGTTTTGATATCATATTAGTCCTGTAGCAACTTTGAAAAATCAATCACATGTTCTAACCCGTCTGTCATAGCGATTTTGGCTTTAATACAACAAAAAGCAATAAAGTTATTGAAACTTTTGAACAAAAACTCGAAAGGGCTGGGTTTGCTCATCTGATTGATCGTCTGCGGTAGGTTCAAAAGCAACTTATTTTCTTGATCATGGTAATCTTCAGTGTTTCGAATACATTATTTATGTAATATTTGAATATTTCCAGATACTTAAGTGTGGACTCGATGGCCGATTTACGACTTTTAAGTGCAGACGATTTAGTCTTGGTAAATAAATCAAAGTTGTGGCAATGTGTGTATTTGAATTCACTATATGTTGAACTTATTACCACTGAATCTTTGAACACACATCACTTTGAACAGGGTGGGATTGAAGAGGACGAGGCAAACGAAATTTGTCACTTCGCAGTCCATACCAACGATGGACCTGTTGACGTTGAAACAGCAGCATATCAGGAAATCGAAGATGAGCATCCTGTCATTTCCGATGGTCAAATATAAGTGTCATTAATGTTATTACTGCTATATTACTGCAATTGCCCCCGCCATTTTTCTTGTCATACGTACTTTCAGATCCAGCAGTAAATATGCTAATCCAACATGGCGTATCTGATCATGCTGCCGCCGAACGATTCATAGCACGTATAGATCGTGAATATCGACTTCTTGATGAATTCGAAGAGCGTCATGGTCGAACAGCTGCTGTTGAGCGATATGTCAATAAAATTCGAAAACAGGCAGATTTGATCTATAATGCAAGAAAAGAAGTTAGTGGTTTTTTTGGGGAAGACGAAAACTTTGAAGACCCGGTTGAAGAAATTGTGCCTGAAGCAAACAACGAAGCAAACAACGAAGCAAACAATGAAGCAAACAATGAAGCAAACAATGAAGAAATTGTGCCTGGATGGCAGCAACGTGTTGATTCTGCTGGGTGGGTCATAATTTCACCTCCATTCTATAAAATTGTTATTTTAATTGACAAAACACTTGATCTACCATCAGAAATATATACAACTACAACACCGTCACTGGCGAGAAAAAATGGAAGCACTCTCCAAAACAGTTTGTTCAATCTCATCCTGCTAAAAATTATTTGGAAAGAAATAATTTATGTCCCGTGTACAGTGGTCCAGGCGGTCGAAATTTTGAAGAAAATTATGATACACCCGTGCTTGAAGGAGAATATGACAAAACTGAAAATATTGATGATGCATGGGAAGAATGTTACGATGAGTAAGTGAAAAATTACAAAAAGGGTTGTTGGAAAACAAATATCTTACGAGATAAACAAATATATTCGTAGACATGCGCACGCACCTTTTTGGTGGAATTCTGTAACAGGCCAGGTTTTAATCATCTAAGTTGTCGGAATGTATTGCTCAAATGTACTTTTGGATTCAACAATATTTTTCTGATTTGCTCATAATATTATAGGCCACTTGGGATGATCCTTTTGGAGCTTCAAACATAGCTTTAGCCGTCCCGGACACCACTCCTCCACCACCCCCTAGTTTGTCCACGCAGACAAACACTAGGAATCTTGCCGCCAAGCGTGCTCACAATCGGCGAGCTCTCGAAACTCCGATTGGTGCATCACCAATAGCTATCGTTCCGCAGACTGGGTTTGCTGATGTGTTGTACAAGTTACACATTTCTGTCGAGTGAAATTATTAGATTTTAATTTTGAAGATCTTGCTGTAGTTTGGCAACTGTTGCGTCGAGTTGGGTTCCAGATGAAGAAGCAATGGCTTGCCAAGAATGCGGGGATTCATTCAATCTTCTAAATCGCCGGTCAGTATTAGATTCTCATGCAATTATATAACTAACAGCTTATCTTTTACCCCAAATTAATAAAAAACCAAACAGTCACCATTGCCGTGCTTGTGGTCGTGTTGTTTGTGGCAAATGTTCTCCAAATAAATTGCCACTACACCCTCAGGTTTTTTTTGTTTTAATTTGATAACGCATTTCATTTGTTACCACAAGGATAATACATAACTCTGAGTGTACACATCTTAGAATATCGTGCAGTCACCTGCTGGGATGTCATCTCCAAAGTAAGTCATGTAACAGTCAGATGAAAAAGTAGTTTAAAATTTTGAATCTGTTATCCAAATTCATATTAAATCTCTGCAGAGATTTGTTAGGTCTTCGTAAAAAGCTTCGTTCCAACCTTTCTTTTCAGCTTGCTCGTGTCTGTGTAAGGTATTAATCATTTTGATTGAAGAACAACAACTTACACATTTAGCGGTCACTTCTTTTAATTATTTGCGATTCTGTTTGCAGATGTGAAAGTCATCTTATGACGCTTCCAACGGCCCATTCTTCGACAATTTTTAAGGGATTTCAATCAACACCGCCATTTTGAACAAATATTTCATTAAGACTATGATGCACATGTCCGACATAGTCAAATGTTCTGTGACAAAGTTATCGTGATTTGCTGTTGCTCTTCAGAATTCCTTCAACGTGCGTCTAGACTCAACAAGTTTTCTAGTACTATCTATCCATAGTGTTTTATATGTTGTTTATATACCCTTGCATGTATATATGTATGTTTGTATATGTATGTTTGTATATATGGTATGTATGGATGGATGTACAGAGACAAATGATTTGAAAATATTTTCAGCTTGTTTTGTTTTCGTATTTTTCCAGGATTTATCAAAAGATCAAAACTCCCCAAAAATAACCAACTGTTGCTTTTAAAATAAAAAAGATCGAAAAGCACACAACTATCCATTTTTCAAAGTAAATAAGGATATTATTATTATAAACAAGGACATTACTCTCCAATTTTGTTGTTTTGTTTTTAAAGTAGTCGCAGACTCAAG
>JACLAD010000418.1_pt1 | contig 10506 bp, 5 predicted proteins | sample 8027901 | NCBI WGS metagenome assembly JACLAD01 (sample SAMN15725071, study PRJNA655200) | protist metagenome | isolation source: fluorescence activated cell sorting (FACS) single amplified genomes of... | place: Spain: Blaines Bay Microbial Observatory, Mediterranean Sea | collected 2016-07-05
CTTCTATAAAACAAAAACTTGACAACTTGAAAAAAAATTCTCAAGTTATTTTTTTGATCTTGGCATCTTTAATCAATATTTGAATTTCTTACAATAAGAAATGAATATTTTGATAAAACGCACATTAAGTAAAGACTATGATTCAGATGGTTTCGTAATTAATCTTTTGTTTCCGTGAAATATGATTGTGGCTTCGGTAATTTTAGGCTACGAAACGAGACAACTCAGAGCGCCTGAGCAGCACTAGTCAAGATCGGGTCCACTTGTTTCTAGGATCGCACAGCAAACACAGCTCTGCTGTGATTAGGCTACGACAAAATGCTACTCTTCTGTATAAAAGATTGTCTTATGCTCGATCCTCCGGTCTGTAATGGCGCATACAACTTAGGGTAAATTCGACACTGTCTTGAGAAAGTTTAGTGTAGAGATTGGCTTGCATGATCTGCTCTGCTGCTATCCGCCAAGATTGTGAACGTAGAGACGTTGTAGAAGACGAAAATGTTGTTGAGGGTATGGTCAGTACAAAAAGTATCTTTGGCAAAGAAATAAGTGTTTTCGCTGCGCTTTCAATGGTTGAAGCATCTCTTGTATTTAGGTCAATCTCGGATAAATTGCCAGGATCTTTGAGGCAGTCTGGAATAAATTTCAATGAGATTAACATAAAAATTCAACTACAATATAAATTATTGAAATTCATTTATACATGCTGATGTTCGAATTTTTGTGTACCATTATACTGGTTCGCCACTAGAATCCGCAATTTGCATTCTTGTTGGCTATCAACATCGCAAACATGAAAACTCCATGGTAGACGTCCGTTGCTCGGAATCATGCTAATTAGCTATAGCAAAGAAATCTCATTTAATAGGGTAAAATACGATCTTTTAATACTTACATCTAAGGACTGCTCTTTGTTGTTCGCGTGAAATATCGCCAGCGAGTCTATAAAGAAAGAATAGATGGGTGCTGAAGTTAGGAATTTCTTTGATATGATTAGCAAATCTTCACAAAACCATGTCCCCTGTTGGACACCAGAACCCAGTCATTGCCATTTCCTGCTTGACAGAATAGTTTTGAGACATCGCTAATTCTTTTTAACATTCCACACGACAAGAAAGTTGCAGGCAATAAATATAATCGAGTTCTAAAATACCGTCACTGGCAGTTGCTATTTCTGCAGCATGACTCTAAAGTTGGACGAAAAGTGTAAGCGTACATAAAAAAAATTGTACTTATCTTGACGCAAATCACCGGTTGTGTGTAGAAAGAAAAAGGTGGAAGTGCAGTCCATCCGAAGGGTAGTGTTGAAACGAATGTGGTCTCGAGAAGAGAGCATTCCAAATATTCTCTAAATAATGTTACAATACACATTCTAAATATTTTGCAACAGATTGAAATTGCACCCTAAAATAATTAACCTTTCTAATATACTTATAGTATTATCCAACTCATTGACAACATACGCTCGGTATTTGCTCGAACTCGCCCATGCCATGTGTCGAGGACCTGCACCCTTAAGTTTTTATTGAATATTTCATATTTCTGCATTGCACTGACTTTAGAGAATCACAACTGAACCCACCTCATGAAGTCTCAAATATCCAACACGATAAAATTCATCGCATTCAGCACTCATTTCATATGTCACTATCGCATTTGATCCCTATCACAAATTTTCGTATTCCCTCAACAGCCACAAATATGACTGGAGAATTTCTCGACTATCAACAGGGTTTTACTCAAAGAATATCTGGTTTTTACCTATATTTAATCTATATGGTTTGATTTGCGAATCGCACGACCATCAATTAATATCTAGTACGTACAAGATCAGCTACTCGAATCAAGTCTCTTGTTGTTAGTGGATCTGAGTAGATACCGTGGGGATGAGCGCTGTCCTGTCGACCTTCGCCAGGTGTGGCACCTGTTCAAGTCCAGAAAAATTAATTATGTTCGTTGTTGAGGACATTACGACTAACGGCATACATTTTGTATTGGGATCGCCAGTATTGCATTAGAGTCAAAAGACAAATGATTCACAGCACCATTCTTATGCTTGCGTATGCAAGAAGGTTGCAGAAGAAATCCGTCTGAAGTAACTGGTATATAAGCTACTGTACCCGCATCGTAATTTGCAACAAGAAGGCCATTGCGAGAGCGATGAGATGATATGTGACAAGGTCCATGACCACCACTACTGCATTCGTTAATCTGCAACAAACACGAAATGAGTTTATGCAGCGGAATTGCAACCGAATTTCACAAACTTGTAGAAGTTTGCCCGAATCAAGAGCAAAACTATGGATTTTCCCGTCATGAGCACCATGAATAGACTTCCTCCCTTTGCGATGCTGTCCTTGTGACACTACAAAAAGACCTGTGCCACGGACTGAGCAGGCAAACATCGGGAAAACCCCAACTTCAACTGAGCTTGCTAGCTCAATGGCACCATCGCTGCGTTCTTTGTATAAATGAATCATGCCGATCTTTGGTTCAAACAATAGAACACAATTAAGAATGAAAGCATATGATTCTTTGCAATTTTGTATTCTAATTGTGTATTAATGAAACCTTGTCCCGAGGACCAGAGCACACGACAATAAATCTGTCACCCATTATGAAACAAGAATTCCTTTGATGTGAAAAACTTTTTAAAAAAAGTACCCAAAAGGTTTTTTGTTTTTTTGTTTTTTGTTTTTTGTTTTTTGTTTGTTTGTTTGTTGTTTTCGTGTTTTTCTGTCGCCTCTTTTGCTTTGCTTTTCGCCGTGGCATGAGGCGAGGTGTGTATGTATGTCTATGTGAATGCGGAGGACATGTTTTGGGAACTGAGAAACAACATTTTTGTATCCTCTCATTGAACACAATATTGTAGATGATCTCATCAATCCTTCATACTGGCCGAGCAAGGCTTCTAACGGGGCTTCGGTCGCTCGGCAGTGTGGCTGCTCCTGAAAGCGATCCAAAGGATCTGCAAATCAAGCCAAACATAGCTCAAAAGATGGTTGCACAGTTTCTTGACAATATAGACTACGACGTGCGCTTTGTTCCAAAAGAGGATGTAAGTGTGTTACCTTTTGAGTCAACAATTGCAAATACTAAGGATGTTACTGATTGTGTCGCTCAAAATCAAGATCGATCCCAAAGACACAGCTCAACTTCAATCGTTTGGACACCAAGTTCAGAATGAAGAAATCGGGCTTGTTGAGTCGATTATGGATAAGTAAGAAATATTTTTTAAATTAATTTCCAACCGCAACCTCCAAATTTAGTTTGTTCGCATCGATGCTGATGAAACCTTCACAAACACAGTGAAGCGAATTCAGAGGCTCGTTTGGCCAAAATGATGCGTGTTGTGACACGAGAACTCACGAAACAAGGGCTGGCAAAAGCTCCAGATGATTGGGATATTTTACTTGAAGAACCACCCGAGTTTCTGCACAATGCCCGCATTAAGTATTCGTATCACAAGTAAGTGTTATATTTGTTTTATAGGTAATTGAACATAATATTGCTATTTCTTACAATATGCCCGCAGATTTGACCACGCACAACTAAATATTTTGGATGAACATCCTGGCAACCATAAAGTTACTCTCCAGGTGCATGTGCCACATCTTGACTTGACACCAGATGAGATTGGTTACCTTGGAAAATTGGTTGGAAAGGTCTGTGCTATTTTTTTGAGAACGTTATATATTACTCGCGCGGTAGATTTATTTTGTTTGTACCATGTATGCAGCGATACTGTCCAAGCAGTAAAAATTTAAAGCTTGTCGGACGCAAATATTTGAATCGACTACAAAATAGAATACATGTTCGCATTGTGCTTGATCGTATAATGAACGAAGTCAAAGGACTTTGTTCCACAAAGTGATGTGTAATACATAGTAGTATGTATTACATACCGTTTAGCACGAGGAGAAATGGGTCATTAACAAACAATAATTAGTAAAGCAAAATTATGGCGATGATATTGGAATTCGAAAACGTTTAATTGGGTTAGTACAAGTAATTGGGCACAAAACAGGACAGTATTAACACCAGCATCACCAGCACCAAGAATTCCCCTACAAATTCGAGGAAAAACACAGAGTTGAAACCCATTTGAAACATTTTTAAATACAATTAAAATTCAGGAGGTTTTGACACAAAGTTTTTTTGGGGGAAACTTTCTACAAATAGGTCTTTAAATAGCAATCAGCTAGATGGAACGGTGCCGTCAAGCATCGGATCACTTGGCAACTTGCAATTCTTGTAAGACTTTATGGCTTTTGATTACAACGAGTCGTAATCCTTTACCGTAAAGGTCCTTTACGGTAAAGTTTTTTTGTAAATCTTACGATTGATCGTGCGTGCCGTGAAATAGAATTTGAAAAGATATTTTATCTTTGTGTGTTGTGCTGTGAATGAGTACAGTAGTGTAACAGTCGCAAAATCGATTCGCGGTGGATCGTTTCGAACCCAAACGGATGTTCCGTAGAATGCGGCGTTGATGCCGGAGCCTCCGGTGTACCAGGCAATGTGGCATGCTCGATGGGTTCGGACGGAGGGAGGTACTACTCGAATATCCGTGACAAGGAATCCGATGCAGACCAAAAAGCCAGAAGCAAAAAATTGTGCAGCTACATACTGTACTGCAGTACGGGTAGTACCACTCTTTCTCGCTCATGCAAGGGTGGTTATACTTGTACGAGAATTTCAGATAAAATAACTCATGTTCATTGACTAATTTTAACACTATAATAACTGATTTGGAGCATGGTGACAAAAATTCTACATCACGACATCACCCTAACATGAACTAGCAGTATAATTAAACGGTGAGAGCATTGTTAAACCCACTTCCCCGTATACTTGCCCATATACAACCATACTGTGTGATCGAGTCTTGTTGTTGCCTCAACATTGTATCTCCACTGTCCGTTAGCATTTGTTGCAACGTCTGCTACACAGTAATGATTGTTTAGCCGGTCGCGATTATCTTGTCCATCGAGAATGCAACCCACACCGCTTGCACACTCCCCATAAACAGGTTGTGATTGTATCATGCAACCATCATTAGTGATGCCTGCTTTGATACTGAGATAGTCTACATTTTTACTAGTAGCAAATGCCATATTGTTGGTTTTCGGATCTTTCACCAGTCGGCTTGACTTGTAAATGCTGGTACCCGGCTTGAGACTCATCATTTCTGACATAGTATATTCCTTGTTTAGAGTGTACTCCCGCACACCCCACACACCCGCACGAAATTCTACAATTGTAATAACATCTGAACTTGCCGATGACCATGCAGCAGCTTTGCATTCAGTAACTTGATTTGTCGTGGGACCAACATCCCCGATCCCGAAATAAGCTTGACATGCCCCAAAACTTCCAGTTCCTAACCAGTTGGTCTTACCGGGATCGGTGCGAACAAGCCAATTACGCGAGTTGAAGTTGCCCTTGCCTTTGTGACCGTTATTTGAAAAAGTTGCGACATGAGTCAGACCCTTCCGCTGCGGTGTCTCCACGGCTGCAGTGTTCAACATGAACATCCATACTGTATGATCTGTTACTGTAGTTGAGGGTTTGTTGTATTTCCATGCTTTATTGGCATTCGTGGCCACGTCTGCAACGCAGTAGTGATTATTGAGGCGATCGCGATTATCTTGCCCATCTAGGATGCACCCGACACCACTTGCACATTCACCATATGCAGGTTGAGACTGAATTCGACATCCGTCATTTCCAAGATTACTGTTGATGCGAAGATAATCAATATTCGTACTTGTTGCAAATGCCATGGCATTTGTCCCTGGATCTTTCTTCAACACGGTACCAGCAAAAACATTTGAATTTGCTCCGAGATCAAGCAAATCTTGCATGGTATATGCGTCATTTAGGAAATACTCGCGGATACCTACCTTTCCGCTCCTGCGTTCAACAATGCGAAGGGTGTTTCCCTTTATACTGTTCCAATTCGATGTCTTACAATCCTGCTGTTGTTCTGAGGTTGGACTTCCACTTCCCCAGAAAGGTACACAATTACCAAACGTGCCGGCGCCTTCCCAGTTATTTTTTCCTGGATTGGTACGTGCAAGCCAGTTTCGACTTGCGTAGTTGCCTTTTCCTTTGTGTCCGTTGTTGGAGAAAGTTGCCACATGCTTCCAGATGCATTTTTCACCAGTACAAGTGCTTGTGGTATAGCTACCCCACATAGTGTCTTTGCCCATATAGAACCAAACAGTATGGTCTGCCATGGTTGTCTCGGGCACACTATATCTCCACTTTCCGTTAGCATTTGTTGCAACATCTGCTACGCAGTAATGATTGTTGAGCCGGTCACGATTATCTTGTCCATCGAGAATGCAACCCACACCGCTTGCGCATTCGCCGAAAGCAGGTTGCGATTGAATCATACAACCATCATTATCAATACCATTTTTGACTTTAAGATAGTTCACGTTCTTACTGGTTGCAAAAGCCAGCTCGTCGCTATTAGGGTTTTTCAGTAATTTGCTATCTTTGTAAATTGAAGTATCTTTGTCGAGGGCCATGATTTCAAGCATTGTATACTCTTTGATCAAAGTGTATTCTCGTACTCCCCAAACTTCACCTCTACGCTCAACAATTGTCAGAGTGTCAGATCGAGCATGGTTCCAAAGCGCAGATTTGCATTCTGACATCTGTGCAGTTGTAGGCTGCTCAGTTACCCCATAATATGGTACACATTTACCAAAAATTGTGTCTTTGAGCCAATTGGATTTGCCTGGATCCGTCGTCACCAACCACTTCCGGGAAGCAAAATTTCCTTTGCCCCGATGACCAATATTTGAAAAAGTTGCTACATGTGAAAGACCTGGCCGTGATTCTTGTGCAATCTTATTATTCAGCATGAAAAGCCATACATAATGGTCAGTTACAGTAGTTGAGGCTACATTGTACCGCCACGCACCATTTGCGTTGGTGGCAACATCAGCTACACAATAATGCCGATTCAAGCGATCACGATTGTCCTGCCCATCCAAAATACACCCAATACCACTCGCACATTCTCCGTAAACAGGTTGAGTCTGAATTCGACATCCATCATTTGTAAGACCTTGGTTTATCCGTAAATATGGTATGTCTGAGGTTGTTGCCATGGCCATCTCATTTGTTCCAGGATCCTTCCTGAGTATGGTTCCCACGTACACGTTCGTGTTTGCCTTGCTGGCCATTAGTTCTTTCATCGTGTATTCCTGGTCGAGAGTCCATTCCCTAATTCCAACTTTTCCTTGGCGGTATTCAACCACACGAATGGCATTCCCTTTGACAGTATTCCAAGCTGCTGCTTTGCACTCGCCGGAAGTACTCTGTTGAGGAGTTGGTGTGCCCATACCGAGGTATGCATTACAGGTACCGAAGGTATTTCCGCTCTGCCAATTGGATTTTCCGGGTTCATTTCTCACCAGCCACCTGCGGTTTGCATACTTTCCTTTACCTTGGTGCCCTGCGTTGGAGAATGTCGCCACATGTGTCCAGAACCGTGATTTATCGCAAATTTCTTGCAAACTCATATGCCATTTTACATACGATATCAGCTCGCAGTCTTTGTCTTTACGATGACTCTCCATTTCATCAATCTTCCAATATCTTGCATGCTTTGGGGCAAAGGTGAAGGTTTGTACATCCACAGTCGACTTGCCAGAAGAAGTTTTGAATGCTACTGTCCATTCGCCATCACTAGATGCAGAGGTTCCGTAGCTTACTTGAAAAGATTTCAAAGTCTCCACTGCCACAGCACTTTTGTACTGAAGTCCATCAACAAGATATTCTTCCCCAAAATCCCAAACAGCCCACACACCTGACACACATCCCTTGTATCCAGAATTCCAAAACCCAGGAACCTTCTTGATATTGTCAATAGGACCGTTTTTGTGAGAGCCCTTTGCTGTTACATGCCAATCCTCTGATAGAGACCACGCCATCGACGTACATCCCGAAGGACAACCAAGGTGCCATTTCACAAAAGACAAAAGTTCGCAGTTTCCATCTGCAGTATGACTCGCAAGATTATCTATTTTCAAAAATCGTGTTCTCACTCCAGCAAAGGTGAATTTCTGTTCAGTTTTAGTTTTTTTTCCAAGAGAAGTTTTGAAGGCAGGTACCCAAACGCTATCAATTGCAGACGATGTTGAGTATTTAACTGTAAAAGACTTGAGAGTTTCAACAGCTACTGCACTCGCATACGCAATACCATCGACATAATATTCACGACCAAGATCCCAAACAGCCCACACACCTGACACACATCCAGAATATCCAGAATTCCAAAATCCAGGAACTTTCTTGATATTATCAATTGGACCATTCGAATGCGAACCGCTAGAAGTAACCATCCAATTTTCAGATATTGCCCATCTTGTCTCACTTTCAGAACAAGGTAACACAACACTATCCGGCATATCGCCTTCATTGTAACAAAAGTAGTCGGCATATATGGTTGCTGACGCCTTTCCTCCACACCCAGAACACCACCATGTTACTCGTGCTGGTGATACATGTGCGGCCCAATCTTCATCGTTTCCACTCTGTGTCCCACCACGAATTTGGGCCATACATGTGCCTGTTGGAAGCTCGCCACCACACTCTGCAGCCGTGAAAGTGTGTGAATGACTGGATCCAGTGAGACTATTTTTTGCACGCGTTGCTCCACAAGAATACTTCTTCCAGCGACTGACTACATCTGTGTACCTATGCCTTGGACATATATAATCAACTGCAAGATTTATATTGGCGTTGCAGTTTCCGCACCACCAAGTGGCTGTCAATGCATCCTTTCCAGGTTTGATCATCCAGTCCTCATCATGACCACTCTGTGACCGCTCTCTTGAAATAACAGCACACTTCTCAATTTCACGAACGTACTCGCCACCACATTCAGCCCAAGTGAAGGTATGGCTGAAACTTTTGCCACTGTACTTAACTGTGGACTTGCAATGGATGATTTTCCAGTTCTCTTGCAAGTCAGTTTTTTGCGCTGGGCAAAAGTAATTGACAGCGGCAGTACCACCCTTGCATGCAGACCCACGCATCCACCACACCATTTTTGGTGGAGATAGATATGCACGCCAATCTTCGTCGCCGCCACAATGAGTTGCAGACTTTATGCCAACTGCGCAATCAAGGTTTTGAAAACTTAGAGAATTGCCACTGCAATCTCCAGCCTTAAAGGTGTATTCATAGGTTTTAGCACCACCTGCATACGTTACAGGCCACGAACATACGGTCAACTGCTTTTGTTCGTTATCTAGTTGCGCTTGCAAACGTTGCGGCTCACCAATAACGTCTTGTGGGATACACAAATAATCTCCTGCAATGCTTGCATCACTTCCACAATCCTTACAGTACCATGCAGCACTTGCGCCTTCTGGATCCCAAGGATTGTTCAAAATGTAATCTTCATCCTGGCCTCCTGATCCACCTCCGCGTCTGAGAGATGAGAAGCAATAACCTGTCGGAAGGCTCCCACCACATTCTTCAGCCGTCCACCGATGCAACTGGAATCCTACACCCATGCCGTGTTGGTTCTGGATGTCTGTTACAGACTTTTTAACTGTCGTTGCACATTGAAAGAGTTTCCACAACGTACTCTTTTTTTTGGGGCAAATATACTGTACTTGTAGGTTGATATTTGCGTTACAGTTAGCACACCTCCATTTGACAGTAAGGGAATCTTTTCCTGATTGCACTGACCAGTCTTCGTCGCTGCCACTTTGCTGCCGTTTTGAGTTAGCAGCAAAGCAATTTTCGACATTCTCTGGTCTTTTTCCACCACACTCCGCGTCAGTAAAAGTATGACTATACTCAGTGCCACCCTTCTTTCTCACGGTTGATGTACACGTTGTAATCTCCCACTCATCATAAAGTTTGGAGCCATATACTGGACAAAGATAATCAGCTTCCACACGTCCACCAGCCAGGTTGCCACTACCGCCACCGCCATTTCCGCGCGTCCACCATGTGACCTTAGGAGGATTTTGAAATAATACCCAATCTTCGTCAGCACCCGCCGCAGATGCTGCTTTGAGTGCCATGGCACAATTTTTGGTTTTAAAGTCAAGAGATCCACCACAATCCTCCTCAGTAAAAGTGTAAGTATTTGTGGCCTTGTCCTTACTACTTTTGGGGGAGCCACGGCAAGTGTGAAGCTGCTTGAGTTCTGCCTCCCAAAGTTCCGGCTCCGGGATTTCACCATCATTGTAACACTATTGACATAAATATTTAAAAAAAAATGACTACTATATACAACAGATGCCACAGCACAAAATCGCGCAGTAGAGAGTATTTAATCACGTTTGAAATTCAAACCACAAAATCTGCAGAAACAAAAGCGTCTTTGGTATCACAACCCGAGCACCACCAAGTGATAGAAGCTGGTGATACATGTGCGGCCCAATCTTCATCCCGCCCAGAATGGGAACCCCCGCGAACGCTTCCAAAACAGGCTCCCGTTGGGAGCTCGCCACCACACTGCCGAGC
>JACLAD010008834.1_pt1 | contig 10502 bp, 6 predicted proteins | sample 8027901 | NCBI WGS metagenome assembly JACLAD01 (sample SAMN15725071, study PRJNA655200) | protist metagenome | isolation source: fluorescence activated cell sorting (FACS) single amplified genomes of... | place: Spain: Blaines Bay Microbial Observatory, Mediterranean Sea | collected 2016-07-05
CGTGGCTGCGCCCCCGGTCGACATGTCGCTCGTCGCTTGCCCGGTCTCTGACAGCTTTAGCCGATTTGCAGGGGCGCATCTCTCAATGTAAAAGCCATAAAAAATTAAAAAATCGCGATCCGAGCTGCCCCTCAAAGCCCAAAACCTCCAAAGGCCCCTCAACGCGACGATGGCGAAACTCTTGCCTACGGTCCACGCGCTTGACCTCAAGGTGGAAGTCGACACACACTCGCCAAACATCGAGGTTCCAAATGAGGTGGTCACATTTGACGGCAAGTGGAAGTCTACCAAATACCTCTCCGCGCACGCCTTTGACACCAAGTTTTCGTCAACACTCGATTTTTCGGGCGAGCTCAGGGAGCTATCCGAGGTCTGGGACCTTTTACACGAAGGAGAAAAACTCATCTCCATGCTGTACACGTTTCGCAGCTGCTCTGCGGCGCTCAAAGACGTGCAGACAAATTCCGAGACTCCAAAGAGCGAAAAGATGGAGATTTACCACACCGAGTTTAAGATTTTCCAGCCCGAGATCAAAAAGTTAGCTGGACTGATGGACTTTCACGAGCGCGCCGTCCGGTGTTTCGGCGCGTTGATCAAGAGTTTGGTCCGCGCGGAGCAGAAAAAGCAGGTGCACAGTCAGCTAAAACTCGACCTGATCGTAATGCTTCTCGATCAGCTCGTGAAGCTAGACAAGCTCAAGGATATGAAGTCCAACCTCGTCAATGACTTTGCACGGTACAAGCGAGCTGTAGCTCTGATTCGGTCGGAGCTGCCCAACAGTGAAGAGATCGAGGAAATTGTCTTCAAGTTGCAGTCGTTTCTTTGCAACCCTCAGAATCCTCATGGACTCATCGTGTTCAACGTAAAAAAGGCCGTGGAGGAGGTGCGTGGGTCTCCCGACGTGGTATGCTTGCTCATATCACACTGTCGAGATGCGCTTCGAACTCATCGGTTCCTTCTCCCCGACGAAGAGCATCGGTTTCACCGTGCGGTCGTGTACCTAATCTACATTCTGGACAGCGCCAAACTCAACGCGTTTCGGTACAAAAACTGCAACTTTGGTGAGGTGATGCGTTTGTTCAAAGAGACCCCAGTCATTCCTCTGTTCGGAGACATGCAAATACAGATAAAATACGACCTCGACCGATGTGTTCACTGGACGCAGGATTTCAAAGACCGAATTGACGACACGAACGCGGCGGTGAGGCGCAAATACACGGTCGTTGGTGACCGCCATGCTGCCATACGTCAAGAGTATAGCGCGTACACGAGCCGTCTGTGCAGCCTCATGAATCGTGTTCGCGCGATTCGCACCAAAGCCGACGTGCAGCACGAGATCAAAGCCACTTTGTGTGACGAGGCGATGGCGACCGTGCGCGATGGGCTGCGGATCATATCGACATGGAATCGAGACATCCGCCTACAATCCGCTTACAAGTGCTCGCACCCACTCGACGAAAATACTTATCGTAGGCTGGGCGGCAAGGGCGGCAAGGGTCACGAGTATGAGAAAGTTGTTCGGTATGCCTATGATGAAAGGGAGCTGTCATCGCTCGTCGACATTATCGGTATGGTCAAAGGCCTTGGGTCACTCCTCCAAAGATCAGAACCCATCCTCGTCGATTTATGCTGGAGACACATTCACAACCAAATGCAAAATTTCGTCCACGCCATGGTCACGCGGCCGCTTCGCAAGGCGTACAAAGCAAATCGTAAGACTGTCCTCAATATCATGCTTGCTCTGCGTGCCATTTGCGGTGACTATATTCCAGGACAGGAGCTCAAAGATGATTACAAACAGCGTAAAGCGGAGATATTAGAGATCGAGTATAAATTTCCGATGCGCTACACACCACCCAGTGTCGATCAAGTTGTGCTCATGCGGAGAATGATGAATTATATATGCGATGATCGCGCTGACGGCATGAAGGGCGGCATGTTCAAACAGCGTGATTTGAAAAAAGAATGGCAAGAGGCGTGGAAAGACCTGTACGGCCAGTCTTTTTTCTTCCAGTACGTGCTCAACTTCAAGCAATCTCTGCGGGATGCAACCGATCTTTCGTACCTGTGGTATCGTGAGTTTTACCTCAACATGACGAAGCAGCCGCAGTTCCCGATCAACATGTCGATGCCGTGGATTCTGACCAAGTTCGTCATCCAGGGGGTTCAGATGAAGGAAAACTTGTTCTATCCCATGGAAATCTACAACGACGCTGCAGAGGTCGCGCTGAGCTTCCTCGACCAGAGGTATCTTTTCGATGAGATCGAAGCTGAGGTCAATCTGGCCTTTGATCAACTACTCATACACCTATCCACTGAAATTTTCAAGTTTTTCAAAACACTTGCGGGGACGATGCTAATGGATCGTGAATACGGTGAGGCGTTTGCCCGTCTGCGCAGCGGAGGCGCTACGCACCGCGTTCCAGTGTCGAGGTACCGTAGCCTCATGGCGCAGCAGACGGTCAGGCTCCTTGGCAGGGTCGTGAACCTCCAAGCGCTACTCGCTCAGCACGTTCTCGCAAATTTCCGAAAAAACGTCGACGGGGTCCTGGCAAAGTTCCTTTCGAGTCCATTGAGTGCCGCTGTTGAGACCAAGGCTCACATCGACAATGCGCGTCTGGCCCACGCGCTCGCGTCCGAACACCTCCCGCTTGATGACTTTGACACAATATACAAAGAAGCCGACGCGCGCGTGTCTGTGTCGCAGGGTTTCGGCCGCGTTGCTGCCCATGTTGCCGAGGAGGTCACGTTGGATTTGATTCCGAATTGGACGTACTGCAGTGGCACTCGGCGCTTCGTCCCAAGCGTGGTCTCATACGCAGAGAAACGCAAGCGAAGTGTGCGTCGTGTGCGCATGCCGCGGTATTTCTGGCACGGACAAGACCTCCAGGGGCCCAACTCAGCGCTGGTCAGCGCATATCGTAAGTTTGTAGGGGCGGAGCATCTCGCCGCTTTGCTCGACCTCCTCGACGCCGCCGACCTGCCGTACATTCTGCGAGAAGTTTTGTCTCAAATCGAAAACAATATTGGTGTATCCCTGATGCCCAGCATGGAAAAAATGCAAAGTGTGTTGCAGCGGGCGCCGATTCCCTTGCCCAAAGCACACTTCGGACCCGCGCTCGCCTACTCCGCACTTCTCAAGAACAACCTCGTCAAGGCTGTTCGGGGCTGGCCGGCGCTCAAGACTGTTTTTTTCCAATCCGTTCGAGAGATCGGAAATGCGTTTGCATTTGTGCATCTGCTTGAAACAGTCTTGCAGCAGAGGTCTGAAATCCGCTTCTCACAACTCGCGTTCTACCTCGCCGCGACCCCACACGCGTCGTCAGGACACGGACAGCAAGCACCATTGACGCCATATAAAATAGACGCGTCGAGCCGCTCCCCTCTCGCCTCTGTCGTGTCCCTTACTCACCGTAAACTTGGCGGGTCGGAGACGTTACATCGCGAGATGGAAGCTAATATCGCCACGACAGAAAAACTCATGCGGGGTGGGGTGGCGCCTGCGCGGTCGATCTTCGCCGCGACGCTGCAGCGCGTTCGCGATATCCTGCAAAAAGTAGAGGTATTCGACGGTGCTCGGCCCGCAAACGGAGTACTGGACACACATAGTGGGTCCGATTTTGCTCGGGTTTTTTCCGTTGGTTTGTTCCTGTTTTGCTGCTCGCCCAAAGAGGTGGCGGGTGGGCAACACGCAGGGATAGATACGAAGGACGGGGCGACTCCGAAAGCCACCAGCGCGCTTGAGGAGCATGCCATACTTGGAGATGGGTTTTTGTGGGGCGGGGCGTCGCTCGTTCACTTGTTGGGATATTCTGCTCGATTTGAAATGCTTGACCTCTGCTTTCATATCCTTAACATTGACGACATGACAGCGGAACCACATTTAGATGCTGATTCAAAGCGGCGTCTTGCGCGGTCGGAAAAAGACCCTGACAGTGCCATGATGAGTCTCGGCTCGCTCAGGACGGGTGCGATGGAACAGTTTATGCGAAATGCGCGGGCGACGCGAAAAATTATCCAATTTACGTTTTCGACGATCAAATCATTTTGTCGCGTGAATCCTATCAAAGACTTGCGTTTTTCGCCGCCCAAGCCCAGCGCGGAGCACAAATGAGCGCATCGCGCATGGCCAATTCAGCCGTTTTCCGAAAGGGTTGACGTATTTGGTCTGGTGCGCGGGCATGCAGCAGCCCACTATGTATCGCCCGTTATTATCCGATAAACACACGATAAAAATTTAAATATCTCTCTTGTTTTAAAAAGACAAACCATTAAAACGTTATTTCGAGGTACACGAGAGTGGTCGCGAGCGAGACGACGATGGCAACAACAGATGCCGCGATCGCGAGAGCGCTTTTCCTGTCATAAAATACCTTTAATGCCATAGCCATCGGATACACAATGGCTGTCATGCTCATGCAAAGCAGACCCGTAACCTCCAAAACCAGGTCCAAATTCTCCTTAAAAGCAACGCATCCGACGACGACCGCTGTGAAGACGCCATATCGCATGGCCCTTCGGCCTCCGGAGCCAATCCGCATCGACCCTAACGCCATGGGGATCTCCGTGGTCATGGCGATAAACGGAGGTGTCGTCGCGAACGAAGCTGTTGCGACGAGAAATGAGATTGCAGACCCTACAATCGGATGTACCATTAGGTTGTCGATGACTAGCATTTCCGTGCCCTCCCCGTACGCGAGGAAACCGCCCACTGCCATGGCCGCGCACAATACGGCGATCACACCAAACGATTTAAACAACACATCTGCAAACGTTCTGCGGGAAGCGACTTGTTGGTATATGGACGGGACTGCGGGGGTGCCGCTGCCAAGCGCGACCATCTGGAGGCCAACGGCATGGACAAAGCCAGCCGTGGTGACCGGCCCATCGCCGCTCGTGTCGGCGACGCCAGCAGTGTCCACGAGTATAAAGTGCGTGCACAGCACGACTATGAGTGTTGCTAACAATGCGAAAGCGTTGATGTAAGCTAAATTGGACCACTCGTCAAACCAGATAAAAGGTGCCAAAAGCAGCGTCGAGATGACGGCTCCAGCGGTGTATTCGACACCCATTTTCGATAAAACATCCCAAATTGTAAGCAGCAGCACCATGGCCGTGCCGAAAAACTCACCCACCAAGAAGAAACCCGCGCTGTACTTTCCGGCCGCGCCAAATGCGTCGTCGGCTATCTGTAAGTAAGAACCGACCTCGCCGGCGGATTTGCGCGGCGACCTGTCGTAAAGACGCACAAGAACCTCGGCACTCATAAAACACAGCACCAGCAGCACCAGCAGCACGAGCATAGCCTGCCATCCGCCGACCACCAGAGAGTAAGGAAGGCTCCAAAGACCGACGCCTACATACATGTTGACGATATTGAAAGACGCTTCCGAGTCGGTCTGGAGGCGGACAGAAGAATGTCCAGCGGCGGCAGGCGGCCCAGATGCCGCCCCTTCGCGCATCGGGACGCGCGCGTACTTTGGTATCGTCGGGCCGACTGCGTCGCGCGAGCCCGCTTTGAGCTGCTCGTACGTTGCCGCGCTAAAGACAATGAGCAGGGCGGCGAGAAACACAGCGGTTGCGGTCGCATTGAGCGGCTTCGCAGAAAGAGATTGGATATCGACCAAAAGCGCTACAACTACGAACAGGACCGTCCCAACCGCAACCAGGCCGCGCCGAGACGCCGGGCGCAGCATATCGCAGGCGCGCGCAGAGGGCCGCGGTTGCGTCGTCGTCTGGGCGCTCCACCCACAGCCTCTTTCTCGGCACCCAAACCGGGCGATTCAAATATCGATTTCAAAAATGGCCGCTCCGTGGCTGGTGCTGCTTTTGGCTACAGCTCTGGAAGCGTCCCAGATTGGCCAGCTTGAGCCAGGGCACATCACGGGTTCAGCTCTTTCCACGGGATCTCTCGCGTTTGTGCAGCCGACGGAGCCAACACCGCCGAGATTGTCCGCGTCGAAAAATGGCGAGTTACCGCAAGCAGCCGCTGGCCGTGCCAACGACGAGCTTCGAGAACGCAAAAACGCGCGAAAGGGTGTTAGGCCGAAGCTAGACCGAAGCATAGAGAACCGACATACCGCGAGTGGGGCGACCCGCCCGACTGTGCTCATCGGCGTGCCAATATACGCAATCATGGCGCTTTGCATCGGGTCGTGCGTGGTGGGTGGAGCTTGCTACCATGTGATATGCGTCTGGCGGTGCTGTGCACTGGGCACCGCGCGGGACTCTCAACGGACGCTTGCAGGTGGGCAGGACGTGGCTCAGCACGACAATATTAGTTGGTACATCAAAGGTCAGGAGGGTGTAGTTCCCGCCCGAACTGTCACGCCAGCACCGCCAGTGTAAGTATACTGATAATGTCCAGAATCATGGCGAGTGAAGGTAGAACCATAATGGTGGCGGCGTGTTCAAATATAACACATATACAATAACGCGCGGTCGTCGCTACGTTTCCATCAACTGATCGCCACTTCTCGCTTCGGTCTTTGCAGACGATGCCAAGGCGCGCTGCTGCTGGAACAGCTTAGCATCCGTGAGCTCAAGCCACCATATAGCCTCTGCATTGGGGTCGTCCACCACCTCTAGAGAATATGCGCGGAAGCGGTCGGGGTCTCTTGATCTGTACACCCCCGTCGTATTGACATAACTACCCACCTGCACCTTGGCAAAGTCCGCTCTCGAGAGCTTTGTCGGCACAACCAATATCACACTCGAGCCGTCATCGAGCGCGAGTGCAGGCTTGTGCGATCCCTTGCTCTGGGCCAGGCTACGCTTCGCCACGACGATGCCCTGCAGCCATGCAAGCATTAACTTGGCGCGTTTCTTTACTCTATACTCGTCCAGCTCCGCCACCAGTAGCTTCCGCGCAACCAAGTCGCTCGCCATCTCCTATACACCGAGCGCAAGCGCGGCGCGGAAGCCCGCTCGGGGCGCGGGAGCGCGGGAGCGCTTTCCTCTCGTCTCTCGTCTCCAAGCGGGTCACAAAGAAAAATTCAAAGAGATTTTCTCGGCGAGACCGCACACACGTGTGTGGGGCGTCGAGGGTGCGATTGAGTGGAGATTGAGAGGTATTCGGAAGGGTTTAGAGAATTGACACACAGGAGGCACTTGCAACCACATAATGTCTGGCTGGAAATCTCGAATGCAACGTGCGTGAGTCGCATGCGCCGCGCCACAATTGAGATTTGCACGCCTTACTGCACACCCGTGCACATTGCAGACCTGCAGAGGATGCAGCGCGCAGAGTCTCAAGCTCCACCAGACGCACCTGACGGAATCGAGATGAACGAACTGGGCACAGATCGAGCAGCGAGCAGCGACCGGCTCGTGAGCAGCGTTCGGTTTGATAACGATCGAAAACATGACCCAGTACCAAACGAGAGGCGGAGCATGCCCATACATCGAACATCAGAACGGACAGGACGCCGCTCCGGACTCCATCTTCTCTCAAAGCCTCCACCATTAACAGTGCTCAGCGAAACTCGCACCGCTCAGGAGAAGGAGCGAAAGATATTCGAGAAGGTACTTCGGGGTTCGGCGCTCGACCCTGCGACGGAAAACGAGCTAAAGTACAGGGCCACCGCAGCGAGCAACTGCAAGCAGCAGCGCTTTCGCGGCTGTCGGGGTGACCAGACTCCGTTCAAGGCCGGCGTTTTTTTCTTCGCGATCGGGGGTTTGTTCCTGTCGACTTCGGTAATGTCTGCATTCGAGATATGGGATGTGGTGGAGTTGCGCGCTCGGTACGACGCCACGTGCGCGCCCATGGAGACGAATTGTACGGTGACAATCACTGCTCCTCAGTACATGAAGGCTCCTATCTACATCTACTATGCCCTGGAACCGTTTTACCAAAACCACAGGCATTACGTCGGGTCGGTGTCGCAGCGGCAGTTATCAGGGCAGAAGCTGTCAGTCGACGCGCTCGAGGGCGTGTGCGAGCCCGCGCATACCAATCTAGGCAAAGCACTGTACCCCTGCGGTCTCAAAGCAAACAGCGTGTTTAATGACACGTTCGTTGCTTACTTTTGCCGGGCTGGTTTGACCAATTCCCCCACAACATCTGCGCCGACAGTTACACTGAACCCGACCTCGACATTCTCTCCTGCCGTCACGACAGGGTCCCCATTGACCGCATCCCCCTCTATAGCGCCGACTATCGCCGGAGCGACCAAGAGTCCGGTGACTGGTGGTCCGACGGCTGTACCTTCCCAAAGACGCGGGCCCACGGCGGGCCCTACGGTAGCGCCATCAGTGGCACCGAGTACGACAAGCCCAGTTACATCCACGCCTGTGGTTTCCGGGCTGTGCGACACGGCTGTGCTGCTCAATGGGTCCAATTGGAACAATGAAAATATCGCATGGCCGTCTGATCTCCGTACATTTTCGTCTCGACCCGTCGACAACGCATCTGAGACGTCGTTTGGGTACTTCAACTATCGCCTGCCGGCCATCGACATGCGGGACTTTATCGTTTGGATGCGTCCTGGAAACGGCCCTTTCGTGACAAAAATCTACCGGGTGATTGAAAACCTTGACCTTGAGAAAGGAGACCGTCTTGTGTTTGTCGTGTCGAATCAGTACGCAGTCACTGACCCATACTTCCGACCCGTCAAGCATGTCATTGTTACGACGCACTCTGCCCTCGGGGGATCCGACGTGTTTCTGGCGCTCACGCTGCTGTGGGTGGGGTGTATGGCTGTGGCGTTAGCTGGGGCGTGCTTTGTGTGGCCTCTTACTCTGGGTCGCACAGTAGGCGATCTGACGTATTTTTATCGACTTAAAATGGCCCGAATGAAACAAGAAAAAATGGAGAAAAGGGCTCTGCTCCCTCGGTTCGAGTACGAGGAGCGCGCCCAGGATGAGGCCAAGATCGAGCGAAAAAAAACACAGGATCGTCTGCGTCAGTCGATCAACCTCCGTAAGGCTGAGGCTGCCGACCTGCGGGAGATGATGAGCCAATTGGAGCTCAAGGCGGACGGCGACCAAGACGGATCTGACGTTTCCGACGCTGAAAATGTCGACAATGACTATGACGCAAAGATGTGAATAGTATGTTGTATGACTGTTACATTTTGCGATTCCTGCACTCTACGCACGCCTCGCACGGGTATATGCACGGCACTATTAGTGACGGCGGCGCATATGATTATGCCGCTAAAGCCGCTTTGCGCGCGTGTTGCCGGCCTTGACGCGGGAATGATTCTCGTCCACGCGCCGCCCGAGCTCCGGGATGAGGTCTTTGTTTTGGTACTCAATCTCCGCTTTCATATCTTTGGACAAGTCCTCGATATTCTGCACGGCCTTGAGAACGTTGTCAAGCTTCTTATCCACGCGGCGGTCGAACTTTTGCTCCTCCGTCAGCCCCGGATCGTCCATGATCGGATCATCTATACGCTCGGGCCGGTCGCGCCCTCGGCGACCACGAGATGGCGCCGGCCCCGCACCCTTGCTCAGCAGAGGCTCCTTGAAGCGCGCTGCATCAGCACGGCGAGATGCAGAGTTCTTCTTCTCCGGCTGGCAACACGAGCAGCAGCAGCAGCAGAGGGCCACGCAGCAGCAAAGCTCCATGCGCTGGATGTGGTATTCCGCTTGATCCATATTTTCGTCAATATCATCCACATCGTTGAGAGCCTGCCTCAGCCCTTGGCCCTGCTTTGCCAGCGTCAAGTTGGTATCAGCGCCGGTCGCTTGGATCTCCTCGGTCGTTCTCAATATGCTGTCGAGCTGCCCGTCGACCTCGTCTTGAGCTTCGACTACTTTCTGCTTTCCCATATCCCGCCTGTACGAGTCAAATGGATCCGCACCCTCTTCGTCAGAATTGGACCGCCCGTTTGACTCATCTCGACCCTCGCCTATCAACTGAGCCCGGCGCTGAGCCCGACTCTGGTCTGCGAACGACATCGGGAACGGGGACTGGTGGCTCGTGCCAGCAGGGCCAGCTGACACGATTTTTTCGGGTTTGATGGGTTTGACGCGCGACACTCGCAGAGCGCAGAGTGCGGCGGCCCCCTCAGGCCTGCAGCACCTATTTGGTTGGACACTCACTGTATTGAATCGCTTGTTTCTAAAATGAGAACAATTAGAGCATCATCATGTTACATACTGAGTAAGCGTTTAGTTTTTCGACTCGCTGGTTTTCGCCGCGACCTCCGCCTGCGCGCCTCGCTTCTGCTCCATGCGCTGGTTGACCTGGATCTTGTCTCCGAGCGAGAGCGCGACACCCTGCGTCTTAGAGCGGATGCGCACGTACCCATTGATCTTGCCGTCCTTTCTCTTCTCCACCGAGAGGTTGAGCAGGGCGTCCTCGTTGAATATTGACCGCGCGTAGAGGTTCGCGGCGAGGAAGCCGCACGCACCGTATTGATCGACGTTGGGCGTCAGGCACTTCATGTTGGTGATCTTAATAATGTGAGCGAGGTAGGCCGTGAGATCGCGGAAGTCGGTGATGACTGACACCTTGTTCTCCCACTCAAATTCGGCCCACATATTGCGGAACTCGA
>JACLAD010006005.1_pt1 | contig 10499 bp, 11 predicted proteins | sample 8027901 | NCBI WGS metagenome assembly JACLAD01 (sample SAMN15725071, study PRJNA655200) | protist metagenome | isolation source: fluorescence activated cell sorting (FACS) single amplified genomes of... | place: Spain: Blaines Bay Microbial Observatory, Mediterranean Sea | collected 2016-07-05
CTCATGCCGCGCTACAACGGGACCCTCGCGAAGCTCCGGGTCCCGGATGAGAATCTGATCCCGACCGACATTCCGCTGATCCCGATCTGGGCGGATGGCTACCTGACGGCTTGGGAAGCGACAAAGCCCAGCTGGCCTGCCAAGGCGCTGGGTCCGAAGGGCAAGACCATCCGCAAGGCGCTCGAGCAGGCGACGGAGGGACAGATCGACCCGACCGTGTTTCAGGTCACGCTGCCGGTTTGGCTAAGAGAGCGCTTCGCCGAGCAGAAGATGTGAGGCGAGCGATATCATCTATCGCTCCTGCCCCAAGGGCGGGACGTGATTGTGGCGAAGCACTGCGGATTTTTGCGATGAGCATGATCCTCCTGATGCGGCAGCCCTCGATGATGGCATGTTTTTGCAGCCCCCTCACTCTGGGGTGCGGGTCGCAAATGCCATCCTGCCCAAGGCCCTCGCTTTTCCTTGGCGTACCGGCTGCCTGCTTTGGTCAGAGCATGCTTGCTTTTGACTGGGACCCGTAGCCTCGTCTTGTCCAACAGGCCCTATCCGCCGAACGGGATGTCGAAATCCTTCTGATCGGGAGCGGTGTCGGCGGGCGGCCTTTCGATGCGTTGACCCAAAGCATGACTTTCGATCTCGCCGCCATCGCCTCGTCCGGACCACTGCACCACCGCGATGGCCGCCCCATCGGGCCGATGCTCGATGCGGAGCAGCCGTCCTTGTTTGCGCCTGAATGCATGCCCGAGCTGTCGCAGGCGCATGGCCACGGTCAGTCGCTGAGTTCGGCGCCCATGAGTTCGGTCATCTGCTCCAGCATGCGCTGCATCTGCTTGAGTTCCTCCTGCTGCAGGTCCATCGCTTTCGCGAGCGCGGCGCGGTCCGCCTGCATCACCTGCAGCTCTTCCTGCACGTTCTTCAACACGGTGTGGACGCGGATCAGCATACCGTGTCCACTCAGGTCGGTCTCCGTATCCAGCAGATCGCGCACCGGCATCAGCTTGTCGATCTTGCCATCCATCATGTCCATCTTCCACAGCATGAGGCTGTCGTGCTTCAGCGGTTCGATCGGAGAGGGCGAGTTGGTCTGGGGCATGAGATAGCCTTTTCTCTGGGGGAAGGGATGCATCGTACCGGACCAGCTGCTGCATGGCGCTGCGCAGATCGAGCAGGCTGTTCAAGAGCCGGAAACGCTTTACCAACCGGTACCGCCGCTCGAGCTGCCGGGGGTAGTAGGCTTCTCCGAGCTGGCCTAACCGGCCCTCGAAGCCATGGCCGCTGACTTCGAATGACATTGCACGATAGCGATTGCGGGTCAGTTTGGCGTCGTATCCCGCCTCAGACAGGCCGGCGATCAGCTCTTGGTTGGAGCCGGGCACGAGACGCCGGAACAGGTCCGACAGCACGGCAACGAGTCGTCGCACGCCGGGACGCCGCTGGCGGCGTTGCGGGACATGCGGCACGAGCCGGGGCGGCCCCGCGGGGTCGAATACCGGCAACAGCGGCTGCCCGAAGATAGCGCGCAGCTTGCGGTCATTCGCGTGCGACTGTGCGCAGGTCAGATTCAGGTCGACCGGTCGACCAAGGAAGGTGACCTGCGTGAGGCCGACATGGACGTGGTCGCAGGTCCGGTCAGTATGGCGAACGGCAGCCCAAGGGATGGCATGCGGGTCGATCCCGCGATGCGACAGCTCGGTCGCGATCATTCGGAGCGCCACGCTGTCGGACGCACGCGTTCCTTCGGGCAGCGAGAGCGTGATATGCAGGAACGGCCGCCCCCCTCCCAGCCGGACCAGCCGCGCGGTCAGATCATCGCGATTGCGCCAGTAGAGCGAGCCACCCAAAGGCTCGACCCCTGATTTGTACATGTAGCCGGTCAGCTGCCGGGCATCCCCCACCTCCCTGTTATGCGCCCGCATCGGATAGCCTCATATGGTCGATGACAGCCTGCATGGTGACATCGAGCTTCTGAGCTAGAGCAACCGTCTTGCGGCGGGAAAGAGGGCGGCCATCGGGGCGGTGATGGAACTCGCTCGCGAGCGCGAGGATGCGCCCGAGAAGCGCTTCGAGGTCATCGCTCCGAGGCATGCTCATCGCTGCTTCGCAGTTCACAAGGTAGGTCGATAGACTTGAACCGGCCGCTTTCGCGCGCTCGGTCATGGCCCCATGACGCCTTGCCGATACTCGAACCTTGATCGCTTCTTCTTTCCTCCCACTGTCCGGACCGACGTCCGGCAGGATCGGCAGGACGCCCGGCGGCACCCATGTATCATCGAGATCTTCGAACACGATGAACGAGGTCACCGCCTGCTCGGCGTCGTCCGATCCCGTCATCAGCTCTGCTTCTGTTTCGTCGGTCATCGCTCATCTCCTGCCTGCCACCGTCGATGGCCCACCGGGATCATCGCCATGAACTGCATCATAGAGATCGTCCTGTGCGTGCAGGAGAGGGGATCGACCATGCGCCATGCGAAACCTGTGGATTGCCGGATTCCGTTCGACGCGCTTTGTACCGGAGCGACGGTACCTGCACCGTCTTGGCAGCTCACCGCGACCGAACGCCTCCTTGGATCGAAGCGACGGGCCGCTCCGTTTCCCCGGTATCGCATTTCGATATCGATGCCGGGGTTTTCTCCGCCTGGTGCGTAGGCAGGAGGTGATAAGGACCTAGGGAGTGGGCCCTGTCCAGTCGTGGGAAACACCCCGGCGGCGGGTCGGGGTATCCGCGACCCTTCCCAAGGCGGTCATCTGCATGGAGGGCGGTCGTTCGCGAAGGGGCAAGGCCCAGACGAAACGCCCGGGCCATATAGATTTTCCGAAGAAAGCCGAGCGTCAGGGCGTCAGCTCGACGGGTTCTCCCAGCAGCCTCTCCAGCGCTTCGCCTTCGATCTCATCCTCGGTCAACAACCTATCGGCGAGCCTCTGCAGCGAGGCGAGATGCGGCTCGAGCAGTCTGGCTGCCACTGTCTCAGCGGCCTCCAACCGCTCTCGCACCCGGGCTGCGAGGGCGCGGTCGAGGGCGAGATGCTGAGCCGATCCCGGGATCCAGAGCGGACCCTGGCTGCCCAGACCGAACACGGTTTCGATCCGGAGCGCGGTGTCGGTGGCCATGGCGAGGTCGCTCGCCTCGCCGCCGCCTGCACCAGCCGAGACATCGCCGAGCAGCAGCCGCTCGGCCGCGCGTCCGGCGAGCAGCGTCTGCAGTCGGGCCTCGAACTGGGCCAGCGTCTGTGGCTCGACCAGCGTCTCGACCTCGACCATGCCACCGCCGAGCATCAGCCGCATTGCCGTGGGGCGGGTGATCCCGAGCAGGTGATGCGCCAGCGCATGCCCCGCCTCGTGGATCGCGATGCGCCGCGCAGCCCTGGGGGCGCAGGCCGTCGAGCGCGCGCTGCAGATCCATGCCGTCGATTGTTCGCCGGGCCGTCCGCGCCATGGCTCGGGCCTGCCGGACCAGCGCGGCGATGTCGGCCGCCGAGAACCCCCCGCCTGTTGGGCGAGCGGCGTCAGGTCGAGGTCGGGCAGGTCGCGCCCCGGATGATGGCGCAGCATGCCCACGATCTGAACCATGCCGACGCCGCCGCCATGCGGATCGGCACTTGTGGCTTCGCGTGCACCGACATGCAGGTGCAGAATCCGCAGGACCGCGAATGCGCGCCCCACGAGACTGGCGAGATTGCGGTGATCGGCCCGGCGGCTTTCACGGGCTATTTCAACAACGCCGAGGCCACCACCAAGACCTTCCGCGATGGCTGGTTCTTGACCAGAGATGTGGGGCAAATGGATGAGGAGGGGTTCGCCTACCTCACGGGCCGCGCCTTGGACATGTACATCTCGGGCGGATCGAACATCCATCCCCGCGAGATCGAGAAGAAGCTGCTGGAGCATCCCGAGATCTCGGAAGTCGCGGTGTTTGGCGTGCCCGCTCCGGTCTGGGGCGAGATAGGCCTCGCGGTGGTCGTGCCGGCGTCCGGTTGCAGCCTTGAGCCGCAGGCGCTGCCGCGCTCGGACTATGGCAAAATCACGGGTTATTGGACAGGAACTGAAGCGGACAGAACCATGCTGGGTGGGTCATGCCCAGCATGGCCAGGGTTGAGGTAGTCAACCCTCGGTGCCGCTCTTGTTCTGAGCTGCGCCGCCTCTTCATGCTGCGACGTCCGCTTCCCAGGTAGCGCCTTTTGCCCGTTACCGAGGTTGATCCGGCATCACTGTCAAATCGCGCCCGTCCACATGGCTCAGAACGGTATAGGCAAGCGTGCTGGCCGCGTCATAGGTCGAAGTCGAGGCCAGCGAGCGCGGCAGGTAGACCACTTGGTTCTCGCGACAGGCATGCAGCGCATCGCACCACGACGGCAAAACGCTCTCCAGCGCGGCCTTGGCATCGGCCACCGTCTCGCCGCGGTCGGCGCGGTAGGTGACGAAGATCATGTCCGCCTCGAACCGTGGCAGCATCTCGGCGGAAAAGCTCTGTCGCTGGTTGCCCTCGATGGCGTCGACGATCTCCGGAAACTGGAAGCCTGCGTCCCGCAGGACCTTTCCGAGCGTGCCATAGGTGTTCCAGACCAGCAGCTCGCCCTCATGACCCTGGATGACCGCGACCCGCAGGTCCTCCGTGTCGACCTGGCTGCGGATCAGGTCGAGCTGAGCCTCATAGCGCGCTTCGAGCGCGGCCAACCGATCATCGCGGCCGGTGATCTCGGCCAGCCTGGCGTAGACATCGAAATCATCCGCCGTCGCGATGTCGAAGACATAGGTCGGGGCGATCTGGCGCAGTCGGTCCACATCGGCCGTCTGCCAACTCGTCGTCACGATCAGGTCGGGATCGGCCGCGGCCACGCGCTCCTCATCGGCGGGCAGGTTGCCGACGAAAGCGATCCCTGAGTTGTCGAAATCCGTTCCGGTCGCCGTGGCGGAGGAGCGGATATAGGGTGTGCCGTCCGCGCGGGTCCGGCCATGCGAGCCGACCGGCTCCATTCCCAGTTCCAGCAGGGCGACCGTCAGCGAGGTGTCATGCAGCGACACGATCCGCTGCGGATTGGCGGGCAAGGTGACTTCGGCTCCGGTGTCGTCGATGACGGTGCGGGCTCCTTGCGCGACCGCAGGGGCTGTTGCCGCGATCAGGGCCATGGTGGCGAGATGCTTCATGAAAACTCTCCTTGTCGCATGCTCAGTTCGCATCGGCGGGTGCCGCGGGGCCACCATCAAGAGCGGTCTCGATCAGCGGGACAAACCGCTCCATGGCGTAGGGGATCGACAGGAGCGATGCGTGCGAGAACGCGCCAATCAACTCCTCGTCGAGAAAGACCTCGCCGCCCTCTTGGGTGACATCGAGGAACTGGCGGGCGGGCAGGCCGAGGATCGGCTGTCTGTTTCCCTCCTCGGGTAGCCAGACGAGAAGATCGGTGTCGATCGGCGAAAGATCCTCGGGGGAAAAGTTGACCGCGAATTCGTTGCCGACGATCAGATCATCGATCGCCTGCGGCGTCTCGAAACCGAGCTCGGCGAGCAGCTGCGGGCGCACGTCGTTCGAGGTGTAGGCGCCCAGATCGCCGTTCCACATATGGGCGACGGCGGCGGTCTTGCCGGTCCAGTCGGGATGGGCCTCGGCGGCGGCCTCCAGTTCGGCCTCGATTGCCTCGATCCGGGCCTCGGCCTCCGCCTCGCGGCCGACGGCCTGGCCGGTCAGGCGCGCACGCTCGTCCCATGGGAGGGCGTAATCGCCGACACCGTCCGGGACCGCGACAACCGGCGCGATCAGGCTCAGCCGCTCGTATTCCTCGACCGTGATGCCGGACCACAGGGCAACGATCACCTCGGGCTCGGCGGCGGCGACCGCTTCGAAATCGATCTGGCCGCGCAGGATCGTCGGGGTGCCTTCGAGCAGCGGCTCGGCCCAGGGCCAGACCGAGCGGGGATAGTCGCCATACCAGTGCCGGATGGTCACGGGCTGGACGCCGAGCGCCAGCAGATCGTCGGCCCCGGCATAGTCGAGCGAGGCCACGCGCTCGGGCGCCTCCTCGATCAGCGTCGTTCCGAACTTGTGCTCGATGGTCAGGGGGTATTCTTGCGCGAATACCGGCCCTGCAAGGCCGATGAGGGTGGACATGGCTGTCGTCAGGCGAAGCATGGTCTTCTCCGGGTTTTCTGGATCGGGTTTCGGGCCCGGCCGGTGGCACGCGCGGCGGCGACAGGCCGGGATCTGGGCATGAGAGGGCATTGTGGCTGGTCTTGCGCCCGCCTGGGCGAGGGGGCGCGGCCGTCTCGATGGGGAGAAGCCGTCACGTCTCCTCCAGCCCGTGCTTGCGGCGCAGATGGGCGCGCAGCAGCGCTTCGCGGCTTTTGGAATCGCGCAGGACGCAGGTCGAACAATATGCGCCGCCCTCGGTCGTGTAGTAGCGGCAGCAGCCGCCCCGTGCCCTGAACCATTCGGCGATATCGGGCCGTTCGGGCAGATCGATCCGGAAGAAGCCGGTCTGGCGGGAATGGAGCGGGCTCTCGCGATCGCGCAGGACCGCATCGGCGATCTCCATGGCCTCCTCCGCTCGCCCGGCATGCTTGCCCTGCAACAGGAGCGCGCCCGACAGGGCATCGCCGACGAGCCGCCACAGCGCCCCCCGCGACAGGCCCGAGCGAGGGACGAGATGCCGGACGAGTGGCGCGAAGAGTTCGGGCAGCGCCGCACCCAGCACCGCGGAGGGCGCGCTGCAAGGCACGAGACGGGCCTCGGCAAGCACGATGTCATAGGCGCGGCCTTCGCCGCTTTGCCCATCGAGATGCCACAGGGCGCGGCGGCCGGTCAGCGCCACCGCATCGGGGGCGAGACGCGCGGGTTGCAGGCCCTCCAGCGCAAGGGCGGCGAGCACCTCGCAGACGGCGAAGGCGATCCGGCCCAGCAGATAGGCCGCGGCAAGCTTGTCGTCGGCGCCCTTCTGCGCCTGTGCCTCGGCGGTGAGCCATGCCTCCACGAGGCCCGTGTCCGGCGCGTCGAGGCGAAGGGCCTCTCGGGGCGTGGTGCCGGCATGCAGATGGGCCGAATAGGCATCGCGCAGCCGGGGCAGGCGCGCCGCCCATGTCGCGACATCGGGGCAGGCGGGATGGACCTGCGTCGCGGCGTTTCGGGATCGGGACCCGGCAGGGCCCTGTCGCATCATGGTTGTCATAAGCTTGCCCTCGTTTGGCTGCGCAGAAGGAGCCACACGAAGAGCGGCACGCCGATGAGGGCCGTCACGAGACCTGCCGGGATCTGGACGGGGGCGAAGACAATGCGGCCGGCAAGATCCGCCGCGCCCACGAGAAGCGCCCCGGCCGCCGCCGAAAGGGCGAGGTGCAGCCCGACGCCGGACCGCGCCAGCCGGTGGGCCAGATGCGGTGCGACGAGGCCGACGAAGCCGATCGGCCCGACCATCGCCACGGCCGCCGCGGCGAGGGCCACGGACAGCGTGACGAGCGCCATTCGGGTCCGGTCGACCCGCAGCCCGAGGCCCACCGCCATCTCCGGCCCCATGCGCATCGCCGCCATCGGGCGGGACGCCGCGACCAGCGCGGGCGCGAGGCAAAGAAACACGCCGCCCAGAACCGCCACTTCGCTCCAGCCCGCGGCGTGAACGGACCCCGCAAGCCAGCCAAGGGCCGAAAGCGCGCGGTCGATCTGCCCGTAGGTCAGAAAGGCCGAGGTCAGCGCGGAGATGAAGGCCGCGACGCCGATACCGGTCAGGATGAAGCGCATCGTCGCGCCACCCGATCTTCGCATGGCGATCCCCTGGATCAGCGCGGCCACCGCGAGTGCGCCGCCAAAGGCAAGCACGGGTCGCATCGCCTGCGGCAGTTCGGGCCAGGCCACGACCGCCGCGACGACGGCAAGCCCCGCGCCCTGGCTCACCCCGACCAGCGAGGGATCGGCCAGCGGATTGCGCGTGACGTTCTGAAGCGTCGCGCCCGAAAGGGCCAGCAGAGCTCCGGCGGCGAGCGCGGCGAGACCGCGCGGAAAGCGAAATTGCCAGACTACCGTCTGCGCCATTTCCGACGGCGCCCGACCGGCGAGGGTCGCGAGGACATCGCCCGCATCGAGCGGATAGCTGCCCGCCATCAGGCTGCCGAGCAGAAGGGCACAGATCATGCCCAGCAAAGCCGCCAGCACGCCCATGGCCCGGATCGGCAGGGCATAGGTGACCGGCCCGTCGAGCCGGACGAGAAGCCCCGCGCTCACAGCCGTGCCCTCACCAGCCAGACGAAGATCGGCGCGCCGAGCAGGGCGGTGACGAGGCCGGTCGAGATCTCGACCGGGGCCAGAACCATCCGCGCGGCCACATCCACGACGAGGAGATAGCCGGCTCCGGCAATGGCCGACCAGGGCACGATCCGGCGGTAGTCCTGTCCCGCGAGCAGACGCACGGCATGGGGCACCACCAGACCCACGAAACCCATCGGTCCGGCCATGGCCACGGCGGCGGCGGTCAGCGCCACCACGGCGAACAAAGCGAGCGCTTTCAGCCGCCCGACATTCATTCCCAGCCCCAGGGCCGTCTCTTCGCCCATCGCGAGCGCGGTGATCTGCCGCGCGATGGCGAAGGCGACGGCGAGACCGACGCCGAACCAGGGCAAGACCCAGCGAATGACGCCGCCTTGCGCGCCCGCGAGCGATCCGGTCATCCAGACCCGCAGCTGTTCGAAGCTCTGCTCGTCGAGCAGGTTGGCGATGGTCACGAGTGCGGCGAGAAAGGCCGTGATCGCCGCGCCCGAAAGCACCAGGGTAAGCGGCATCGCCCCGCCCGGCGCGGCCGAGGCGATGCCCCACACGGCCGCGGCGGCAGTGACCGCCCCGAGGGCCGCGACGAGCGGGATCAGGGCGGGCGCGGCAAGATCGAACACCCCCACGACGAGCACCACCGCAAAGGAGGCGCCGATCAGCAGCCCGAGGATGCCCGGATCGGCCAGCGGGTTGCGCGTCACGCCCTGCATGAGCGCGCCCGACACCGCGAGCGCGGCGCCGACCATCGCCGCCAGAAGCGCGCGCGGCAGGCGCAGATCGACGATCACCACGTGCTCGAAGACCGAGGCATCGTAAGACAGCAGCGCCTCGGCCACGACCGCGAGAGGAATGGGCCTGGCCCCGACCGAGATGTGCCATGCAAGGACAAACGCGAGCGCGGCGAGGGCCAGCAGCGGCACAAGGACGGTGCGGCGGGGCGTCGGGTGGCCCGGACGCGCCGTCATTGCGCAGCCATCCAGGGCAGGGGGGCCTCGACGGGGCCGACGATCGGCACGCAGACCGGCCGGCCGCTCGCGGGATCACGCAGCACGTTCGCCTCAAAGCCGAAGACCTCCCGCAGGGTCTCGGCGGTAAAGACGCGCTCCACGGAGCCCTCGGCGCGGATGCGGCCCTCTTTCATCATGACGAGATGATCGGCGAAAGCGGCCGCGACGTTGAGCTCGTGCAGGACGACGACCAGGCTGCGCCCTTCCTCCTTCGCGATGCGCCGCAGCAGGCGCATCAGCTCGACCTGCACCTTGAGGTCGAGGAAGGTCGTCGGTTCGTCCAGCAGCAGGATGCCCGTTTCCTGCGCAAGAACCATGGCGATCCAGCAGCGCTGGCGTTGGCCGCCCGAAAGGTCCGACAGGGGCCGATCGGCGAACTGGATCACATCCGCGGCCCGCATCGCGGCATCGACGGCCTCGGCGTCCCGGCGTGACCATTGCCGCAGAAGCGACTGGTGCGGAAAGCGCCCCTGCGCCACCAACTCGCGCACGCGCAGCCCCTCCGGGGCGATCGGTCCCTGCGGCAGCAGGGCAAGTTGCTTGGCGACCTCGCGCGTCGGCATGGCCCCGATGGGACGGCCATCGAGCCGGATTTCCCCGCTGCTGACAGGCAGGACACGGGCCATTGCCTTCATGAGCGTGGATTTGCCGGAGCCGTTCGGCCCGATCAGCACGGTCAGGGCACCGTCCGGCACCTCAAGCGAGACGCCGCGGACGATCGGCGCGTCCCCATAGCCGACCGAGACACCCGCCACACGAAGCCGAGGTGCAGCGCTCTCTTCGGAGGCGTCTGAATTGTCGTGTCTGGTCATACTCTGCCTCTGTTGCGACTCATGCCTAAGCAAATCTGTCGGATTAAACAAGTTGACTGACAATATTGGTCGGGTATGAGGGAGCCGGATGAAGGAGCGACAGACGCCGATGTCTATCCATCCCCTTTTTCGACGTGATGCCCGATGGGCATCTTCGGGAAACAAGATGCTCGACCGACACTGAACCTGGATGAAACTATGTTCCTCGCCGCCTCCGACCCTCGCGTCGTCCCTGACAGCGACCAGCGAGCTTCATGGGAGTCCAAGGACCGGCAGCTGCTTGCCCGGATACGCCTGTCCGCACTGCGTTGCCGGTCGCGGAGCCGGATCGAACTGGCGCAGGCCTGCGCCATGGTTGGCACTCGGCGGGACATTCCGCCGGAAACCGTGCTCGATGCTTTGATCCGGACGTTGGGTGAAACGCTCGGCCGCTCC
>JACLAD010001822.1_pt1 | contig 10492 bp, 8 predicted proteins | sample 8027901 | NCBI WGS metagenome assembly JACLAD01 (sample SAMN15725071, study PRJNA655200) | protist metagenome | isolation source: fluorescence activated cell sorting (FACS) single amplified genomes of... | place: Spain: Blaines Bay Microbial Observatory, Mediterranean Sea | collected 2016-07-05
CGAAATCACCGCCCGGCTGGAGGCGGGGCGATATGGCTTAAGCGAAGAGGGCGTTGCCGGACTGGTTGGGTTTCTCAATATCTCGGTCCTAGCCGAGGCGGCGTATGGAGCGGCCATGGCGGCGCAGCCGGGGCTGCTGTTCGAGGATCACATCGAGCCGATGCTGACCGCCCGGGCTTCATAAAAATTTCTTCCATATCAATAAGAAACCCGTCGCGCGCGCCACTAAGAAGCTTTGTGACGTTCCTGTGACAATGCTGGAGAGGTTCCCTTAAGACACGCCCGAGTACCAGCGGCACAACAACTGGTTCGTGCTGGGAATCTAGAACCTATGAAACTGAAAAATCTCTCGCTCTCGGGCCGCATCTATGCGGCCTTTGGCACGCTTATCGTGCTCATGGGCACATTGCTAGCCACAGCCCTGTTGGGCGTCTTTGCACTCAGCGCCACATTCAAAGGATATGCAGATGCTACGGCGCAAGCCAGCCAGGCACAGGAAAATGCTGCCTATCTTGCCGATGCAAGGCTGGCTTTCGCGACCTATCAAGGCAGCCCCAGTCCGGAAAATGTTGCAGCAGTTCGCGAACAATTGTCTTTGATGCCAGAGAAGGGCTCAGGCGATTACCGGGCTGCAGTGGAGTCCATGACTGGGATAGACGCCGCGGTAGAAGAACTGGCGCTGATGATGCGCCAAAGTGGCGTGGCCGCCAGCGACACGCTTGGCGAACTGATGACCAAGATGTCCGAAGCGGCCAGCATCAACGCCAAGGCCGCAGCTCTGGCGGGACTGGCCATGCGCGACCTGCTGCTGGCCCGCCTTGAGACGGAAAACCTGTTGGTGGGTGATATGGCTGCCCGGGAACGGGCGCTCGCCTATACCGGCCAGACGCAGGAACGCCTGGCCGCGCTGCGCTCGACCTTTTATAAGCCGGATGATCTGGCCAGCGTGGATGCGGTTACCGAAACCCTGACCGGATTTGTTGCGGCCATTGACGACACGGCCGGCCAATTGTCGACACGGCAGGAACTGGCCGCCAACGCCAAGGCGGTGGATGCCAGCCTGGCCGGCCAGTTTCGCGATGCGGCGCGGGCGGCCAATGACGAGCAGCTCCGGCTGGGCACTCAGGCCCAGACGCAGTCGGCAACGATCGGACTGGTCGCCCTGGTCGCCGGACTGAGCGCGCTCGGGCTTGGCATTACGCTCAGCATCGTGACGGCCCGCTGGCTCTCAGGCTCGGTCGGCATTATTGCGGCCAGCATGGAGCGCCTGTCGCGGGGCGATTTCGAAGTCAGCCTTGTGGGTGCGGAGCGCGACAATGAACTGGGACGCATTGCCAGGGCCCTCGAAGTGTTCGGGGAGAACGGACGCAGCCTGGAACTGTCCGTGGCACGCGAACGAGAAGAGGCGCAGCAGAGTGCGGCCATGGCGACGCGCCGGCAGCGGCTGCAGGCGGACATGGAGCAATTGGTCTCAGAGGCGGTCGCCGGCCAGTTCGGCCAGAGCCTGGCCGAAAGCTATGGTGATGCCGATCTCGACCGGCTGGCCAGGAATGTGAACACCCTGCTGGCTACGGTTGCACGGGGACTTGCCGAAAATGGTCGCGTGCTTTCGGCCCTGGCCGCCTCGCAACTGGGGGCGCGGGTCGAGGGACAGTTTGCCGGCGCCTTCGGGCAGTTGCAGCGGGACACAAACCTGCTCGCCGAAACGCTGTCAGATACGATCTTCCAGTTGACCGATGCCTCGGGGGAACTGCGCCGCGCCACTGATGAGATCTTTGAAGGTGCCAATAATCTGGCCAGCCGGACGCACAACCAGGCCGGCATGATCGAGCGGACGGCCCAGGCGGTGGAAACGCTCAAGGGCGAGATTGCCACCAATACCCAGCTTGCCAAGGCAGCAGCCGGGAGCGCCAAGGGCTCGGCCAAACTGGCGCGAGAGGGCGCGGAGGCCATGAAGCGGCTCGAGACCGCCATGGAAGACATTCGCAAGACTTCGGGAGAAATTACCGCGGTCACCGGGCTGGTTGAGGACATGGCTTTTCAAACCAACCTGCTTGCCCTCAATGCCTCGGTCGAGGCGGCACGCGCGGGCGAAGCAGGCAAGGGATTTGCAGTTGTGGCCGTCGAAGTCCGGCGCCTCGCTCAGTCAGCAGCGCAGGCCTCTGCGAACATCAAGGCGCTCGCGGCTCAGTCGGCCCTTTCGGTGAACGAGGGCGCTCGCATTGCCGAAGAGGCCGCGACGATGCTCGGTGCCATCCGTGAAGCGGTGGCGCGCGACAGTGGCCAGATGGACACAATTGCCGAAACCGCGCAGGTTCAGAGCTCGGCGATCGCCACCATTGCCGATGCCATGGGGGTGATGGACGGCGATATCCAGCACAATGCGGCGCTGGTCGAGGAGTCTCATGCGGCCATTGACCAGACCCGAGCACAGGCCGAAGCCCTAGATGCCATAGTCACGGGCTTCACCCTTGGCGACGAAGGATCGAAGAACAAACGGGTCGCCTGAGCGAACAAGGGGCACTCAGTTCGAGAGTCGCACTCGATGTTCCTGCAAGGGATCCTCGCCACCGTGATTGGCCGGGCCATGAGGAAAATAGCGCGCAAAGAAGGGCGGCCATAAATGACCGCCCTTGTTCAGTCCCGGATTCGAGACCGCAAAAATTACATCGCATAGAGGGTGACGCTGGAGCCGCCATCATCGGTGGCATCGAGGCCGACGATCTGGTCGAGCGCGAAACCCTGCGCCTGCACCGAGCGAAGCAGGAACCTGTTGTTCTGGATGGTCTGCTGCAGCGAGTCGGTATCAACGTCGATGGCGAGGGAAGCCGCCGCGGCTGGGTTGACCTTGAGGACCGTGGCAGTCGTCGCATCCTCGAGGGCGTTGAAGCTGACATTGGCGTCGAACGGGCTGGCATTGGCGCCGGCGATGGAGGCGGTGAGCAGGGCGGCGATGGTGAGGGGCTTGATGAAACGCATGATATTAAATCCTTTTTCGTGATCGCTGAATTGCGAGCTCGGGGATAATTACGCTTGGCCCCCATCACCAGTTGCACGATTGTGCGCGAAAATCGAACAAGCTAGTGTGAATGGTTCGTTGAAACTATTTAATATCCCGATACGTAGTCGCGATCCCTCTTGCGCTGGTCCTGGTTTGCCCTTATGAAGCGCCATCTCCGGACCGCCCGGCCAACAGGCATGCCGTGGCGGTCTTTGAATGCGATGGGCCTCAAATCCATCCAAGATACTCTAAAGGACCAAGCAAAATGCCCAAAATGAAGACCAAGTCCGGCGCCAAGAAGCGGTTCAGCTTCACCGCCACGGGCAAGGTGAAGTCCGGCGTTGCCGGCAAGCGCCACCGCCTGATCAGCCACAACGCAAAGTACATCCGCACCAACCGCGGCACCAAGATCCTGTCCAAGGGCGACGAGGGTCTGGTGAAGTGGTACATGCCGTACAACCGCTAAGCTGGAAGGACACTAGAAAATGGCACGCGTAAAAAGGGGCGTAACCGCCCACGCTCGTCACAAGAAGGTCTTGAAGGCCGCCGAGGGCTATTATGGCCGTCGTAAATCCACGATCCGTATCGCCAAGCAGGCCGTCGAAAAGGCCGGCCAGTACGCCTATCGCGATCGTCGCGTCAAAAAGCGCAATTTCCGGGCTCTCTGGATCCAGCGCATCAACGCCGCTGTGCGCGATCACGGCCTGACCTATGGCCGATTTATCGACGGCCTCAGCAAGGCCGAGATTGCTGTTGACCGCAAGGTGCTGTCCGATCTCGCGATCACCCAGCCCGAAGCGTTCGCAGCCCTGGTCGTCAAGGCCAAGGAAGCGCTGGCATATCTGGAAAGCGTGGACACCGTTACCCACGCCCGCGTCACCGCTTAAATTCTCCCAGCTCTGCTGAGGCTAAAAATTGCGCCTTGCGCCGCCCGGAAGGGCTGGCGCAGGGCGTTTTGTTTTGGTCTAACACCGCCCGCAAGTCCGTCCGAATTCGAGAACAAAGATGTCCCTGGAAGCCCAGATCGATACCCTGCGCAGCGAACTGTCCACCGCCATAGCCGGCGCGGATAACGAAGCGGCGCTCGACAATGTGCGTGTTTCGGCGCTGGGCAAGAAGGGTTCCGTATCGGCCCTGCTTGCGACGCTTGGATCGATGGCGCCCGACGAGCGCAAGACCGCCGGGCCCGCCATTAACGGGCTCAAGGGCGAGATTGCCGGGCTGATCGAAACGCGCAGCGCCGAGCTCAAAGCCGCGGCGCTCGAGGCGCGCCTGGCGGCCGAGACGGTCGATGTCACCCTGCCGCTCAAGCCCGCACCCACCGCGCGCGGCCGGATACATCCGATTTCCCAGACTATTGACGAGATCACCGCGATCTTTTCGGACATGGGTTTTTCCATCGCCGAAGGGCCCGATATCGAGACCGACTATTTCAATTTCACGGCGCTGAACTTCCCCGAAGGCCACCCGGCGCGCGAAATGCACGACACTTTCTTCATGAAACCGGGCCCGGACGGGGTGAAGAAAGTGCTGCGCACCCACACCTCGCCGGTGCAGATGCGCGTGATGCAGAAAACCAACGAAAAGCCGGCGGCGAGCTATATCACCCCCGCCATGGACCCGCCGATCCGAGTGGTTATGCCCGGCCGCACCTACCGCAATGACAGTGACCAGACCCACACCCCGATGTTTCATCAGGTGGAAGGTCTCGTCATCGACAAGTCGAGCCATATCGGCCAGTTGCGCTGGGTGCTGGAAGAATTCCTGAAAGCCTTTTTCGAAGTGCCCAGTGTCACGCTGCGCTTCCGCCCGAGCTTTTTCCCGTTCACCGAACCCTCGATGGAGGTCGACGTGCAGTGCGACCGCTCGGGCTCAGAAGTGAAGATCGGGGAGGGCAGTGACTGGCTCGAAATCCTCGGCTGCGGCATGGTGCACCCCAATGTCATCCGCAATGCCGGGCTGGACCCCGATGTCTATCAGGGCTTTGCCTGGGGCATCGGCATCGATCGCATCGCCATGCTGAAATATGGCATGCCGGACCTGCGGGCGTTCTTTGACGCGGACCAGCGCTGGCTGGACCATTACGGGTTCAGGCCGCTGGACCTGCCGACGCTGTTCGGGGGGCTGTCCTCCTAAGCTTTGTCCCAATCCGAGATCAGGTGAAAACCGTGTCGTCCAGCGCGACCAATCGCGAGCAGATCAAGTTCAGCTTCGGGGATTCTCCGGAGCTGGCTGACCGTCTGCTCGCGCTGGTGCTGGCGGGAAAGAAGACCGCGACCTGTGGAGCGCTGCGCGATTTTGGCCGGGATGGCGAGCCGATGCCGGAGGTCGGGCGGCGCGACATCGTGCTCAATGGCGTTGGCGAAGAAGCCTGTGTGATCGAGACATTGTCGGTCGAGACCAGTCGGTTCGACGATATCGACCCCGGCTTTACCGATCTCGAAGGTGAAGGCCCTTACGCCGAATGGCGGGCAGGACATGAGGCCTATTTCGCGCGCAATGGCGGCTTCGCGCCCGACATGCAGGTTGTATGTGAAACCTTCCGGCTCGTGACTGTGCTGCCCGCGGGGCGCGCTATCTATAATCGCGTGGCGACGCCGATCTTCATCGTTACCGATATCGAGAGCGACGGCCCGACGCCGCTGCACAATTCGATGCTGAGCTTTGCCTCGGTGGCCATAGAAGCCGATGGCACGCGCCATGGCGAGTTCGAAGCCGTGCTGACCCCGCGGGCCGACCGGCAGCAGAACGAGACCACCATGGCCTGGTGGGCCACCCAGCCCGAAGCGTGGAAGGCGGCGACAGAAAATGCCGAGGATCCTGCCGTGGTCATGCCGCGCTTTGCCGATTGGGTGGAGGGGTTGCCCGGCCCAAAAGTCTTCGTTGCCGCGCCGATGATTTTCGATGGGCTCTGGATGGACCATTATCTGGACGAATTCGCCGGGACCCGCGCCCTTTCCGGCCCGTTCAAGGGCCGGCAGATTTTCCGCGGCGGCGGCATTTGCCTTTACACCATGGCCGGCACGCTGCGCGGCGCGCCCTATCTCGACTGGGGTATGAGCAAGCTGCCCGCCGAGTTCTACGGTCATATTCCGCACACCCACAGGGCCATCGATGATGCACGCGGCTTTGCCAATGTGCTGGTCGAACTTTTGCAACTTTCTTCGGCGCTACCTCCGATTTCCGGTAGCGCCAGCGACTTCCGCTAAGGACCAAAAAGATGAAATTCACCCTCGACTGGCTCAAGGAACATCTGGACACCAAGGCTTCCGCTGACGAGATCGGCAAGGCGCTGACCATGATCGGTCTCGAGGTGGAAGGCATTGAAAGCCAGGGCAAGGCGCTGGAAGCCTTTGTCACCGCCCATGTGGTCTCCGCCGAGCAGCACCCCAATGCCGACAAGCTGCGTGTATGTAAAGTTGATGCAGGCACCGGCGAACTGATCGACGTGGTCTGTGGCGCGCCGAACGCCCGCACGGGGCTGAAATCCGTCTTTGCCTTCCCCGGCACCTATATTCCGGGCAAGGACATGACCATCGGCAAGGGTAATATTCGCGGGCAGGTTTCCAATGGCATGCTGTGCTCGAATGCCGAGTTGGAACTGAGCGAGGACCATGACGGCATTATCGAATTGCCTGAGGATGCGCCGGTGGGCGTCAAATATGCCGACTATGCCGGCATGGATGGCGTGGTCTTCGATATTTCCATTACGCCCAATCGCGGCGACGCGACCGGCGTCTATGGCATAGCGCGCGACCTGGCGGCCTTTGGCCTGGGGACGCTGAAGAGCACGGATTTCTCCCCGGTTCCCTCCAGGGGCGCGAGCCCGATTGCGCCGCTGCCGCATCAGTTTGCCTCAGATGAACCCAAGGCGATCCGCAAGTTCGCCGGGCGCTATCTCAAGAACATCAAGAATGGTCCCTCGCCCGAATGGCTGCAGCAGCGTCTGCGCGCCGTGGGCCTGCGACCGATCAATACGATCGTCGACATCACCAATCTGGTTTCGCTGGGTTGGGGCCGACCGCTGCACGCCTATGACGCGGACAAGGTCGAGGGGCAGTTGGTGCTGCGCAATGCGCGTGGCGAGGCGTTCGATGCGCTGGACAACAAGGTCTATACACTCGACGAAACCATGACGGTCATCGCCGATGACAAGGGGCCGCTGTGCCTGGGCGGTATCATGGGTGGCATCCGCTCGGGGGTGACCGAGGCGACCACCAATGTGTTCATGGAATGCGCGAGCTGGGATCCTGACCTGATCGCCCAGTCCGGCCGCAAGACCGGCATTGTTTCGGACGCTCGCTATCGGCTCGAACGCCATGTCGATCCGGCGCTGACCGAGCCGGGCATGGAGCTGGCGACGCGGCTGGTGCTGGAGCTGTGTGGCGGCGAGCCGATGGAGCCGGCGATATCGGGCGAGGACGTGTTTCCTGATTCGCGCGTCGATTTTCCGCTGGCCGAGGTCAATCGCCTGACGGGCCTCAATGTTGATGCCGACGAAATCGAGGCGATCCTGGGCCGGCTCGGCTTTGCCATGGAGGGCAGCGGCCCGGTGCGCAATGTCAAGGTGCCGAGCTGGCGCCCGGATGTGACGCAGAAGGCGGACCTGGTGGAAGAGGTGATGCGCATGGTGGGGGTCGACAATGTGCCGGTCGAACCGCTGCCGCGGCTGACCCATGTGGCGCCACGCATGCTGACCACCATTCAGAACCGCCGTCGCATCGCCCGCCGGGCGCTGGCGGCGCGCGGGCTCGATGAGGCAGTGACCTGGAGTTTTATCAGCCACGACGAGGCCACCCGCTTTGGCGGGGGCACCGAAGACCGGCAATTGGCCAATGCCATTGCCTCGGACATGACCGATATGCGCCCCTCGCTGCTGCCAGGGCTGATTGCCGGGGCGAAGCGCAATGGAAATCGCGGCTTTGCCGATGTGGCACTGTTCGAGGTGGGGCAGATTTTCCTGTCGGACCAGCCCGAAGGCCAGCACACCTATGCATCCGGTATTCGCACCGGCACGGCGACACTTGATGGCGCCGGCCGCCACTGGTCGCGCAAGGCCAAGGATGTCGGTGTGTGGGATGCCAAGGCGGATCTCGCCGCCGTGCTGGACGCGCTGGGGGTCGATATCGAAAAGGTGCAGGTACTGCCCGAAGCGGCGGACTGGAGCCATCCGGGGCGCGGCGGGCGCATTGCCCTGGGGCCCAAGGTGACCCTGGGCTGGTTTGGTGAACTGCATCCGGCGCTGAGTGCGGAACTCGATATCGAGGGACCCGTGGCGGCGTTCGAGATCGATCTCGATGCCATTCCAGAACCGCGCAAGAAGGCCACCAGGACCAAGCCGGCACTCGCGCTCAGCCCGCTCCAGCCGGTCTCCAGGGACTTTGCATTCGTGATGGATCGTGGCGTGACTGCTGCAGCCATCCTCAAGGCCGCCCGGGGTGCCGACAAGGCGCTGATCAAGGATGTGGGCATTTTCGACGTGTTCGAAGGCGCCCATGTAGGCGAGGGCAAGAAGTCGGTGGCTATCGAGGTCACTTTGCAGCCAAGGGACAAAACCCTCACCGACGAAGAAATCGACAAGGTCTCGGCGGCTGTGGTGGCGGCGGTGACCAAGACGACGGGCGGCGAACTGAGGAAGTAAGACTGCGCGTAGCGCGAGACGGGTGAGGGGTTTCTCCCGACGCGCTGCGGACTTTGTGAGAGCCCCCTCATCCGCCCCTCGGGCACCTTCTCCCTCAAGGGGAGAAGGGAAGGCCCTTCCGGAGACATAGATGTCCCGCACCGACGCCATTCTCGCCCGCTTGAGCAAGCTGCACCCCAGGCTGATCGATCTCAGCCTGGATCGCATGATCCCGCTGCTCGAAAAGCTGGGTAATCCGCAGGACCACCTGCCACCCACGATCCATGTCGCGGGCACCAATGCCAAGGGCTCGACCATTGCCTATCTGCGGGCCTTTCTCGAGGCGGCCGGCAAGACGGTGCATGTTTATAATTCCCCGCATCTGGTGCGGTTCAACGAGCGTATCCGCCTTGCCGGCACGCTGGTGGGCACGCGACAACTCAATGCCGCGCTTGAAGAGGTGGAGCAGGTCAATAATGGCGATCCGATTACCTTTTTCGAGGTGACGACGGTGACCGCCTTCAAGCTGTTTGCCGACACGCCGGCCGATTTCCTGCTGCTCGAGACAGGCATGGGCGGGACCTATGACACCACAAATGTGGTCAAGCACCCATTGGGCACGATCATCACGCCGATCGACTATGACCATCAGGGGTTCCTCGGCAATTCGCTGGCCGAAATCGCGCTCAACAAGGCCGGTATTCTCAAGCGCGGGTCAAAGGCTGTGATGGGGATACAGCATGAGGAGGCCCGCGCCGTGCTTGAGCGGGCCGCGCGGCGGTTGGGCGTGACGCCGGTCTGGCAGAATGAGGATTTCCACGGCAGCGAACAGGATGGGCGACTGGTCTATTCCGACGAGGACGGTTTGCTCGACCTGCCACCCCCGGCCCTGCCTGGTCCGCACCAGTTCGACAATGCCGGCTTGGCCATTGCCGCTGCCCGCCAGTTCAGCCTGCCGATTGACGAGGCCGGGATTGCCGAGGGGCTGCGGCGGGTCACCTGGCCGGCGCGCATGCAGCCGATCCGCGTGGGCAAGCTGCGCGAATTGCTGCCGGAAGGCCATGAATTGTGGCTCGATGGCGGGCACAATCCGCATGGCGCAGCGGCGCTGGCACGCACAATTGCCGGCATGCCAGAAAAGCCGCTGGTGCTGATCATGGGGATGATGAACAATCGCGCGCCGGAAGACTTTCTCGAGGTGTTTCGCGATTTGCATCCGGCCCAGGTGCTGACCCTGACCATTCCGGGCGAGGAGAACGCCCACAAGTCCGAAGAGATTGCCGCCCGCGCCCGGGCGCAGCGCTTCCCCGCCAAGGCCATGCGCTCGATCACCAGCGCGCTCAAGGCCGCCGCAGATATCGAAGGCGCAAGAGTGCTGATTTGCGGCTCGCTATATCTGGCGGGCGACGTATTGGCCAAGAACGGGACAGTACCGGACTGAATCGCTGCTGGCGCTATTGTGCCAATTGGAAGCGCTCGAAGCGACCCAGCTCTGTGTCGATGGCAGCCTTCGCCTCGGCCCCAACATCCTCCAGCCAGGTCCATTGCTGCACCAAGAGGGACTGGTTTGCCCGGTCGGTCTTGAGATCGATGGCGGCCACAACGCGGTCATCGACCAGTACCGGCAAGGCAAAATAGCCATATTGCCGCTTGGTGGCCGGCACATAGGCCTCGAAGATATGGTCATAGCCGAACATCAACTTGAGCCGCTTGCGCTGGATAATCAGCGGATCGAAGGGCGAAAGAACATGCACCCGATTGGCCGGTGACGGGGCGGCCTGCTCCAATGCTTCGCTCGTGGTCCAGTGCGGGATTTTTTCCGCGCCCTCTATGGTGACAGGTACCAGCAGGCGGCGACGCACCCGGCTCTC
>JACLAD010004068.1_pt1 | contig 10487 bp, 7 predicted proteins | sample 8027901 | NCBI WGS metagenome assembly JACLAD01 (sample SAMN15725071, study PRJNA655200) | protist metagenome | isolation source: fluorescence activated cell sorting (FACS) single amplified genomes of... | place: Spain: Blaines Bay Microbial Observatory, Mediterranean Sea | collected 2016-07-05
ATCGCGGACGAGCGTTCATCGCCCATCGCTCGCGTCGAGTGGAGCGTGAAGCCTTCCGCAGATGCGGTTGCAGTGGCCGGCGTTGATTCGAGGGCTGCGCCTTCGCGGAGGAACGGGTCGGGACGTTCGCGCAAGGCTGCGATATCCGATGCGAAGGATGAAGGCGGCGACGGGGCGGCGGCGCCCGTTGAGCCGGTTGGCGTCAGCAGCGACCAGCCGAGCCATGCCGCCGCGCCGCCGGCGGCGAACAGGCATGCAAGCTCGGCCGCGGCGAGTGTTGCGCCACGGACGGCCTGCATGGCTGTCGAACGATCGTACAGCATCACGTTACCCGATGACGCGCCGTACACGGATCAACTGCGCGTCGTCGTTGCCCTAGCAGCCTCGAATGACACTTTTGAGACGATCGGGCCCGTTGTTGTGAGTTTAGAACTCCGTGGACAGGCCAAACGAGAAGGTGCGACCGAGATCGTAGCGATTGATCACGATCTGACCCGAGTCGAAGTTCTGGTACTCGTCGTAGTTTTCGTCGAGAAGGTTCGATGCCTTGAACTTGAACGTCAGCGGGCGGCCAAACTGCTCGAACTCCTTGCGGTAGTTGAAGTCGAGAAGGACGCCGGGTTCCTGGATGAAGTCCGGATTGCTGGATCCGCCGCGTGCGGCGATGCGCTCGGACGCGTAGGTCACGATGAACGTGGCCTGGGAGCCGGCAACCTGGTCTTCGTAGCCGAACTGCAGGTTGCCGATATGCTCGGACTGACCCTGCAGCTGTGCGCCGTCGATGAAGAAGTCGCTAGCCGCCTGGAGAGTGCCGCCGTTACGTGTCGCCACCATGTCGGCGGCATCGATCTGCAGCTTGCTATCCGTGTAGGTGTAGTTGGCCTGAACAAGGAATTCCTTGGTGGCCAGCCAGTCGGCTTCGAACGGGCTGTCCCACAGTTTCTTGACTTCCACCTCGCCGCCGATGAGTTCGGCTGATGGCGCGTTGAGGAAGCTCTGCAGGTTCGAGTTGATGTTCGAGATGATGAACGTCTCAACCGGCTTGGAGATATCCTTGTAGAACGCGCCGAGCGTAAAATATTGCTGCGGGCCGAAGAAGTACTCGTATCTAAGGTCAGCGTTGGTGAACTCTGTGTCCACCAGGTAGGGGTTGCCGACATAGGTCCGGTCGTTCTCGGGGTCGCGGTAGAATTGCGGCGCGAGTTCGCGGAACTGCGGACGACCGATGGTCTGGGACGCGCCGAACTTCAGTTGCATGTCCGGGGCGAAGTTCCAGGTGACCGTGCCGGCCGGGAGGAAGTATTCCTCGTTGTTCTTGATCGTCGAAACGGGCGCTTCGGTGCGGTCACGCGTGATGACCGTCTGGAAGCCCTGTTCGAAGCGGCCGCCGAGGGCGATGCGCACATACTGGATCGGCTCGAAGTCGACCTTGGCGTAGGCGCCGGTCACTTCCAGTTCGGCGTCGTAGAGGTTGTTGCCGCCCGCCGGGGTGCGCTCTTCGATGATGAAGCCGTTCTCGTTGATGTTGAAATCGGAGAACAGGAAGTCGATTCGCTGTTGCTGGACTTCGATCGGCGGCAGGCCGTTATTGCCGATATAGCGATAGCCGAAGCTGCGGAGCGACGACCGGCGCGATTGGCTGGTGTGGGCGATGCCCGCCGAGATTTCCATGTCGCGCGTCGAGCCGAAGGGGATCGAGTAGGTGGCGTCGATACCGGCGGAGTCGACCTGGTCATTGAGGTCGGAGAAGTCGGTCTGGTTGGACGCGCCGCCCGAGCCGCCGACAGCGTAGACATAGCGCTCGATGTCGCTGTCGTACGGGAAGACGTAGGAGCGTTCGTAGGGCGCTTCGCGCGTCGTGACGGCGTGCGAAGCGCGCCAGTCGAGGTTGAGCGCGCCGAAGTCGAACGTGCCGTCAACCTGGTGCGAGAAGAGTTCGCGCTCGTACCAGCCTGTGTTCTGGAACAGGGCGTCGTCATTCAGCGAGTCGGACAGGCCGAAGGCCAGCGCGGTCTCTTTCGTCGTGCGGCGGATCCAGAGGTTGGTGAAGTTGGCGGTGTGGTAGCCAAACTCGGCGCCGAAGCCGAGCAGGCCGTCCCAGCCGACCTTGTTCTGGGTCGAGGTGTAGTTGACGTCGTCGATGGCGAGAACGGTATCGCCGACGGTCCGGCCGCGTTGGCGGATGCCGTCGCGTGTTTCCCAGTCGTTGGAGAAGCCCAGCACGCCGACGGTGCCGATGGAGATGTCGCCGAAGTCCCAGCGGTAGCCGCCGGTCACGTCGATATTGCCGTTGGCCGGGATGTCGTCGTTGACCTGGACGAGGTTGAGCTTCGCGTTCTCGAAGGACTGGCCGATCAGGTTGAGCGTGTTCTGGTTCGTGACATCGCTGAGCGCGAGGCCCGAGGCATCGAGCATGCGCATCCAGACCGGAAACTTACGCAGACCGTCGTCGAAGCCGAGCACGTCGGTTGAACCGCCGTCGTGGGTGTAGCCGGTCTGCAGCGTGGTTTCCGTGTTGACCGAGAAGCCGACGCCGAGTTCGAGGAAGGGGGTGTCCGGAAGGTTGAGCGAGGAGAGATCAATGACGCCGCCGCCGAACTCGCCGGGGTATTCGACCGAATAGGTCTTCTGGACCGCAACGCCGGCAAGGATGGAGGAGGGGAAGAGGTCGAGCGGGACGACGCGCTGCAGCGGCTCCGGGCTTGGCAGCGGCGAACCGTTGAGCAGGGCGGAGGAATAGCGTTCGCCGAGACCGCGGACGTAGACGAAGCGGCCTTCAGCAACGGTGAGGCCGGTGACGCGGGTCAGCGCTTCGGCGGCAGTGGAATCGCCCTGGCGTTCGAGGTCCGTGTCGGTCAGGAACGCCGCGACTTCGGACGTCTCCTGAAGGGGTTCGGGGATGAATTCGCCGAGGACGACGATGCGCTCTGCGCCGCCATCGGAGGACTCGCTCTGGGCGGCGTCTGCCGGATCCGCCTCCTGGGCCATCGCATGGGGTGCGATCATGGCCGTGGTGGCGATGAGAAATGCGCTGAAGGATCGGCTTGGGTTCTTCATGGTCTGTCGCAGCCCCGTTGGAGAGAACACTTCAAGAAAAAGGAGAGGGGCGGCGGAAATCCGCCGCCCCAGTTTCTAGGGGAATGCCCTTAGCAGGCGGCTTCGCCCGGAAGACCACAGGTCCAGCCCTCGTACCAGCTGTCATTGCCGGTATAGACGGCGCCGATGTTCGACGGCGTCGAAAGGAAGCTGGAAGCCGGTGTGCCGGACCCGAACGGGTGGTTGACCGGGGCCGTCGCCGTGACGCTGTTCTCGTTCGAGCCGTTGACGAAGGTGTTCGTCAGCGAGGACGTGAACGCCGTGTTGTTGTTGGCGCCCGCATCGAACAGAGCCTGGGTGGTCGCGTCATCCGGCGTGTCGTCGCTGGCGAAGTTCGTGCCGCAGGACAGAACCACAGAGTTGAACGACGGATCGTTCGTGGCGGCGGCGTTGTCGAGCTTCAGGCAGCTTTGCGACGTGGCCGAACGGACCAGCACCGAGTTGTAGAGGTCCATGATGTGGCCCTCTTTCACGTTCATCGCGTCGTCGCCGGTCGAGATGATCGTCGCGTTCGAGATCTTCGAGTGCGTCGTGAGCGGCTGGGTGTCGACATCGCCGAATTCGAAGGCGTGGTCGCCACGGCCGGCTTCCTGAACGATAAGGAGGCCCTGCACCGCGCCGGTCCAGCCGAAGTCGAGGTCGAGGCTGTCGTCACCGATGCCGGTCAGAACGGCGTTAGAAATGTTCACGCGGCCGCCGAACAGCTCGATGCCGTCGTCGAAGTTGCGGTGAACCTGGACGTTCGAGACGTTGGTGGCTGCGCCAACGCCGCCCATGGTGAGACCGTTGATCTCGTTGCCAGCGCCGATTTCGACGCCGCCGAACTTGATCTGCAGATAGTCGATCGAGCCGGAATTGTCGTTGTGCGTGGCGCCGCCGAAGAGCGCGAAGTCGGCGCCTTCGATCTGGGCTTCACAAGCCGCGTTCGGCGTTGCGAGCGTCGGTGCGGTTGCGCCAACCGGGCAGTTGTTGATGGGCGCGCGACCGAGGACGATGAGACCGCCCCATTGCTGGTCGGTGTCGGCGGTGGCGGAGCCGACGACGTCCTGGCGGCCGGTCATGACGACTGGATCCGTGGACGAGCCGTTGACGAAGATCTGCGAGCCGCGGTTGACCACCACGTAGTCGGCAGAGGTCGAACCGAAGACCTTGACGCCTTCGTTGAGGATCAGCGTGCCGGCGGTGCGGCCGGCGATCGGCGCGGCAGGGTCGGCGCCCTGGTCCTGACCGACGTCGGTGCGGCCTGACAGCGAGTAGATGACGCCGTCGACGGCGCTGAGTTCGACCGTGCTGGTGATCGAGGTCGGCAAGACGCAGTTGCGCAGCGTGCCTTCGGTGGTCGCGATCGTGCCGACGCTGGTGGTGTTGGTCGGGCAAGACGCAGCCGGGCCACCAGGGGAAGCGGGCGGCGAGGACGGCGGCGAAGCCGGCGGAGAAGCGGGCGGCGAAGCCGGCGGAGAAGCTGGTGGCGAGGTCACGAAGACGCCTTCACCAGGCGAAGCGACGCCATCTGAGCCGGAGCATGCGGCGGCGGTGCCTGCTGCAAGGCAGGCCAGAAGGGCCGTGCGTACGTATGGTCTCGAAGTCATTCTGGTCTCCCTCAAGGACAATTCAGGGCCGAAGCGAACCGAACAAAAACTGGCAGGCAGGTGAAAGATGCGTCCGCCATCCCCGACGCGAGCGCTATTCCCTGTCCGTGACACCCGCCTCACACTTTGATGACAGTTTTGTTGCGCGCGTCGTTTCTCAACAGGACGATGCAAACTGTGGCTCTGGAGCATCAGTGCCCTGATCGTCCGTGGAGGGACAATCATGTGATGGTCAGTGGGGAGGCGGCTGGATGTTGATGTTCAGCGTTTGAGGCTGAATTCCGGAGCTTTTCCAACGGCGGCGAGCGCGAACGTGAAGTCGAGGGCGGTTTCGCGCAGCGATGCGAAGCGGCCGGACATGCCGCCGTGTCCGGCGTCCATGTTGATCTTGAGGTAGTAGGGGCCGGCGTGCGGGGCTTCGTGGCGCAGGCGCGCGGCCCACTTGGCCGGCTCCCAGTAAGTGACGCGCGGATCGGTGAGGCCGCCAGTGATCAGCATGGGCGGGTAGGGCTTTTCGCGGGTCTGGTCGTAGGGCGAATAGTCGGCGATGCGTCCGTAGGCCTCTGCGTCCTCGATGGGATTGCCCCATTCGGGCCATTCCGGCGGCGTGAGCGGGAGCGTATCGTCGGACATGGTGTTGAGCACGTCGACGAATGGGACGGCGGCGATGATGCCGGCGAAGAGTTCGGGTTCGGCGTTGACTACCGCGCCCATCAGCATGCCGCCTGCCGAACCGCCCATCGCGACGATGTTGCCGCGTGTGGTGTAGCCCGCGTCGATCAGGCGGTGGGCGGCGGCGATGAAGTCCGTGAATGTGTTGGTCTTCTTTTCCAGCTTGCCGTCGAGATACCAGCCATAACCCTTGGCGGTGGAGCCGCGGATGTGGGCCAGCGCGTAGATGAAGCCGCGATCGACGAGGCTGAGCCGCGCTGTGCGGAAGTCATCGGGAATGTTGAGGCCGTAGGCGCCGTAGCCGTAGAGCAAGACGGGGGCCTTGCCGTCGACCGGCGTCGATTTGTGGCGGAGGAGCGTGACCGGGACGGTCTCGCCATCGGGGGCGTGGGCGTCGATGCGTTCGACAACGTAATCGTCAGGGTTGTGGCCGGAGGGGACTTCCTGCTGCTTGCGCAGGATGCGGGTGCGGGCGGCCATGTCGTAGTCGTAGACTTGGGCTGGCGTGTCTGGGGCGGAATAGTTGAAGCGTAACGTGAAGGTCCGCCACTCATGGCTGGCGTGGAGCGCGAGCGAATAGGCCGGGCTGGTGAAGTCGATCGCGTGTTCGGCGCCGTCGCTGCGGTTGCGGATGACGATCCGCTCGGCGCCGTCCTCGCGTTCGAGACGCGTGAAATGTTCATGTGTCGCATCAAGGTCGAGGATCAGTACTCCGGGACGGTGCGGGATCTCATCCTGCCAGTTGTCGGCGGAGGGCGCGTCGACTGGCGCCGAGACAATCTTGAAGTCCAGGGCGTTGTTGCGGTTGGTCGAGATCCAGAAGCGGTCGTCGAAGTGGACGAGGCTGTATTCGACGCCGGTTTCGCGGGCGGCGATGAGACGTGGTTCCGGTTCTGCGGCGTCCGCCGGGAAGACGTGCGATTCTGACGTGGTGTGGTCGTTCGCAGTGATGACGATGAAGGCGCGGGAGGATGTCTTGTGCACGCCGACGAAGAAGCCGGGGTCCGGTTCGGCGTAGACGAGGTCATCGCCCGGAACGCCGATGCGGCGACGGCGGACGGCGACGGGACGTGCGTTCTCGTCGCGCTCGACCCAGTAGAGCGTGCGGCTGTCTGCGCCCCAGACGAAATCGCCGTAGGCGCCGGCGATCTCCTCGGCGAGATCCTCGTTGGTTTCGAGATCGCGGATGCGAATGGTGTAGAATTCCGACCCCTTGTCGTCGAAGGCGTAGGCGAGGAGCTGGTGATCCGGTGAGTGAGATACCGTGCGCAGGTCGAAGTAATCGTGGCCTTTTCCCATCGCTTCGGCGTCGAGCAGGAGCTGTTCGCCCTCGCTGCCGGGCTCGAAAGCGAGGACGGTGGGTTTGCGGGCATAGACGGGATATTCGCCCCCTTCGCGGAAACGGCGGTAGTAGGCCCACGGTCCATCGATCTGCGGGACTGTGGAATCGTCGTCCTTGATGCGCCCCTTCATTTCCTCGAACAGATCGGCCTGCAGGATCGCGGTAGGGTCTTCGAGCCGGGCCTTGGTGAAGGCGTTTTCGGCTTCGAGGTAGGCGCGGATGTCCTGCGGCAGCACGGACGGGTCGCGCATCACGTCGCGCCAGTTATCGGCGCGCAGCCAGGCGTAGGGGTCGAGACGCTTCTGGCCGTGCTGTTCGATGACGCGGGTTTCGTCGCGCGTTGCAATCGGCGGCGCGGAAAGGTCGTCGGGTGTTGCCTGTTGCGTCGGCAAGGTCGCTCTACTCATGAGCCGTCAGGCGGCTGACGGGCGATATAGGGGCCGCAGGGGCGGGTTCACGAATCTATCTGGTGTGACTCGTCGGGTGACCCAACGGGCGCCGCTGAGTGAGGTGTGAGCGACGCGTGTTGTTCACAGGTTGTCGCCCTCGCTCATGATGCTGGGTGGGTCATTCGCGAGGGGACGGGCAGGGGTTAACGAGGGGTATAAGCCGCGTTGGCGCTATTCGTCGGGCTGGAAGTCCAGCACCGCGCCGTTGATGCAGTAGCGCAGTCCCGTGGTCTCGCGCGGACCGTCCGGGAAGACGTGTCCCATGTGCGAGCCGCACTTGGCGCAGTGGACCTCGGTGCGGGTCATGCCGAACTTGTTGTCGGTTTTCGTGCCGAGCGCATCCTGTGACGCGGGACGGTCGAAGGACGGCCAGCCCGAGCCGGAATCATATTTGTTGTTCGAGATGAACAGGGTCTCGCCACAGGCGACGCATTTGTAGAGGCCCGGGCGTTTCTCGTTGTTCAGCGGGTTGGAGAAGGCGCGCTCCGTACCTTCCCCGCATGCGATGGCGTATTGTTCTTCGGTGAGCTTGTTCTTGAGATCGTCTCTTGTTGGGGCGTCAGTCATCGGGTGACCTCCGTGATCCTTTGGCTGGGGTGTGTGGTTTCGCTTCAGAATATGGGCGTTGACGTTGGGAAATCCAATGAGCGGCGGCTGGGATTGAGCGATCGGCCGGGAACCAGCGTGCTGGCGGAACGTAGTTACGGCGATAGCGCCGGCAAAACGACCGGCTGCGGCACTCCGGGAGAGTCTCATGAATTCGATCATCTACCTCGTCGGCCTCATCGTCATCGTGATGGCCATCCTCTCATTCGTCGGTCTTGGCTGAGCCTTGCCGCGCTAGAATGGAGGGACTGCCATGACGGATGTTTCCGTAATCGATCGGCGCGTCGACTGGAGCGCCATTTTCGCGGGTGTCGTGCTGACGACAGCCGTTGCGCTCATTCTGCTGGCCTTCGGGGCCGGGCTCGGACTGAGCGTTACATCGCCTTATGACGGCGAAGGCATGAACGCGGCGCTATTCGCGCTGGCGGCGGGCCTTTGGCTGCTTTGGGTTCAATTGTTGAGTTTCTCGATTGGCGGCTATGTCGTCGGGCGGATGCGTTCGGTGGAGGTCGGCGCGGACGAGCATGAAGTCGACGTTCGCGACGGCATGCATGGTTTGCTGGTTTGGGGCGCGGGCGTGATCGTCGCCGGCGTTCTGGCGTTCGCCGGGCTTGGCGGCGCGACCGGCGCTGCGACCGCATCGGACAATACTGGCACCGCGATTGAAAGTGCGCTTGGCGAGCTGGACGAAACTGTCGAGCAAGCGGCGGGTGAGGAAGCTGGAACCAACCCTGAAGCGGCGGATGAAAGTCAGGAAGAGCGCGAGGCGGAGGTCGTCCGCAAACTCACCGTGCTGTCCTCGTTCATTACGGCGGCGTCATTGCTGGCGGGCGCTGCGGCGGCGTTCTTTTCCGCTGGCCTCGGCGGCAAGCATCGCGATGAGCGTACGCACCTGAAGTTCTTCGTGCTGAGGGACCGGCGACCGCCGGCGGAATAGCGCCCGGAGCCTCGCTCACGATCAGAGAAATGGCCGTCGCAGCGTGGTTGCGGCGGCCTTTTTTGATTGCGCCTGTTCAGAAGGTCGACCGGCTCATTCCTCCCGCACGAAGACAGTTTCGACGCCGGTGTGGTCGGCCATCAGGACGGCCTCGCGGAGCGCATCGCTCAGTGTACGGAATTTGCCGTTGAAACTGGCCAGCAGCGCGTATTCCTGCACGTAGTTGTAGATGATGTGCTGGCCGTCGCGGGTCTCTACGAGCACCCAGTCCATGTGCTCGGGCCCGGCCTGACCCGGGCCCAACGTTTCGATGCGCGCCATATCCACTCCATCACGTTCCCCCCGAACGACCCCGAAGTGAAATTCGCGCAATCGACAGCGCGCCACATAAATGTGCTGGCGAGTTGCAATCTGCTCCCGATGGCGAAACCATTCGCCCAGCGCAACGTTCTGTCACTTACACCTGTTAACCGGAGGCGAACAAACCAGGCCGCAGGGACCGCGACGCGCTGTCCTATGTTATTGCTGGCCCGAAAGCCTGTGCGCATGAAGCGTTGCCGGCGTTGTTTGACACATGATTGCTCCCGGCTGGCAGGCCAAGGAGCGCCATGACTGAACACGGCCTATTCATACGCCAATTGCGATCTCTGGTGGACCTGCAGCCGGACGATGACGCCGCGCTGAAGGCGTTGCCGATGCGGTTCCGCGATGTCGACAAGCATCGCGACATCTTCCGCGAAGGCGACCGAATCCGCGAGAGCTGCATTGTGCTGTCCGGCATGGTGGCGCGTTATAAGATGGCGGGCGACGGGCGCCGGCAGATCCTGTCTTTCCATTTTCCGGGCGACATGCCCGACCTGCAGAGCCTGAACCTTCCGTATATGGATCATAGCCTGACGGCGCTGAGCCCGGTGCGGTTGGGATTCATTTCGCATGACGACTTGAAGCCGGCAATTGACCGTTATGCGGGCGTGCGCGACGCGGTGCTGCGGCGGACCCTGGTCGATTGCTCGATCATTCGCGAGTGGCTGGTCAATCTGGGCCGGCGGTCGGCGCTGGAGCGGATCGCGCACCTGTTCTGCGAGTGCTTCCTGCGGCTGAAGGTGGTGGGGCTGACCGATCAGGCGGATTTCAGGCTGCCGCTGACGCAGACCGAACTGGGTGATGCGACGGGCCTGTCGAGCGTGCACGTGAACCGCACGATGCAGGAATTGCGGCGGATGGGCTTGATCCTTAGCCGCGGCAACGTGCATTCGATCCTCGACTGGGATCAGCTGCAGATGACCGCGGATTTCAGCCCGGAATACCTGTACATGAAGCCGGAACCGCGCTGACAGGCGCGGGCTAGCGATCGGGCGGCGGCGCGCGTTCCGGGCTGTCGTTTGGCGCGGCCGGGGTGAAGGCCTGGGCGGGCTGTGCGGTGCGGACCTGTTCTAGCCAGAAGACACCATCGTACGGATTTGAGTTGCCGCGGGTGAAGGCGAAGTCGGTGTCGCCATCGCCGTCCATGTCGCTGGCAATGAACTTGTCGAACATGCCGCGCTCGCGCCTTGAGATGTCGTGACGCCTCCACTGGCCGGCGGCGTCGCCGGGGTTCTCGAACCAGCCGAGGCGGCCCATGGCGGCGTCGAGCGGCAGGCCCTCGTCCTGGTCGCGGGCGCCGCGGGAATATCCGCCGGAGATCACGTCCGTGTCGCCGTCGCCGTCAATGTCGGCGAGTTCGATGCCGATCATCCAGTCGGGGCCGAAGGTTCCGATGTGGTGCGTGGTCCATGGCTGGGTGAGATCGGCCGGCT
>JACLAD010014877.1_pt1 | contig 10477 bp, 9 predicted proteins | sample 8027901 | NCBI WGS metagenome assembly JACLAD01 (sample SAMN15725071, study PRJNA655200) | protist metagenome | isolation source: fluorescence activated cell sorting (FACS) single amplified genomes of... | place: Spain: Blaines Bay Microbial Observatory, Mediterranean Sea | collected 2016-07-05
TCCGTCCAAGGCAGCGCTAGAGAAACAACATAAGATGAGGGTTGCTAAGCGCACGCAGGACAATCTACCGCCGGTTCGCAGAGATAATCGAGTAGAAACGGCCAGAACGCGCCTGCATTCACATGAGGCGCCAGCTGAAGGAAGAGCAAGAAACGAACGTGAAGCCATGACCTCGGGACTCCCTCGTGTTACCCCGCAACTATTCCAACCTGTAGGGAATGCCTTTACGAGGACCAAGGCGGACGTTTCGCTAAAGATTGGAGGTGGCTCTACAGCTCTCCGACGATCGCAGGTCCACAATTACCTCCAGCGCCTATTTGAGAAGGTGTATTTTGAAAAAATGGCCTATGCCACACAGCAGCGGGAGCAAGAGGAGGAATGGGAGACCGACAGTTTGGAACAGAGACACGGTACTGCTGACACGGTTTACAACATGCAGGAGGAGGCACCAGAGGACAACGAAGGCGGATACCACCAAACTTATTTCCCTGAGCATATTTCGGCTTCCCAGTTGCAAATCGGGAATTGCGAAGTGGAAGATGAGCTCGACGAAGAAAATGAGAGTGAGGAGAGGCACAGACTTGTTGTCGATGATCCCGCTTCCATATTCCTGGAGGGACAATTAATTGTGGCGAAAGGCAAGGGCGAGGCCAAAGCTGAGTCGCATGGAGAGCAGCGCGAGCTGGCTCAACACCCGAAAGTTCTCCAAAAGCGGACCAAAACAGCCGACGAGCTTGTGAACGAGTACCGCCTGGAGTACGACCGACCACGTGCTGAGTTTACAGAGGAAGAGATCGGTGACCACCGCAGAGCTCGTCAGGATGGCGTTGAATACAGTGACAACAACTACATCGATGGTGGCGAGTCTGAAGATGTGAACAGTATAGATGGTAGCGCCGTAGAACTTCCTGCATTCGTGCAAAGAAGGAGACCGCGCAATATGGAGTCGTTGGAGGCCGAAAACAAGCCGTCTCAGAAAGATCCGTTGAGAGTTAGATCGAGATCACGAGCGGCAGCGAGGCCGGAAGAAGAGGAAGGACCCATGAGGATTGTAGGGGGCAAAATGACGCTCGAAGCCAAGAGACCAACTGATCCACCAGAAGGAAGTAGCTTGTTGAGCGGCGGTGGCTTTGAAGATGGTTCCGTTGCCTTTTCAAAGAAGCAAGAAATCTGGGAGCGATTCACAAAGCGAGACCTTTCAGCACCGATGAAAGCTGCATACGCAGTGCTGTATCCGTCCCTTTATGGACAGGACAAGCCGAAGAACTCTGAACTCGTTGAGTATATGCAGATGCGCCAGCAACAAGATGAGATATCATCACGAGGAAGCGTGAAGATCATGAAGACGAGACCGAAGATGCTCTCTGCCGACGAGCTCATCCCGGCTATCGACTCAATTGATTCGGAATGCAGTCCCAGGAAGCATCGTGCCGCGGTTGCAATTCAGTACGTCGTGTTCTTGACAAATAAGCTTGCTTCGTGTCCTCTCTTGCCTGTGATCTCATCTCGTCTCATCTTCACTTCTTTTCCACCCTGTCAAATTTATGTGCAATGCACTTGTGCTAGGTGCCGGTGGAGAATCCACGAAGCTCGCAATGAGACCCATGCTCGAGCCGAAGGCGCTGCTCTAGCGAGAGCTAGGGCAGAGCAAGAGCGGATGAGGAGAGAAAGAGAGGCTCTGGAGAGGTCGCGACTTGTGAGTGAGCAGCACTTGGCTGCCACAAAGATCCAGAGCCAGTGGCGCGGAAAGAATGCGCGAAGGTCCATGGCAGAAAGGGTGAGAAAGCCACCAGCACGGCGGCAGCAGCAAGAGAGCCACCAGCACACGGTCGCCTCGCATCAACGACGCGCAGGGAAAAAAGAAAACAATAGGCATGCCGTAGAACTTCTCAGCGATCTGGAGAGTAAGATCGACCATACGGTGTCTGTCGATGTCGATGTCGAGCTCAAGGGCGAAGAGGAACAAGATGTCGATGTCGAGCTCAAGGGCAAAGAGGAACAAGAAGCCACCTTCAAGCAGATCAAAACTTTAGCGAGATCGCGCTCACACATTGACGACTTGAAGGGTAAGGGCGAGGCTCCAAAGAAAAAGGCAAAAGAGAGTTACCGGGACAGACCGTCTTCGAAGGACCGCCCTGTCAAGGAGGCCGATGATCATCCTAGTATTTCGCCTCTTGGCAACTTGGTTCCCCGTGACGACGCTCGGGGAAATGTGGTAGCTTTGGCCCGCCCGCATCACGCCCTGCGGTACGATGAGATCAAGCCCCCGATTTGTGTCTTGTATGGTATTAGTGCTGACAGTGTTGGCAATGGCCGTGGGAACGAGATTGAAAACGGTGATGGTGCACATGCCTCAGGTGAAATTCAAAGCGAAGGGGAGAATGGAGATGTCAGAGATGAGGACCAGCAGGGCACAGATGACAATTCTCTCCAAAGCATTCAACACCGTGGCTACGACGCTAATGGCGAACCAGGCACCGCCTTTCTCGGCTCGGATGACAATGAAGAACGTGGACTGGGGGGAAAAGGATACGCAGTGTACACAATTGAAGTCGCGCCTGGGGAGGAGCGGTATGGGCCGTTCTTCTTGTGGGCACAGGTGCGGTGCAGAGATGCAAGAAGCAACTCGTTATACGTCTCCGTGGACGGCGAGCGTTACCCGTCTCGCGGCGCGCTCTGGCATCTTCCGCTCACTGACGCAGGTTGGACATGGTGCCGCTTTGATAAGGCCTACACACTCGAGCCTGGAGATCACGACCTCGTGATTGCACATCGAGAGAACGAGGTCTTCTTTCGGGTACTCTGGGTCGGACCCGAGCATCAGTCGCCGCCAGACATCTCCGATACAGAAATTTCAAGCATGGGAGCCGGCGCCCATATCTTTCACGAAGACAAGGCCAAAATGCGAGCTTCGCAAAAGGAGATACGCGTGAGGAACATGCGAATGCTATCCGAAGTTCTATCTGAAGGGATGGAAAGTGACGCTGTAGACAGCAATGGCGCCCGAGGGGCGATTTTAGGCCTTTCTGGAGCAATGGAAGAGGAGAAGGATGCTTTCACGAGCACCGGGGAAGAGGTGATTGAAAGCACCGTGCTTGAAGATGGTGTTAGAACTACGGGAAAAGGCCCTGTTCAGTCAGTGCAGCCAAAGCAAAAAGAGAACTTGCTGACAAGCCACAACCTTATTGTTGCACGGGCTGAGATTGGCGGCGCAAGAAGTCCTCCAGGTAATGTTGAAGATGGGCACGAGCACGCAGGCAGCAACGCCGGCGCCGAGGGTGGAGAGCAAGCAGGAATCGTGAGCGAAAATGAGGTAGTCTCCGGCGAAGGTGATGGAATCGTATCGATGGCTCGAGTTGCTGGTCCCGCGGTAACTGCAGATGCAGGAGGCACAGTTGACACCGCAGATATCGTGACCACCGCCAAAGTTGCCGCTGCCACCTCCTCCGAAGCCGCTCTTTCAGCGGACAACGGCGTGGGTGGCCTTCGAGGAGTGGTTACGGCACCGGGAAGCTTACCCAAGAAGGAAACAAAGCGTAAGAGCCACAAGCGCACCTCTGTGTCGGGGTTGAAGAGCCGAAAGGCGGCTGCCAAACTGCTCCGCAAAAATACGGCTCTGTACATGAACAGCCCATCTAAGAAAGGCTTTAAGAGGTTTCGCATCGATCGGTCGAGAGAGAAGGCACTACGCTCAGACATTATGCGATACCGAGGGCACTTTGCTCAGCTCAGGGAGAGCTCGTCATCGAGTGCAGGCCTCGACATTTTTGCGGATGGCGGTGAGGACGACACCGAGATTGGTGAAGTTGGTCTCGACGAAAAGCAAATGGAGGCAGCGGGCGCGCGACTGCTGCGCGAAGCGCTCGAGGGCACGTTCCTTGATCTCAACCCGGATTCGGAAGACGGTCTCAGCGTCAATACCAGCTACACGGCGAAACGAAGGCACAAGCTCATGAAAGACATCGAGCTCGGGCATCGCATTGACAAGCTCCTACTCGCCAAAAATTTGTACGAGTCGGAGGCAAATGATGCAAGGCGGGCAGAATCGCCAACTTCAGCCTCGAGGGTGGGGTTCGGGCATGTGGGGAAGAAGAAGATGAAGGAGGTGATGGAGTTGTAGAACTTTGGCTGTTAAGACTTAAGAAGAACTGAATTGAAAGTCGACGCAGAGCCCGTAGTGGTCCGACGGTGCCTCATCACCCACACCATTAGACTTCAGGACGACCTGCGACCGTTCGACGCTCATCTCATCTCTTCCCCAAGCTCGGAAGAGGACGTGATCGAGCTGTGCACCTCTGCGAGAGAACCGACCGTACAGTTCTTTCTCTAGCGGTCCTCGCGACGAGCTCCTCTCTGCACCGACCCTCGCCTGCATGTCGACATTTTCATTTCTGGACGGATCCCACGTAAAGGCTCCTCCAGCGCTCTCGTACCCAGCGGCGCGCAACACCTCGATCGAGCGGGACCCAGGCACGGTGTTCAGGTCCCCAGCGATAATGGAGGCGGAAACACCGAGACTGTTGGCAAGTTGAAGGGTGCCCTTGGCCTCCTGGATCCTGAGCTTCGTGTGGTCTTCGATGGAACGGCGAATCGTAGCGGCCTCGGCTGCCATCGTCGCCTGATGCTCCTCAATGTCCCGAGTCGTTTCCTCCGTGTCGAGCAAAGAAGCGTGCCAGTGAGCAGCGATCAAGCCTAGCCTCCCCACAGATCCGAGCGCGACACTCGCTGCAACCGCTTGTGTTGCGTCATCCAAATTGAGCGAGAAGAGGTCGGAAAAGACGCTTCCAGTGAGTCTGGCGCGCCCTGCGGGGTGCAGCTTCAGGCGAGGCTTAGCAAGGATAGCGTCCCCCTCGGATATATCCGGGAAGCGAAGAAAGCGACCGAGCACGATCCCAGCCACCCCGAGGTGGTACACCGCATCCATCCCCAGGTCGTTGGCGAGTCTCCGGACGTACGGCTGGCACGGCATGGCCTCGTTGACCGTGATGACGTCGGGGTCCAACTTCTTGCATCTCTTGAGAAGGGTCTGGTACCTCTTCTCCGTCTCCCTCCGGCTTTCATATGAAATGAAGGTGAGAGTTCCCCAGTCGATTTCGTACGTGCTCCCAGACCATACGTTGACGTGGAGCAAGCGAAGCTTGGCTTGGGGGGAATCGTTGGCCTGTTCCTCGTTCTCGTCACCGTTGCCCACGCGTTTGGTTGCGCGAACAATCCTCGGCAATCGAAAAGAAAACACGATATCGATTGCCACCGCTCCCGCCACAGCAACGATGAGAGCTATCCCAATTTTCAAAGGGCTCCCAAAGCTCCACATTTCTTCCTTCAACATTTAAAAGTAGTCTACACACAGGAGACAGTCAAAACGATGAGTGTTTTGTACTTTATTTCTTTAGAGACGCACAGTGGCCGTGCGTGACGTTGGCGATGTCGGTGTTGGTGCCGTTCCCGGCATCAATCCGCGGGAAGTTCGGGGCCTTGGTCGTATTAGCTCCGGGTGGGATTGGGACGTCGTCCCATCCCGCGTCATTGTTTCCACTGAGCAGTGTGTCACACTCTTCGGAGCAGCAGGCCTTGACCTCTGCGGCCTCGCACCCTCTTTCCCGCCACCCCTCGTACGCTGCTTCCTCTTTTGAGTGGAACTACGAGTGATGGGCACAGTACATACGCTGGGAAGCAAGGCTAAACTCACATGAGTGACTGACAAAGTCCCGTGTGTACGCACTGTGGTTGGTGTGGAACTGAATCTCAAAACGGCGGCCAGTCGGAACTTGCATGAAGTCTGTGTTGGGGCAGAGGGGTTGGGGGTTCGGTTCGGGGAGAGAGGTGAATTAGATGGATGGTGACTCAGCGTAGTCGTTCGTGCTCTTCCTCCAACACTTACCATTGTTCATGCCCTGGTAGCCACCTTCAACCATCCACGCGTTTCTCGTGCGCAGTATCTCCGAGCCCTTGTGTGTACAGTAGCGTGGTGGGTGAGATGACGGCAAAGGGAAATGCACCCTGACTCAGCCCTGACTCGCTGCAGGGAGAGTGCTTTCCTCATCCAAGTCACTCTCGTCACGTACCAGATCACAAAGACATTCCAGCGCAGTCCAAGAAGCGTTTGTATAATTTTGAAATGGAAATATGTACGTATACCTTGTTGAGATGATGTTGAGTGGAAGGTAAAGTACTGTATGGTGTTGCTGCTCTCCATCTCTTTTTTCCTCTCTGTACCTACGCGTGCAGTACACATCGTCTCACTTTACCTGATGGCATCCTTAATGCGATGCATTCCGGAAGATGGTGATTGCTCCCTTCCTTCAGCGACATAGCGAACGAGCCTCAGTGCAGTGGAGAGAAGGGTTTTGACTGCCTTTGGCAGTCCCCGCGGCAGGATAGGGCCGCACTTTTGGATGACCTGTGTGAAGGATTTAGAAAACACACACATACACGCGAACTCCTTCTTTCACGAACCTTCTCCCTGAGTGCCATCTCCTCTTTCCCGGCCTGTAGTACGTAAGGATTCGCAGTCTCGCATGCCTCTTTCGCCGTTGCCTCCGCTCTCGGGAACGTAGCGCCCTTCGCCACTTCGGGCAGGCTCGAATCGTTCGATATCATTGCGCTGGCCACTGAAGTTACTTGATACTGGAGTAGGGACTGCACGCAGGACGCCACCGATTCGCCCGAGCTCGAGGCCTTCGCCTCAGACAGGGCTGTGTTCACAACGGTGAACGCCGCCATAAGCGCCATCATGAGGAGAGCTGCGAGGGAGTGTCTCATCTTTGTTCCGGGGTCCTGCCGTCCGTGTGAGAGTTTGGGAGTGACTTCGCGAGAGCGGATGAATAAAATTTGAAACGTGAAGAACGGGGAGCGGGAGGACGCCGCTGGCGCTAGAGTCCTTCGAAGGAGTTTGGAAGGGGGAAGACGCTGCGGTGGAACTCGGGATTGCGCGGTACAGCAGAGATGCTCTGTGATGAGTCAATTGGACAGAAATATACATAAAACACATACTTCATAGCATACAAATAAACTCCTTCGCCCCCACCCCCCGATTCCCCCGCAATGACAGCTCCCGCGCAAGAGGTGCCAGTCGCTCGAGCTGCCTGGTGGGATCTGCGCATTCCCATGCGCATCTTTCTGCCCCTCCTCTTTATGGTATGTGCTCTTACAACAGAATACGAGAGCATACACGTAGTGTAGATATATGTTGTATCCTCTTGAAGCCTTTTTCCCTTCTCACGAGAGCCTTTCTATTATACTCTCCCGCACACGAAAGGATTTAGTGAGAAATGCCATGTTCTTCTTTATCTACAACCTCACGAGCCAGCTGGTGACGCACTTTGGAGTCTCCGCAGAGACCTTTTCGTGGCCGTTGTCGTGCTCGTGTGCGTGTGCGTGTGTGACGTGTTCACTTCGAGATCAGAAAAACTCACGTTATATTCTCTCTTTTTCCCTCTTTTTGCGCGCGCGCGCGCGGACGGACGATCGATCTCTCCACACAGACCTCCTCTCCAGCCTTAATTGCATCTTCCTTCCCTCGTTTAGGACCTTCCTTTCGGAGAGACAGCTCCTCTTGCTCTACTTCCTGATTAGTCTTGTCGGCACTCTCTTGCTCATCGTGGCAATGTTCACTCGTCTCTTCTCACTTTTCGCGGCCGGCTCCCTTCTCTATCTCGGTATCGCCGAGGGTGGGATTAGCAGCCTCGAGAACTCGATCTATTCATCGCGCTGCACGCACACGCCGTGCGTTCCAAAGGTCTTTGCAACCACGACGTTTGCGAGCGGAATCTTGCAGACTGTCTCGCACTACTACCTCGTCCCTTCGTTTTGGACGTGAGTTGCCCGCGATGTCCACTTCCTCTCTCTCTCTCTCTCTTCCTCTCTCTTCTCCTCATCCTCTTCTCCTCCATCTTACTCTTTATCGTACGTACGTATATATATCATCATCAGGATCTCAATCGAATGGGTATTCATCATAAACGCGGCGATCTGGGTGCTCGCCATGGCTATCGTTCTCGTGTTTGTCGACGAGCCCCATCCGGAGCGAACGAGGGTCTGGGGTCTCTCGATCAGCTCCACCTCCTCGAGCCAAGCCAGCAGGTCTGCTAGTGAGATCATCTCACGCAGAGATTGCAAATCTTCATCATATTCATCATCAGTTTTACAGCTCGCGCGGCTTGAGCAAGGTGTCGCTGGCGGCAGTGAGCGCGGCGGACATCAGTCGCAAGACTTCATCATTTCGCTTTCCCGCGAGAGTGAAGGGATGACGATGAAGTCATCTCGCACGGCATCGGAACGGCGGCCACGGATGATGAGCATGAGGAAAACGGAGCAGCAGGAGCAGTCCCAGACCACAACAACAATAACAGCAAACAACAACAACAACAAAAACAACAGCCCCGAAGCCTCTTGCTTCGCCAAGGTGCTTCGACCCTTCTCCTGCGCAGCATTGTGAGTCTCGAGCAAAAAGCAAGAGACATCAACTCCTATAATCGCTAGTGAGGTCAATATACTAACAGAGGCATTGTTTGCATGCGCTTGTCTCTACACTCTCTCCTCCCCGCGGCGCGCGTTGGTCGTAATAGACGCTCAATCCCGGCAGGTGTCTGGTATCTCATCAGCGTCTCTGGCCTCGTTGGTATCCTCTCCGTCTTCCTTCAGTTTCTACCATTTTTCTTCGAGGCTGCAGGGTTGGACTCGAGAACAGCTCTCATCGGTAGTTCAATCGGATGTAGGTTTACGTTCGTTGTGTTGTTGCTCTGTCTGTGTCATCGTTGCATTGTATATGCGCACCGTAAATGTACAGTATAGACGATGACGTGGTACAGTATATACAACTACTTTTTACCTATACCTAATGCACAACCAAACGCAGACGCGACCAAAGTCGTCATGCTCCCGGCGCTGGCGTTTGGTCTGCAGGCGCTGGCATCGTCGCCCGCAGGATACTGGGGCTTTCCCCTCCTCTTTCTCTTCAGCGGCTTGCTCATCTTTGGCAGCTCTCTCTTCGTCCTTCTCGCTTTGAAGAGATTTAAACCGGGCATATCGCTGCTCGTGTTGGCGATTGTGCAGACCCTGGGACGCGTCACCATCGGCTTGCTCTTCAAGTCACTGCCCAAGTTCTTCCTCCTCTCGCTCTTTGAGGAAGATAGCCCGGAGCTCGCCTTTGCCCTCAGCACGACGTACGCCTACATGTCTGTCGTGAGGTTTGGGCCTCTCCAGTTCGCTTTCACGACATTTCTATTCTTCACGGCCGATGAGAGGCAGGGAGAGGTCTCTGCTCGTGCGTTGCGAACCTCTGTCTCTCTCGTTCCTCTGGTCCCTCCCTCCTTTTCATCCATCATTCGTTCCCTCCCCCTTTTTTATCCACATCTGACATATACTGACACGCCAAGCACGTCATCAGTCGGGCTCACGATCATCGCATTTCTCGTGGCCGCGCTCGCAGCTGTCCCGTTGTTCAAGCAGAGGCTGCGCGAGGCGATGGCGAGGCAGGAACAACGCGCGTGACTATAGGAGACTGGTTCGAATATTCCCACCGCACACCCGAGCAGGTGCCAGAGGCTGTGATACCACGCATCTGTAGTTGCCGTTGCCGTTGCCGTTTCAGTTTCATTGTTTTCGTCGTTGATGTCGTTGTTGTGTGATTGGATCGTGAATGAGTTCTCTCCAAAAGTCTCCGTGTCGATGAGTACGCGTCGCGTTGTGACTTACATGCCCTCCTTCGGTCAGACCCCCTCGGAGGCGGCACGTCCTCCACCTTGCCATCCGTGCCGTGCCCGCAGCCACGGCTTTGTTCCGGGGTCCTGCCGTCCGTGTGAGAGTTGGGAGTGACTTCGCGAGAGCGGATGAATAAAATTTGGAACGTGAAGAACGGGGAGCGGAAGGGCCTCGAATGGAAAGGGGCACTTCTCGCAGGAACGCAGATGAAGCAGAGGGGCTTCTCGACTTCAAAATTCTTTTGAACTTTTGACCCCTTCCAATCGAACACGCGCAATACCCGAGAGAGAGAGATGCCAGGCCGCTTCGCATCCAAGGCAGCTCGCAGCCTCCCCGCAAAGCGGCTCGTGAATCGTTGGGTGCCGGCTTCCCAACGAGGATTGGCACACGGCACTGCACGAGTGACAGGGCCCGAGGCCGCGGCCATGGCCGTGGAAACCAGCGACGCCGTGGCGTCGCACCCCTCTTACCGCCACGTCTCGACCGAGCTCTTGGAGGAGCGCGCCGCCACTGTGGTGCGCTACGAGCACGTCAAGACGGGCGCCGAAGTGCTATCGGTGTCGTGTGAGGACACGAACAAGGTGTTCGGCGTGTCCTTCCGTACGCCACCGGAAGACTCGACTGGCGTGGCTCACATCATGGAGCACTCGGTCCTGTGTGGTGAGTAGTTGGTGGGGTTGGAGACGGACGAGGAGTTCAACATCGGTTGCGGCCGAGCATCGAGGAGCTACCAGTGTGCTAATCATTCTGTCTCTCGCTTACGCTGGCTCAGGAT
>JACLAD010001313.1_pt1 | contig 10476 bp, 5 predicted proteins | sample 8027901 | NCBI WGS metagenome assembly JACLAD01 (sample SAMN15725071, study PRJNA655200) | protist metagenome | isolation source: fluorescence activated cell sorting (FACS) single amplified genomes of... | place: Spain: Blaines Bay Microbial Observatory, Mediterranean Sea | collected 2016-07-05
CAAGAGTATTGTCCAGTGAGCGTTTAGAAATGATTGTTGCCGCCTTAGGAGAGTGATATGTGGTTTAGATATTGTGTTGTTGTTGTTTTACTTATGAGCTTTGGTGATGTTCTGGCTGATGCAGAAAGCCGTTGCGATCATCTCAAAGGTTTAGATAAACTTGCTTGTCAAAAGTCAGCACATAAAATTAAGGGGTTAACTGGTCGTCCTCAGCAAACTGCGGATGCTGTTGTCAACACCGCGCCAAGCTTGGTGCAAAAGCAGCCATCCAATAAGGGTCGTTTGAAGAAAAAGCCAAAAGCACGTCATCATTCGTCACATAATCGCAAGCAGGGGACCAATCGCCACATGGGCACATCAGCCAGTAAGAAGTCAAAAAAACAAGGTGTGGACATTCATAATCAGAGCCCTCATGTTGTTTCTGCTCAGGCGCAAGATCTATCGCAATCTGGACTGGTTTCCTCAAGAGGTATGGATATTCTAGCCAGCGACGGTGATCTTACTGCTGATGTTTCTCCTAGACCTCATCTTGATATGTTGGCGACGGACGTAGGGATTGATGCTCATGATTCGGGTGTTGGCGACGATGCTTTGTATCGAATTTACTAGGAGTTTTTTGCATGCGTATGCGTAATGATGGTTGTAGCTTGGCCCGGGCTCTACTTTTTTTTCTGGGATTGAACTCAGTTGTGGTTGGGTCGGCTTTAGGTGCTGATACTGTGCAGAATGGTTTAATCCATACTAATGCAAAAACGCCAGATAAAGCAACTACGGATGCCAATATTCAGGCAAACCAAAAAACGCTGGCGACTAACCAAGGTAATTTGATGGATAATCAGGGTGTTTTGGTCAGAAATCAATCAGCAATTAATAATAACGTTAAGACGTGGTTATCAAATGCCATCACCGAGGATCAGATGCAGTCACTGTTGCTGGATGAAAACATCTCTGAGAAAGGGTTTGACAATCTTGTTGATCAGCTGAAATTTGTGTTCAGCCACTCCAGTGAGATTCAGGCCTCTGCTTACCAGGATCAGGCAGTCTCTCTTTTTCAGTCTGCTGCCCAAAGTAGCACAGTTGCCCAAGCTAAAGCCGGCCTGATGTCAAATTATGCATCATTGATACTCTCAGGTGCCGGTAATGATAATGCCTCAGAAACGCTTTGGGTGTCAGATTTTTTAGATGGCGTGTCTGATCCTTCCAATGTGACAATAACAACATTCAACTCCATCATTTACCCCTACGTTAAAACAAGTGCAAATGGTTTATCTTACGAGTTATCCACATGTAGTAGCTCTGTTGAGAAGGATACTGGGGCGCCAGAGGCTGTTTGCAACTTGATGAAGTCAGTTCTTTATGCGCAAGCGCTGTCTGATAGCTGTTCTGGGAGTTATTCTGCTGCTTCATCTTCAAGCTCTCAGGCGAGTTCATCAACCAGTACTCAGAGCCAAGCTGCATCAGCATCTCAGTCTTCATCGACTGGGCCTAGCTATGACCCAACCATTTATCCTTCTGGCTTCACGGGGGGCTGCTCTGGCTTGTATTATCAGACGGAAAACGAGAACTGGAACGGTTGGAATCCAACTTTGAATGCTCTTCTCGCAGTTAATTCTATGTGCCAATCTTTTTCGTCAAGCTCGGTGCCGTCACGTTATCAAGGCATGACTGATCCAATTGTGACTGCTTGTTCGGATGTCGCGTCGGTGGTGAAAAACTATGACCCCAAAACGGGGCAAGATGCCAGTGACTATGCTCAGGATTTGATGGCAGACTTTAAAACGCCTTTATCAGATTTGGTGAAGTATTCTAGGCGATTGTTGGTTAAATCTATTTTTGATACTGCTATGCAGTCATCTGTCAAACAAAATCCCAATATGGCTTACTATGGAAGCTTGTATACTTTGCTTGGCCCTGATACTTATTTTACAAAGGCGCAAGATAGTGCATCAGGAGCGCAGTCAACAACGTCTGCTGGTGTTACCTCTACGCCGATTGATCTGACTCCACCAATCAGTAATGATTGTATTGATCTGATCAAGTCAGGTAGCTACACTTTGACGGTTGATACATCAACTGATGGTACTGACCAATCAAAATTAGCTTCTTTGTTGATACAACAAATTGCTTCAATGTATCCGATGCGAACTGTTTTGCCAATCGTTAACATCCCTAAACCATCTGGCGCTGTGGTTGCCGTTATTATCAATGGCCAGGTGGTTGCCTTGGACTCAGATGGGAAGGTCATGACGGTTGATCAGTCTGCGTCGTCGTCTGTGCCACAGATTGAGCAGGATGTTACATCGATTTCCTCAGCCCAGTCATCTGTTGTCAGTTCCATGGTGACGGCTAATCAGCTTTTTCAAGGTCAGATGGACTCGTTTTTGAAGGGTAAAACAGCTGCGATTTCGCCTCTGGTTGATGCTTATGCAGATCGCTTTTTGCAAATTACCGTGAAGGGCTCATCCACAACTTGTCAGCTTACCCCAGCACAACTCAATAAGTATGCTGCAACTTGGCGATTAAATCCAAATGTGCAGTTTAAAGATGCTGGATCGACTGATACAAGTGTTGTGGCTTCCTGGGGAGATCATTTGGCGACATCGTCATCTTCAGAGGTTAGTAAAGAAATTGCTGTACTTGAGGCGCAAAGCAATTACATGAAATATCTCCAATATCATCAAAATGAAAAGCTTGGATTGGCGGGGACGTTGGTTCCGCTTATGCAGTCTGCAGCTCAAACTGCTAATATGAAGGTGCAGTCCGCAATGCTTGATAAGTTGGTGGGGGATTATGTTAAGGGAGTTAAACCTAATTCATCAACAAGTCCGTCAGGTACCTCTGGTTAGTCGGTGCTTTTGGTGATGCAAACGGTGTCAAGATTCATTGTTTCGCGCTACCCAGTTTTATTGGGTGTGTCATTGGCTTTTGTGTCTTTGAGTGCTCAGTCAGATAGTGCCTACACGTTCATTACAGAGGCTTATTTACGTTATCTATTGATGCCTGACGAGGATAGTCAGTCATCGGATGGGTCATCTCTGAATGAGAGTTTGGTCACATATATTAAAAATGCTTTGACGGATCGTGAGCCTAGCTACTTAAGTTATGATCTGTATCAAGGGAAAAATCTTTTTGTTACTGGTGAGTATATCAGTGCTTATTTGCCTGTGCGCACAATAGGGCTGCGCGATGACTTTTTTATTGGCTATGCAGATCCTGATTTTCCAAGCGACAAATACTTTATCTATCAAATCAACAGAGCTTTATTGGCTGCAAGCCAGTCTTCATTGGTAGAGTATGGTAATGATTTTACTTTTACACCCGGTACAGATGCTAACACGGTTATACCCATTGACTATACGCCAGCGACGGCAGTGGGTTCGATCAATCAACTGATTGAGTCCACTCCGATGGATAACTTTTCTAGGACTTACAAAGAAATCATACAAAAATATGCCTTGCAGGATAAAGTACCTGGTACAGACTATGAATCGGTCAGTGGTGCGCTTAATAATATTGATTTTTCAATGTTTTCTTTGATGGATTGTGCTTCGTCTTTTTTGCCGAATGAGTGTATTCCTTGTAAATTGAAGGCGACACAGCCAGTATCATCAGTTATTTCGTACAAGGATATTACCAACAGTCGTTGCACCATGCGGCCTGAGTATTTAAAGGAACCGTGGAATGGGGTCGGCTCTATGATGCGGTCTTTGAAGCAACTACGTAATCGCTTGGATGATCCGGACTTTAAGAAGGCACTACCTGAATCTGTTTTATCATCTGGAAGCTATACTGCCTACAAATATGGTGTGAGTTGTATGATTGGTAATTTACAAGCGTTACACACCAACGGAGCCAACTGGTATAATTTTTTTCATTGGAGTAATTTTACTGATAACCCTGATTGTCAATCATTGCTTATAGACAGTGGTCGCACAGTTGAAAAGCCCTCTGGAAACTCGATTGCCTCGCTTTTATACTCATATTTTTTTGATACACCGTCATCAAATTATACATCTGCTAATTTGAATATGGATGCAATTTATGCCGTCAATATTATTGATGGGTATTTACAGTCTGCCACGCCAGATCATCGACTCTCAGATGATCCTTCCAAGCCTATGATGCAAGCATTGGTTGCATTGATGTATCGAATGCGACAGATTATGGATGCACAAGCAAGTCGGACTGCTGTTGATCTAAATACTCGTTTAAGTACGACAGAGGGCGCAGCTGATTCTATATTGCCTGATCAGTCCTATTTATTGTATTTTTTCATGCAAAACTATGCTGCTGATCGTTTTGATTCAGGCACAACTTGTCGATATTCCGGTATGTCGGGCGAGTTGTCAGCCTCTGTTGATTCAGTCAGCAATGATTTTTTGAACATGCAAGAGAGTGTTATTGTTGATGTTGTTGGACGAGGTGAACTGACTCCGCCGATTGCCGGTTATCAAGTTCCGTTGCCGCAATCTCAGAAAGTTGTATTGAAAGATATTGATATTCCTGTTTCAAAGCAGGCAACTTTTCTCAAGTACGGTAAGTATGCATTGAGTGCTCGTTATGATACTGGATCGGGTGCGCAATATTCAGGTGTTTTGAGCGAAGATGGTAGTGGTCAAACGCCTGCAAAGTTCAAAATCGCTCGTTTGCTTGATCAAATCCAGGACAATCAAAAAGAGACCATTCCTCTGATTAATGAATACTTATCAGTTTATCAGCAGGATATGTCTAATTTAATTATGACGCGTATGATGGTTGCTTATATTTATGAGTACTTGTCTGTTTCAACCTTATCATCTTGGAGCTCATTACAACGTGATACGGAAGGGTCGGCTCCTATCCCTATGCCACGAGGCTTTAAGCAGCCGCAGCAGTGCTCATTATCTCACTCTGCTCAACTTCAAATTGCCTCGACGTGGCGAACGGATCCAGTTAACCAGCCGCTTGCTGAACTGTTGAGGGTGCCCGATAAGCAACTTGATGAGAGTAGAACCAATCAGGCTGCTGCTCGATCTACGCCATCCAATGATTCGGAGTATAAAAATAGGTATGATGTTCTGAAGGCGTTAGTCATTCAGTACAGTCGTGAGATAACTGATTGGGATAGCTTAGAAACAATGCGGGACGAGGCGTTTCAACTGGCTAAAAAACTGTATTTACAGTACTTGGAGTATAAAATGGGCGAGTTGATGCTGGTGTTTCGGTCTGCCATGTCAGCTCAAGCCATGCAAGCTGGTTCGATGAATAAGTCCATGTTCCCTTCAACTTACATGACGTTTGATAGCAACACGAGTGCCTATTTATACGCCGACTCATCAGGTGGCTCATCGATGACTGCAAGTTATCAAAATGCTGATGGCTCCTTGGATACAGATAAAGTCATTAACGATAATCAGCCAAGTCCAACTGTTGAGGGTATGGTTGATGATGCAACTGCCTGTAATATCCCTTCGGCATGTCCTTCGGGTAGTTCAGGGTAATGCTAGCGTATTGAGATGGTTAAATTTCACATGCTTGTTTGTTGGTCCAGTCCACAACATGTAGAGGCTGTTTGTTTGTTAATATGTCTGTGAAGCTGGGCTTGGTGGTCTGTTTTCAGAGTATTGGTTGATGACTGCGACGTGTGGTATCTCGTGCTCCAATGTTACTAATGCATTTATCACTGCTAAGCTGGAATGCGTTTGAAGCATGGGGATGTTATTAGCTTTCAGGCTCTGTGTTTTTTTGATTGTTCAGTTGCAGTGTTTGTTTGAGTTTGTTGCTTGCGATACGTCCGCGGGCAGTGCGTTGGACATAACCTTGCTGTAGGAGATAGGGCTCTAAAATATCTTCTATGGTTGTTTTTTCCTCTCCCATTGAGCTTGCTAGCGCATCCAAACCAACTGGCCCGTTGTCGAATTGTTGCGTGAGTGTCTGTATGTACTTTCGGTCAAGGTGGTCAAAACCATTTTGATCAATATCCATGAGCGCAAGGGCTTGCTGTATGGTGTCCATTTTAATCGTTGTTTGATTGTTTGATTGTGCATAGTCTCGGACTCTTCTCAAAAGCCGATTGGCTAACCGGGGAGTTCCCCGTGATCGTTGAGCTAGTAATCGTGCTGCTGCCGTTTCTATGCCCATTGCTAAAATTTTTGCTGAGCGTATGATGATGGTTGCCAGGTCCTCTACAGGATAATATTCTAGACGTTGGATGATGCCAAAACGATCACGTAGTGGGGATGTTAGCGTGCCGGCACGAGTGGTTGCTCCAACCAGTGTGAATTTAGGCAAGTCCAGTTTGATGGATCGTGCGCTTGGTCCCTCACCGATTAAAATATCAATTTGATAGTCCTCCATTGCAGGATAGAGTATTTCCTCAATGCTGGGTGCCAGACGGTGTATCTCATCGATGAATAAAATATCGTTGGCTTCAAGATTGGTGAGGATGGCTGCGAGATCGCCAGCTTTGGTTAGAATGGGGCCAGAGGTTTGCTTGATTTGGCTACTCATCTCGTTGGCAATGATTTGCGCCAACGTTGTTTTACCTAGTCCTGGAGGTCCAAATAATAGGACATGGTCGAGGTTTTCTTGTCTTTTTTTTGCCGCGCAGATGAATACTTCTAGTGGGTCTATGACTTTTTTTTGCCCAATGTAGTCTCGTAAGCGTTTAGGTCGTAGTTGTAATGCTTTTAGGTCGTCTTGGTGTTCGGTGCTTTCTACTGTTCTTTCAATCATTTTTGCGAGCTTTCTAGGTTTGTATATCGGTGTGTTTGTGTATTGGTGTTGACAGTCTACTATTGTATGTCGTCTTGTTCAAGCCAGTTGACAGAGGTCTTAGGGGGTGGGGTTTTTTGATCACGCTTTTTATGAATTTCAGTGTTGGTGCGTATTTCTTGTAACTGCGAAGGGGATGGAGGGTGGTTTCTATCCCACTGATCAAGAATCTCTTGCATGGGGCTTTGGTAATATTTTTTCTGATTTTTCCATGACTTGATCAGCTTTTGTATGTATGCCAGCATGGCTTTTATCTCCGGACTGTGTTACCATTAACAGTATATCTTGTTTGTATTTAATAATAAAGTATCGATGGTGTGAGAGAAAGTGTATGTCTATGCGTTTAGGTTTTGACTTAGAATACAGCTCGTTGCACTCAAGGCAAGGTTTGAGGCGACTAGATGAGGTTTTTTTTGATTATTTATCCCATGTCAATGCTAAGGTTTATCAAGATTTAACTCGATTTAGGTCATCACCGTATACGCCTTCTGACTCAGATCACAGTGCTTTGATTTTAAGTGTCACTCCCTTCATGTCGTCTTTTATTGAACGGTTATTCAATACTGAACGAAACCATTTGCAATCTTCAGATGAGAATATAGAGCGTTTGTTGCGCTTTCGTATGCAATTTGTCCAAAAAAAGCCTCAGGGTGATTTACCCTGTGACGATGATCTGCCAAGGCTTATGTGCTGGCTTGAGTCGCGTCTGGGCGTATCTTGTGACAAGTTTAAGCAATGTCAGGTGGTTGATTTTGGTATTCGTATCATTGACAGTCAAGACGAAGTCGCCATATTGAGCCTACAGCATTGGTGTTACCTGGTGACCAGCAATGCTCAATATGTCAAGCTGGTGGGTGATTGGGCAGTTTTTTGGCGTCCGCAAAAAATTGCCTCTTTGGCTGTCGCAGCTCAGTCAACAGGGGATGGGACTGTGTATACAACTGCTCGTGATCAAGTGGTGCAGCGTGACGATTTTTCCTTGGTTCCGTCTTATTGGGATCATGACCAGATTGGTTTGCATGTTGACTATTGTAAATATTGTCACGACCGTTCTGTGGACTACTGTCGTACTGGCTTTTATCAAAAAAAAGGTGATCCATCGCAAGGTTATCGTACTGATGCTTCTGGGGAGGTCTTAGAAGGGTGTCCTCTGAATGAGAAAGTATCAGAAATGCATTGGTTTAAAAGCCAATTTGACCATCTCAGTGCTTTCATTGCGGTGATGATTGATAACCCTTTTTGTGCAATCACTGGACATCGTATTTGTAATGATTGCATGAAATCTTGTATTTTTCAAAAACAAGATCCAGTTGACACGCCTCAGGTTGAATCCAGAGTTGTTTTAGACGTTTTGGACATGCAATGGGGGGTTGAGATATATGATTTACTGATGAAGTGGCATCCATTGCGTCGATCTGAGAGCTTACCAAGCCTAGAGAACGAGCGTAAAGTCCTGGTCATGGGCTTAGGTCCCAGTGGTTTTAGCATGCTACATCATTTATGGATGAGGGGTTGTCATGTGACAGGTATGGATGGTGCCCATCTGGAAGATTGGCCTTTTGGAGATGTTTTTGAGCCTGTGCAATATTTTAATGATATCAGTCAAGATTTAGCGCAGCGATCCAGACTTGGTTTTGGTGGCGTTTGTGAATACGGTATTACCTCGCGCTGGGATAAGAATATGTTGAATATTATTTATCTTAGCTTATTGAGGCGTATGGGCTGTCGCATGCTGGGGAATTGTCGTTTTGGGGGAACGCTTGATGTTCACGATGCCTGGTCTTTTGGTTTTGATCATCTTGTTTTGGCTCTTGGAGCAGGTCTGCCAACGGCACTCAATATTCCAAATAGTTTATCGAAAGGAATGGTACAAGCAAGTGATTTTTTGATGTCTTTGCATGCTATTGGTGCTCATGATGCCTCTCAGATGACGCATCTGTCTATCCAGTTGCCTTGCGTTGTGATTGGTGCTGGCTTGACGGCGATTGATGCTGCGACTGAAGCGCAAACTTATTACCTGCACATGGTGCAAATGGTTTACTTTCGTTTGAAAAAGACTCGTGAATTGTTGGGTGGTCATGGTGTTAAGGCTGCTTTTTCATCTCAAGAGTATGATCGTATTCAACGGTGGTCCCAACATGGCGAGGCTGTTATTGCTTGTAAAAGACAGGCGATCATGCAATCAAAGTCACCGTGTTATAGAATGCTTTTATCTAAGTGGGGTGGGGTTCACATTGTGTATCGCAAAGATATGACTGATAGCCCAGCATATCGAAAAAATCATCATGAGCTTCAGGCTGCTTTGGATATGGGCATTGTTTTTCATGCACGCACAGAGGTTCGTGGTGTTGACTGTGATCAACATGGTTTTGTTTCTCAGGTGGCGTGCTTACAACCTTGTTTGCATGGCGATGACTGGTCAGATGTCATGGTTACTTGTGTGGAGAGACATGGTTCACTTTTTTATTGTCAAACATCCAGTCAGATGTCAGAGATGTTTAGGGGTTTAGTCGTCGTTTTGGTGAATGACTTGGATGGTTGTTGTTTGTCTGGTGAATGGCTTATACACGATCTTAGTCAAGGAGGGCTTATTTTACAGTCTTGCTATGCTGATGCATCTGTTTTGCATATTTATCTTGATCGTCCGGTCCGCTTGAGGGTTCAGCAGCCTAAAAGGCTGACCCATTTGCCAGCTAAGTCTGTGATGGTTGCTACAGGTTCTCAGCCAAATACAGCCTTTGAGTACGAGCATAGAGGGCATTTTGAGCGATCGAAGGGATTTTATCAGGTATTTGATCTGGCTGATGATGGTTTTACGCTTAGCGGTGATGGTGTTGATCTATCCTCAGGTTTTTTCACAAGTTATGTGAAAGGAAATTATCGAATCTCATTGGTGGGTGATTTACATTCTAGGTATCATGGTAGTGTGGTGAATGCTTTGGCAAGCAGTAAAGAAGCTGTTTGTGATATCATGCGGCATGTGAAAGCAAGGCCATCAGCAAAGCCAGTAACTCAGCAACAGCTGGATGCGCGTCTTGATGAATTCAGGGCCTATGTTATGGTGAATCGAAGGCTTGATGATAGACTTCATTTGCTGGTTATCAAGGCACCTTGGTTGTGTCATAAATTCAAACCGGGTTGTTTTTTCCGCTTACAGCCAATGTTGAAAGACAGGTTAGGACATCAGTTAGATTTGGGCCTTGATTCCGTTTGTTTGCAGCCATCTGATGTTCACCAGGGTGAGCAAACGCTTTCATTTGTTTTTGAAAATGACTCCATGGCAAAAACCCGATTGTTGACCGCTCAAGTTGGAGATGAGGTTGGCTGTATGGGTCCATCTGGTGTTGGTCTTTCTCCTAAAGCTTTGTCAAAGCGTGTCTTGGTTTTGGTTGATGAGCAGCGCTTGTTAAGTGTTGGGCCGTATTACCGGCATTATTTGCATAGTGCACAGGGGGTGGACCTTTATGTTCAGTCAACACCACGTACGCGTGCTGTTGTTGATGCGTTGCAATTGCCGCATGTTGAGTGGATTGAGGGTGGGGTTGAGGATGTATTGAACGTTGTTAAGCCCAAGCGAAATGATTATGCTTTGATTGCTTTGCAGGGTTCTCCTCAGTTTGTACGGTCTTTTTATATTGCCCTGGGGCATTGTTATGCACAATCTGAATACACAGTGCCATCAATGGTTGGTTATGTTGGTGGTTCCATGCAGTGTGGTTTGAA
>JACLAD010008435.1_pt1 | contig 10473 bp, 10 predicted proteins | sample 8027901 | NCBI WGS metagenome assembly JACLAD01 (sample SAMN15725071, study PRJNA655200) | protist metagenome | isolation source: fluorescence activated cell sorting (FACS) single amplified genomes of... | place: Spain: Blaines Bay Microbial Observatory, Mediterranean Sea | collected 2016-07-05
AGGACGGTCAACGGTAACAAAGGGCACTTCAGGCTGACGGACTTCCCGACCCACCATCACAGATAACGCAGACGAGTGCCGCCTTCGGCGGCCAGTCGGCGTCTCAAGACGGCGTCTAGAGCCAGCCGTCCCAAGGGTTCGCACACTAACCTACGGAAAGCACGGCTGAATTTCCAGCCGCCTCCTGCGCCCTTCCGGAAGTTCCTCCCGCCGTGCCGCACGGTCGTATTCGACGAAGGACGGTCAACGGTAACAAAGGGCACTTCAGGCTGACGGACTTCCCGACCCACCATCACAGATAACGCAGACGAGTGCCGCCTTCGGCGGCCAGTCGGCGTCTCAAGACGGCGTCTAGAGCCAGCCGTCCCAAGGGTTCGCACACTAACCTACGGAAAGCACGGCTGAATTTCCAGCCGCCTAAGATGCAGAAATCCCTTGCATATCAATGGGTTGTGGGTGGCGGACAGGAAGGGATTCGAACCCTCGAGACGGGACAAACCGCCTACTCCCTTAGCAGGGGAGCGCCTTCGACCACTCGGCCACCTGTCCGCCGCGGACACTGCCCAAGCGGTTCTGGCTTTGCAACCCGCGAATGGGACGTCCTGTCGTTTTTGTCCGGAGGTGGTAACGCTCCTTCCATTCTCGCCTGTCAGATGTGCGCGCGCTGAAGGAGGGCATCATGCGGACAGCGATTTTCGGTTTTATGGCGGGGGCGGCCTGCCTGCTTGGCAATGCGGGCGCACAGGATTTGGGCGCGGCCCTCGATGTGAGCGGCGGGACCACGGGTGTGAGCGCGCATGCGCAGGTCGGCGTGACCGACTGGCTCGCGCTTCGCGGCGGCTATAACTGGCTCGACTATTCCGCCGACGACGAGGAGTATGACGGCATCCTCTTCGATGGGGATCTCGAGTTTTCGGGCTTTGGCGGCTTCGCGGACCTCCACCCCTTCAAGAACGGCTTCACCGTGACCGGCGGCCTCTTCGTCGGCGACAAGGCGGTCCATCTCGACGCGACCCCGCAGGAGCCGGTGGATATCGGCGGGCGGGTCTTCGCGCCCTCCGAGGTCGGCACGCTGACCGGCGATGCGCAATTCGGCGACACGGCCGGCTTTGCGGGGCTCGGCTGGGACCGCAGCCTCTACAAGCCGGGCCGCCTCTCGCTGATCCTGCGCGCGGGCGTGATGTTCGCCGGCGATTCCGAGGTCAGCCTCGATGCCACCGGTCTCGCCACCGTCGACCCGGTCCTCGCCCAGGAGCTGCGCGACCGCCTCGAGCTCGAAGAGCGCGCGCTCGAGGACGATATCGACGAATACGCCTACTGGCCGGTTCTCACGATCGGCCTCGGCTACAGGTTCTGAGGCCCCTCAGCCCATCGTCAGGACGAGCTTGCCCATCACCTTGCGGCCCTCGACCTCGGCGAGGGCCTTGGCCCCCTCCTCGAGCGGGTAGGTGCCGGTGATGCGCGGCTCGATCTCGCCCTTGGCGATCATCTCCTGGATCTTCGCCATGTTCGCCTGATTGGCCTTGGGGTCCCGCATCACCGCGGCGCCCCAGAACACGCCCATGATCTGGCAGCTCTTGAGGAGGGTCAGGTTGAGCGGCGGCTTGGGGATGCCGGCGGGGAAGCCGACCACGAGATAGCGGCCCTCCCACGCCATGGCCCGCAGGGCGGGCTCGCAGTAATCGCCGCCGACCGCGTCGTAGATGACGTCCGCGCCGCCGCCGGTCGCCTCCTTGAAGCTCTTGGACAGCGCTTTCTGCGCGTCCTTGTCGAGTTCCCGCGGATAGATGACGGTCTCGTCCGCGCCGAGGCTCTTGCAGAACTCCGCCTTCTCCTCAGAGCTGACGGCGGCGACCACCTTCGCGCCCATCGCCTTGCTGAGCTCGACCGCGGCCGAGCCGACGCCTCCGGCCGCGCCGAGGACGAGCAGCGTCTCGCCCTCTTTGAGCTTCGCGCGGTCCTTGAGCGCGTAATAGCTCGTCCCGTAGGTCATCACGAAGCCGGCGGCGACCTCGAAGCCCATTTCATCGGGGATCGGCATGGCGCTCGACGCCTGGCAGACCGCATGGGTCGCATAGGCGCCGAAGGCGCCGACCGAGGCGGCGACGCGCTGGCCGACCTTCAGATGTTCGACGCCCTCGCCCACGGCCTCGACCGTGCCCGCCGCCTCGCCGCCCGGCGCGAAGGGCCGCTCGGGCTTGAACTGGTAGAGGTCGCGGATGATCAGCGTGTCGGGAAAATTCACGCCCGCCGCATGGATGCGCAGCAGGATCTCGCCCTGTCCGGGCTCAGGCGTTTCGGCCTCGGTCACCTCAAGGGTCTCCGGTCCGCCGGGGGCGGTCGACATCAGCGCCTTCATGCGCAGCCTCCATACTTGTTCTTCGAAGCGACCATAGGCACCCTTCGCGCAACAACAATGATGAAGGGCAGGAAATGGATCGACGGGCGACGCCTCGGGGCTATGTGCTGGGCCTTCTCACGCTGGTCTACGCCTTCAACTTCGTCGACCGGCAGATTCTCGGCATCCTCGCGCCTTCGATCGCGAACGATCTCGGCTTCGAGGATACCGGCATCGGGCTTCTGACCGGCTTCTACTTCGCCATGTTCTACACCGTGCTCGGGCTGCCCATCGCGCTGCTCGCCGACCGGGTGAACCGCGTGCGGGTGATCTCGGTCGCGCTGGCGGTCTGGTCGGGCTTCACCTTCCTGTCGGGCTTCGTGACCAGCTTCTTCTGGCTGGCGCTCGCCAGGATCGGCGTCGCGGTGGGCGAGGCGGGAGGCAGCCCGCCCAGCCATTCCATGCTGTCCGACCTTTACGGCAAGACCGAGCGGGCGCGGGCGCTGGGCATCTATTCGCTCGGCATTCCCTTCGGGATCATGACGGCCTTCTTCGTCTCGGCGGCGCTCTCGACGGCCGAGGCGACGAACTGGCGGCTCGTCTTCTTCGTGCTCGGCGCGCCGGGCATCCTGCTCGCCCTCCTTCTCGCCTTCACCGTGCGCGAGCCCGAGCGCGGGCGCCTCGACGCCAAGACGAGCCCGCCGCCTCTGCGCGAGGCGCTTAGGGAGCTGCTCGGTTTCCGCTCCTACTGGCTGATGGCGCTCGGCATCAGCTTCGCCAGCTTTGCGAGCTACGCCGTCAGCGCCTTCGCGATCCGCTATATCGCCGCGGCCTTTCCCGGCGTCTCGCTGGTCGCCGTCCTGATCGTGCTCGGGGTCCTCAACGGCACGCTCTACGCGGGCGGCACCTATGCGGGCGGGGCGCTGGCGGACCGCTGGGCGAAGCGCGGCGTGGCGGGCTACGGCTATCTCTGCGCGGCGGCCGTCGCGGTCGCCATACCCGGCCTGCTTCTCGCGGTCTGGACGGAAAGCTGGCCGCTCTTCCTCGTCTTCCTCGGGGTGAACATCTTCTTCGGCGGCATGTATCTGGGGCCCTCCTTCTCGGTGGCGCAGAACCTCGCGCCGCCCAATGTCCGCGCGACCTCGACGGCGGTCTTCTTCTTCGTCCTCAACCTCATCGCGCTCGGCGGCGGGCCGACCATCACCGGCGCCCTGTCGGACGTCTTCGGCCTGGGGCGCGAGGTCTGGTTCATCCCCTTCTCGGGAAGCCTGATCGAGGCGGTGGGCGGTCCCATGGGCGAGGTGCCGGGGCGCAGGCTGGCGCTCAGCCTGCTCGCCGTCCCCTACGGCCTCGCCATCGTGTTCTACCTGCTCGCCGCGCGCAGCCTGCCCGGCGACTGGGCGCGGGCGACGGGCGAGGGACAGGCCGCCTAGCCGGATCGTAAGGACGCCCGGCGGCGAGACGCTTGCGCGGGCGGTGTTCGAACCCGACATAGGGTCTCGAAACACCCAAGGCTCAGGGTCCCATCCTGAATGGTTTCCGTGCTTCGGGGGCGTCGGCCGTGCCTATCCCCGGGCGGCGGGCGCCGGACTGCCTAGACAGGAGTGAACATGTCCGAAGACAACAAGACCTATCCCGTCCTGCCCCTGCGGGACATCGTGGTCTTCCCTCACATGGTCGTCCCCCTTTTCGTGGGACGCGAGAAGTCCGTCGCGGCGCTGGAAACGGTGATGCAGTCGGACAGGGAGATCCTGCTCGTCGCGCAGAAGGATGCCGGCGACGACGATCCCGGAACGGACGACATCTACCGCCTCGGCGTGGTCGCCAAGGTGCTGCAGCTCCTCAAGCTGCCCGACGGCACGGTCAAGGTGCTGGTCGAGGGCGGAGAGCGCGCCGAGATCGCCACCTTCACCGACAATGACGAATTCTTCGAGGCCGAGGCCGCGCTCGTCGCCGAGGACGACGGCGAGCCCGCCGAGGTCGAGGCGCTGGTGCGTTCGGTGAACGCGCAGTTCGAGAGCTATGTGAAGCTCAACAAGCGCGTCAGCCCCGAGGTCATCGTCTCGATCGGCCAGATCGACGAAGCGTCCAAGCTCGCCGACACCGTGGCCAGCCATCTTAATCTGAAAGTGGCCGAGAAGCAGGAGCTTCTCGAGATCGCTTCGGTGCCCGCCCGCCTCGAGGCCGTCTACGGCTTCATGGAAGGCGAGATGAGCGTGCTGCAGGTCGAGAAGAAGATCCGCGGGCGCGTCAAGCGCCAGATGGAGAAGACCCAGCGCGAATACTATCTCAACGAGCAGATGAAGGCCATCCAGAAGGAGCTCGGCGAGGGCGAGGACGGCAAGGACGAGCTCGGCGAACTCGAAGAGAAGATCGAGAAGACCAAGCTCTCCAAGGAAGCGCGGACCAAGGCCGTCGCGGAGCTCAAGAAGCTGCGCCAGATGAGCCCCATGTCGGCCGAGAGCACGGTCGTGCGCAACTATCTCGACTGGATCCTGTCCATCCCCTGGAACAACAAGGGCAAGATCAAGCACGATCTGGACCGTGCCCAAAACGTTCTGGACGAGGACCATTACGGCCTCGACAAGGTCAAGGAACGCATCGTCGAATATCTCGCCGTGCAGAAGCGCACCGGCAAGCTCAAGGGGCCGATCCTCTGCCTCGTCGGTCCTCCGGGCGTCGGCAAGACCTCGCTCGGCAAGTCCATCGCCGAGGCGACGGGGCGCGAATTCGTGCGCGTCAGCCTGGGCGGCGTGCGTGACGAATCCGAGATCCGCGGCCACCGCCGGACCTATATCGGCTCCATGCCCGGCAAGATCATCCAGTCGATGAAGAAGGTGAAGAAGTCCAATCCCCTCTTCCTGCTCGACGAGATCGACAAGATGGGACAGGACTTCCGCGGCGATCCGGCCTCGGCGCTTCTCGAAGTGCTCGACCCGGCGCAGAACGACACGTTCTCGGACCATTACCTGGAGGTCGATTACGACCTGTCCGACGTGATGTTCATCACCACGGCCAACTCGCTCAACATGCCGCAGCCGCTTCTCGACCGGATGGAGATCATCCGCATCCCCGGCTATACCGAGGACGAGAAGGTCGAGATCGCCCGCCGCCACCTGATCCCCAAGCAGCTCGAGAATCACGGGCTCAAGGAGAAGGAGTTCGAGGTGACGGACGAGGGGCTGTTGCAGCTCATCCGTCTGTACACCCGCGAAGCGGGCGTGCGGAACCTCGAGCGGGAGCTTGCGAACCTCGCGCGGAAGGCCGTGACCATGCTGGAGCGCGAGGGCGCCGAGGAGAAGGTCGTCGTCACGCCCGACAACCTGTCCGACTTCGCCGGCGTGCCGCGCTTCCGCTATGGCGAGGTCGAGGGCGACGACATCATCGGCGTCGTCACCGGGCTCGCCTGGACCCAGACGGGCGGCGACATCCTCAAGATCGAGGCGGTCACCATGCCCGGCAAGGGACGGATGACTCCGACCGGCAACCTCAAGGACGTGATGAAGGAGTCCGTCTCCGCCGCCGCGTCCTATGTCAGGAGTCGCGCGGTGGAGTTCGGCATCAAGCCGCCGGTCTTCGAGAAGACCGACATCCACATCCACGTGCCCGAGGGCGCGACGCCCAAGGACGGACCGTCCGCGGGCGTGGCGATGGCGACCGCCATCGTCTCGGCGCTGACCGGCAATCCGATCCGCAAGGATATCGCCATGACCGGCGAGATCTCCCTGCGCGGCCGGGTGTTGGCGATCGGCGGCCTCAAGGAGAAGCTGCTCGCGGCGCTCCGGGCCGGCGTGAAGACCGTGCTGATCCCCGAGGAGAACGAGAAGGACCTCGCGGACATCCCGGACAATGTGAAGGACGCGCTGGAGATCCTGCCCGTCACCCATGTGGACGAGGTGCTCCAGCACGCGCTCACCGGGCCCCTCACCCCGATCGAGTGGGATCCGGAGGAAGAGGCGCTGAAGAAGAGCGGCGCTGGCGATCCGGAGGCCGACGACACGGCTGCCGTCATCACTCACTGACGCGGCACAGGCGCGCAATATCGGAGCCGGCCCCTCGCGGGCCGGCTCTTTTGCGTCTATCCGTCCGGCATGACCGAACCGCTCGATCCCGATTCCTGCTCGACCATGGAGGAGGTCCGCGAAGGCGTCGACGCCCTCGACCGCCGCCTCGTCGCCCTTCTCGCCGAACGCCAGCGCTATATGGGCGCCGCCGCCCGCATCAAGCCGCGCGAGGAGGAGGTCCGCCTGCCCTGGCGGATCGAGCAGGTGGTGCAGAACGTGCTCGCGGAGGCAGGAAAACAGGGCCTTTCGGCCCGAATCGCAGAGCCCGTCTGGCGCGAATTGATCGAACAGTCGATCAGATACGAGGCCGAGGCCTGGCGGCGGCAGCGCGCCGGCGGGGATGGGTAAAGCGAAGGGATTTCAAAGCTTTACATGGTAAACGCTGAGCTTTGTGGGAATATGCGCGCCAAGTCCGTTTGACGGAAGGGTTTTTCGGCTCATAGCTTCCCCTCGGCAACACAGAGCGCCCGAGGAGGGATCCCCATGAACAAGAACGAGTTCGTCGATCGCGTGGCCGACATGGCCGACATGACCAAATCCGACGCCGGCAAGGCGGTGGATGCCGTCTTCGACGCCATTACCGAGGCGCTGAAGAAGGGCGACGACGTGCGCATCGTCGGCTTCGGCACTTTCTCCTCGTCGCGCCGCGCCGCCCGCGAGGGCCGCAATCCGCGCACGGGCGAGACCATCCAGATCAAGGCGTCGAACCAGCCGAAATTCTCGGCCGGCAAGGGCCTCAAGGACGCGCTGAACTAAGCTGCGACCGGCTTTTGCCGTCGAGCGCCCCGGCCTTGCGGCCGGGGCGTCGTGCGTTCGGGCCCCTTAGAGACGCCCCTTCAGCGCCGCCTCGACCTTGCCGAGCGCCGCCTTGCGGTCCTCGTTCGGGAACAGCTCCACCAGCGCGATATCCGCCCTGTCCAGAGCGGCCTTCTTCACCCGGTCGCGGGCGCGGGCGTCGCCGTCCCAGTGACCTTCTCCTTGGTATTCGATCGCGGCGAGGGGGTAGCCGTTCGTGTCGGTGATCAGGAAGTCCGCCCGCTTTGCATTGACGCTGCGAAAGGCCGCTTCGTCCCGCGTCCGCATCATCTCGCCATAGGGCACCTGGGCGAAGACGCGGCAGGCGCGGCCGCGCGCCCAGGCTTCGAGCCAGGCGAGGCGGGTCAGCTCCGACCGGTTGAGGATCGGACGCGCTTCCAGCTTCGCGCGCTTCACCGCCCGCAACTGCGCGCGCGGATCGCCGAGCGTGCGCGGCCCGCGCAGCAGGAAGACGAGCGCCAGGGCGACGCCTGCGAGGCCGAGAAGCAGCGTCAGTCCATCCTCGCCCATGACCTTTCCCTTTCTCTCCCGACTGTCACACCCTGCGCTGTGGCGCCGCAGGGACGGCTCGTCTAGTTTGCCCGGCGAAGCGCGACAACGAGGCGGGGCGGGATCAAGGCTCCGCATGAGGACGGACACATGAGAGAACTGCTGACGGGCCTGCTCGCCGGGCTCGCCCTCCTTGGAGCCGCCGCGCCCGCGAGCGCGCAGGTCGAGATCGACATCACGCGCGGGCGCACCGACCCGCTGCCCGTCGCCGTGCCGGACTATCTTGCGGGCAGCGCCGAGGTGTCGGAGGTGGCCGGCCAGATCACCGAAGTCATCGAGGCCGATCTCGAACGCTCCGGCCTCTTCGCGCCGATCGACGAGCGGGCCTTCATCCAGCAGCTCGACTCGATCAACGTGAAGCCGCGCTTCGCCGACTGGCGCGCGATCAATGCCCGCGTGCTCGTCGCGGGCGAGGTCGAGCCGCTGCCCGATGGCCGGGTGCAGGTGAACACGCGCCTGTGGGACGTGGCCGGCAATCAGCAGCTCGGCTCCATCGCCTTCAAGACCCCGCGCGAGAACTGGCGCCGGGCGGCGCACAAGGTCGCCGACTTCGTCTATTCGCAGCTGACCGGCGAAGAGGGCTATTTCGACACCCGGGTGGTCTTCGTCGCCGAGACCGGACCCAAGGAGGACCGGACCAAGCGCCTGATGATCATGGACCAGGACGGCGCGAACCCCCAGGCGCTCACCGACGGGCTGAACTATGACGTCCTCACCCCGCGCTTCTCGCCGGCGGGCCAGCAGATCACCTATCTCGCTTTGTTCGAGAACCGGCCCGCCCAGGTCTATCTCTTCAACATCGAGACCGGAGAGCAGGAGGCGCTCGGCACCTATCGGGGCATGACCTTCGCGCCGCGCTTCTCGCCGGATGGCGAAAGCGTCCTCTTCGCTGTCGAGCAGAACGGCAATTCCGACGTCGCGGTCATGGATCTGCGCACGCGCCGCCTGCGCACGCTGACCGACAATCCGGCCATCGACACCTCGCCCTCCATGTCGCCGGACGGCGATCAGATCACCTTCGCCTCGGACCGCGGCGGCAGCCAGCAGATCTACGTCATGGACGCGGACGGCACGAATCAGCGGCGGATCACCTTCGGCGACGGCACTTACGGCACGCCCGTCTGGAGCCCGCGGGGCGACCTCATCGCCTTCACCCGGCAATACAAGTCGCGCTTCTATATCGGCGTGGTCCGGCCCGACGGCACGGGCGAGCGCCTTCTGACCGAGAGCTATCTCGACGAGGGACCGACCTGGAGCCCCAATGGCCGCGTCCTGATGTTCCATCGCGAGGAGCGGCCGGGCGGCCCGGTCTCGCTCTATTCGATCGACCTGACCGGCCAGAACCTGCGCCCGGTGGAGACGCCGACCGAGGCCTCGGACCCTGCATGGTCGCCGCCGCTGAAGTGATGCGGCCGGCCCCGTGCGGCTCGGCTGCGAGCCGATTGAAAACCTCGCTGATGGGCCTAGCCTGTCACGAAATGGTACAGATCGCCTCGTAATGGCGGCAACCACCCGAGGATCAACGGTGTGGAAAGGTTTCTGTGCCGAAAGTAACCGGCAGTGACCGGGGGCGAGTCTGGCAGGGGCGGTGTGCGTCGCCGGGACTCGCGGCAGGTAGAGCGGAGCAAGACAATGATGCAGACCACGCTGAAAAGAGCGGGCCTCGCCATCGCCCTCGGGGCGCTGGCCGCCTGCGCCTCCACCCAAGGGGAGGAGACGGACGCGCCCTTCGAGGACGGCATGGACGTCGCCCGACCGATGAGCGACGACGGTTCGGGCGGCATGAACACGCCGGTCGGTCCCGAGCCGGGCTCGATGGAAGACCTGATCGAAAGCGCGGGCAACCGCGTCTATTTCGGCTACAACCAGTACAACCTGACCAATGAAGGCCAGGCGACGCTGGCCCGCCAGGCCGCGTGGCTGAAGGAATACCCGGAAGTCCGCCTGCGCCTGATCGGCAATGCCGACGAGCGCGGCACGCGCGAATACAACCTTGCCCTCGGCGCGCGCCGGGCCAATGCCGCCAAGGACTATCTGGTCAGCCTCGGCATCGATCCCTCGCGGATCACCACGATCTCCTACGGCAAGGAACGCCCGGTCGACCCGCGCTCGACGCCCGAAGCCTGGGCGAAGAACCGCAACGCGACGACCATGCTGGTCACGGTCGGCGCCTGACTTCCCGATAGAGCAGGCAGAGCTCGCAGAGGCCGGATCGCCATGAGCGGTCCGGCCTTTTTCATGGCCGCCGCTGCGCGCGGTTCAGGAGATGGACCCTGACGGCGGAGGACAGGGCCTGATCGGGCCGGGCCAGGCGCGCCTCGTCGATCGAGGCGACGAGGGCGGCGAGGCTCAGGCCCTCTTCTTCGGCGGCCCTTTCGAGCGCCTCCCAGAACTCAGGCTCCAGCGCGAGGCTCGTACGATGCCCGTTCAGGGTCAGGGAGCGCTTGCGCACCCCTCAGCGATCCTTGGCCCAATCCTCGATGCCGTGTTCGGCGATGCGGCGCGCCGCGATGCTCATCCCGTCGAGGACGCCCGCCATATGCGACAGCGCCTCCGCATCGGCCTGCGTCGCGTCGATCCCGAGCGCCGCGTAGAGCGCTTCGAAGTCGATATCGTGGGCCACGCAGAACCGGGCGAGCGCGATCCGGATGCGGGCATGGGAGGATGTGTCGGACATGGATTCCATCGCCTGAGGGTGGCTGTTCG
>JACLAD010012555.1_pt1 | contig 10472 bp, 10 predicted proteins | sample 8027901 | NCBI WGS metagenome assembly JACLAD01 (sample SAMN15725071, study PRJNA655200) | protist metagenome | isolation source: fluorescence activated cell sorting (FACS) single amplified genomes of... | place: Spain: Blaines Bay Microbial Observatory, Mediterranean Sea | collected 2016-07-05
TTGCATAGAGGTAACCGGTTGGTGTCGTCGTTATTGACGTGGGTAGAGGGAGGTAGGCAGTCAGGGCATGTCTTCGATGGATCAAAAATCTTGTTGAAACGTTTGGAGGCTGGGGCGACCTGCAGGGACCAAGAGAGAGGAAAGAGAGAGAGAGGTAAATGTCGGCCCGAGAGCGGAGTGGCGGGTGGCGTTGGACCCCGCGCAAGGTGGTTGCGGCCGGTGTAGTGATTCTGTGCTTGTGTCAGCTCGCGCTGCAAGTTTCGCTTGATGCGCCCGTCCGCGAGGCAGTGCCAGAGCCTTCGCCAATCAGCTGGGAGGCCCGGGAACTCGAGCTTTTGCAGCGCGTTGCAAGCAGGCAGGCGCTGCTGAGGACGGGGGAACTCGAGGAAGGGGAACGGCGCGAGGCGCCCGTGGGGTACAAGCATGTGTGCGATAAAATGCCAGTTGCGGCCGCCGCATATGAGTTTGATAGTATATTGAAAGAGTGCAAATTTCGCTCCGAGAACCAAGGTTTCATTGAGCAGTCACTCAAAAGCCGGCGCTCGTCGCCGCTCAGTTTAGAGCAATTCGTATGCCAAGCCAGATGTAGTGGCCGAGACGCTGAATTGGAGCGTGTGTTTCGCGTATTGAGGATTGAAAGGTATGGGTTGAAGGGGATGCTCACGCTTTGCAAACGCAAAGTGTTTCCTTTTTTGGTAAAAATCAAGAGTAATCAAGTCTGGGTGCACAAGTGCGACCCAAAGCCATCTGGTAAGCGTGCTTTTATGTCTTCGATGAAGTTGCTCAATACGGTAGCAAGCCTCGTTACACTTCCAGACGTAATTTTTGGCTTTGACGGAAACGACTACGCCACCCCGCAGAAGAAAAGCCCCATCAAATACACCCTCGAAAGCTACTCCCACCCACTCCCAAACATGATGCGTCTTGTCGGCATTGACTCTCACGCCGTCCCTTTGTTTCCGACTCCTGAAGCGGTCCAAGGCTTTGGTTTGAAAGCCCGCGGGGATTTTTTTTATGTCGAGGATAAGCCAGATTCGTCGGGTCTATTGCCTGAGTGGGACACCCGCTCCGACGATATTATCTGGCGCGGCGGTAGTACCGGCATGCCCTTTGACGTCGATTATATGTACATGGCCCCTCGCCTAGCGCTTGCCCGCGCAACATTCCAACGGCCAGGCTTTGACGTTGCAGTCACGACTTCTGACGGGGTTTCAAAGGAGATGGTTGCAAGTGGCCTGAAAGATTCCATTCGAATCGGGGGGGAATATCGCGTCAATTTCAAAGATTTCGCCCGACACCGCTATGTGTTGCACGTGGACGGCAACACAGCGAGCTGGGGACTGCGCAGAAAGCTCAACTTGGAGTCTACCATCTTGTGGATAGAGTCCCAGGCACGGTATAGAGAGCACTATTACCACTTGCTAAAGCCTTGGGAACATTTCATACCGATCAATCCCGACTTGAGCAACTTGTATCAGGTGCGGGAGTGGCTCTCCACCCAAGCAGGCCAAATAGAGGCCAAGCTCGTACGTGACAACCTGCAGAAACTGGTGCAGACCCAACTGCGCCCGGAAGATTTGGTTTGCTACGTCACACGTTTAGTTTATTCAATGGCTAGAAACCAAGGATTTGATCCAAACCATGATCTTGAAAGCCTTGTTGATTTCACTCTTTGGCGTGATATTACGTTTTGAACATATGACGAGCAAGAAAAAGCAAGATTTTTGTTTTTGTTTACAGATTTCAATCAGTGTGGTCCCTCCTCTCTCCTTTGTGCAAGAGGCCCAGGCCCGTATTTGGCGCTTGCGGAAGAGGAAGAGGAAAGAACGACGCGATTACTTTAGCAGCTCGGAGACGTTAAAGTCCTCGTAACTGCCGTCCGGCAAGTATCTGCGCACGGTGAGCGGGATCTTATTTTGTTGCAGCTCCTTTTGCGCGATGCGCAGCGGATCTGTCTCGCCCTCAATATCCACCATCACCGGCGCGTTCATGCTGATCTGCAGCGCCCGCGTGCCCAGGATGCGCGCCCGTTCATACTTTGTCAGGTACCGGGTGGTCTTGCGCGTGTCCTCCTGCTGCTGCGCGCCGTCGCCGCCTCCCTCCTGCTCTGCCACGGAGCCCTCCAGGATCTCCACGTTCTCGCTGGCGCCCGCCTCCGACATCCCTCTCCTTCGCGCGCGCTCTCTCTCTCTCTGCCAACAACCCACAAAATTACACAATAGGAGTTTCTTTACATGCGTTTCCTATCCTTGGTATCCTAGACGATCGGTCAATGCAACAAGGCGCTCGTAGAGAGCTGGACTGGAATCCTTGATATGCTCCCATGAAAGAGAAGCTCGCTTACTGAGCGCGTTGATGGTACCGTGGCGCTTGGGGTTCTTTAGCTTGTCACGTGGCGCCGACGAAGGAGAGATACGAACGCCTTGACATTTGGACAAACTCGAAAAGCCACCGTGAAGGGCAATTTTACATGGCGCATTCGACTCTTCGACCCTGATGATTGGTGCGTCTAGGTTGGCGTCCAGAATTCGCTCGTAATATGCAACAACGTACCAAGAAAGCCAAACTGAACAGGACTCTGTTTTCCACATCTCGTCCGGAGTCGACTCTCCGCCAGGTGGAAACAAAGCCCGCATTCCGGGGTATAAATGCCCAGGATGAAAGCGGTCTATTAAACCATGCGTGGGATCCCATGCAACCCGCTTTGGTGCTTTTATTATAGTATCATCTAAAACGTGGCACCATCGCGCAACGAGCGAATTGATGATATTCAGGGGGAAACGCGTAAGAACAACAGTGTGTTCGAATTTGGTCTCGCAGGCCGAATCTTTCCCCAACTGACAGCCTAGATTCTCTATAAACTGCCTTTCACAGCTGCGTTGCCAGCATGCCGTCCACAGAAACTGAGAGGCGAAGGAACAGTCTGAGCCAGAAAATTGCAAGGGTGTGAAAATTTTTGGCCGCTGAACAGCGCACAACTGCTTTGCCCTCTGTAACAAATCGATGCCTGCGTTACGAGCCAGAAAACGCATCCCGTGGATCCAGCTGACAGAGCCATCGCGGCAAAAGGTGCGACTCGCGTCCGAGTTTTCGTGCGCGACCTCAACGCCGAGTTCGTTCAACTGCGCAGTCATCTGCGTCGTCCCACTCGACATACTTCCTACAACAAGGATCGGTCGAGCCTGCTGATCTGAAATCGCCGGCCGCTCTCCGAGCCCAAACTTGAGATGAAAAACCACACGCGCCGCCTCCGGCCCATAACTAAATGCCAACAGCACAAGTCCAACCAGCAAGCCACGACCAACTACGTCGCCAAGTTCCGACACCCAGCTCCGTGCCGCGTCCTCGTCAACATCTCTATCGCCGCTAGAACGCGCCACGCCTTGACGCTCCCCGCCCTTGCGCGGCCGCTGACGCATCGTGATCTGATTATTTTCCTTTTTCTGAAAGTTTTTTTGGAATTTTTTTTTTCTTCTTTTTACTTGCCCACCTTTCATTCTGTGCAGAAAAAGTTTACTTCCTTCCCTTCCTCTCATTCTGTGCAAAAGAAAGAGAGATTGAGACTCGGAGAAGGAGAAAAATGATGCGGCGAGGGGTTCGCGCGCTGAGCGGTAGCGCGTCGCGCGTGGTGACGCAGGATGCGTACATCAACGGGCAGTGGATCTCCTGTCAGGAATTTGGACGCAGCTTCCAAGTGCTGGATCCGGCAACGGAGGAAAAGATTGCAGAGGTGCCCGATATGGGCGCTGAGGAGGTCACCAAGGCGGTGGATGCAGCGCAGGTAAGTGTGTCCGGGAAACAAAAGGGGTTCTGGGTGGATATGAGCGATGGCTGACATGGTTTTTTTTTTTCGGGTTGGTTTACTCGGCAGGCGGCGTTTGATCCGTGGAAAAATATGTTGGCCAAAGAACGGGGTGAAATGCTTCGGGACGTGTTCTTGCTGCACCGGGACAACGAGCAAGAACTCGCTCAAGTGCTTGCGCTAGAAAGTGGCAAACCGCTTGCCGAGGCAATTGGTGAGATCAAATATGGGGCAGGCTACTTTGAGTGGTTTGCTGAAGAGGCCAAACGGGCCTACGGAGACATCATCCCGGAACCACTGGGAGGCCGCAAGCTGCTTAGCTTTAAAGAGCCGGTCGGCGTGTGTGGCTTGATAACGCCATGGAACTTTCCCAACGCCATGATCGCTCGCAAAGTCGCCCCTGCGTTAGCTGCAGGCTGCACGACCGTCATCAAACCGGCGCAAGACACCCCGCTCAGCACGTTGGCCCTGTGCAAAATATTCGAAAAGGTTGGCATTCCTCCAGGGGTTGTCAACGTGGTTACCTCTGGATTTGATAAAACGCCTCAAGTCGGCAACCAGATTACTGCCGATCCCCGGGTCCGAAAAGTCTCGTTCACCGGCTCTACGCGCGTCGGCCAGCTCTTGATGAAGCAAAGCTCTGAAAGCGTGAAAAAGCTGTCAATGGAGCTGGGTGGCGACGCCCCGTTCATCATTTTCTCCGACGCAGATCTTGACAAAGCGGTCGCTGGCCTTATGCTGGCCAAGTTTCGCAACGCAGGGCAAACCTGCGTGGCTAGTAACCGCGTATTCGTGCACTCGAGCATATACGAGCGCTTTAGTGAAATGATTGCAGACAAGGTGTCGGCGATGAAAGTGGGCCGCTTTGATGAACCCGATGTTACCATCGGCCCTCTCATCAACCAAGCTGGGTGTGCAAAAGTAGACAGTATAGTCCAGACAGACGTTGCGAACGGAGCAAAAGTCCTTGTAGGTGGCCAACGCTTGACTGAGAAAGGCGCCTGCTGGTACGCTCCAACCGTACTTGCGGATTGCAACGACTCGATGCAGGTGGCAAAGGAGGAAACATTTGGCCCCGTTATCCCTCTATTCAAATTTGAGACGGATGAAGAAGTCCTTGCCCGGGCTAACAACACCGATGCAGGCCTTGCAGCATACTTTTTCACACAAAGTTTGCCTCGTATCTTTCATTTCTCCAAAAACCTGCAGTACGGCATGATTGGTTGCAACACGGGCGTCATCAGCTCCGAGGTGGTCCCTTTTGGTGGAATCAAATACAGTGGCCTCGGTAGGGAAGGGAGTAAATATGGTCTCGATGACTATATGCACATAAAAACATTAACTCTTCAACACGACTAGCTGATTTAACAACAATAGTAAACAATGAATTATTTTACACTTACGGATCTGAATGCAACCAAACATACCTTCATCTCCCTTCCATATATATACATTCCAACAATACAAGGTGAGTCAGCGTTCAAAGACAAGCCTGGTGCCAACTTGGGCTTTCTCCAACCCAGTGCTCGTTGATTGATTCCATGCATTGAACTATTTACTTGCTTTGCTAGCACGACGTTGCATGCCCTCCATAATAGCAGCCATGTCGTCCGCGGGCAGGGCGTGGGGCCACAAATTTGGCCTTGAAAAAGACTGCTTGCGATAACCCATATGTGTCGTGAGACGGTTTTGGTAAAACAAAACATATGCGTTGCTGTCAATCACTTCCTTAGGGGCGATCGGTCTACAATGAGCATCGTCGAAACAATACCATTCCTTTGACACTCGGTTTTTACAGTTTGCGTTGTAGTGCCCGCCCCCATAGCCACCAATATGTCGTGCGACTGCATACAGGTCATAACCTGGCAAATTGCGTCTTTCGCCGACCGCAAACCTGGCCAAATCAAAGTCTTCCATGGGAAAAGTGACGTGAGTGGAAATCTTGGTCGTACGGTACCGAATTGATTTAAATCGTTTGAGGTGAATGATCAGAATCGGGGGCAGCTTGTACAGATCTAGCTTTTTCACAGCGCTGTGAAATTCCTTGCACTTTGGGCAAAACCATTTCTCGTCTCCGTCAAGCGTTTCTTCCCGAAGAAACTCTTCAAGGAGAGATTCCACGCTGACGTCTTTAGCTTCTCCCTGGCCCGCGTTTTCCGGGAACGGGAGACTTAAATACATGAACGGGTCAAAAGTCACAGATGTAAAGCCGCACGCTTTACATGTCACGGTGCTCTTCAACTGCCCTTGTAGAATGTCCACAATTATAGACTTATTCCGCATCAAATGAATTGCCCAGTGCTCTGCAGCAACAATTTCGTCTTGTCGGCCGTCGGCGTCCGGCACTTGTGTGGAAGGTTTCTTTGTGACGCGGTTGAGATCCTCGTGCAAGCCGTCCAACAGAGCGCACAACAACTCTTGGCAATCATGTTGCCTGTACCCTTTAAAGCTAGGTGCAAACTCGCTCAGCGTACTTTTAAATTTTCGAGGCGCGATTGATTTCCCGCTGCTTTTTTCGCTCCACAATGCTTCAAGAAGAGACGCGTATGTAACGGCGACTTTGCCGCCAGAGCCCAACGGATTCGCTTTGTTAAGCTCACTCTGCCACAACTTGCTCCCGATAAGATAATCGCTCAACGGCGCCGTGTTGGACAAGCACTGAAGCGCGGCATTCATAAAGCACGTGTTTCCGAGGTTGTCCAGCCCACGCACCCCGGGAGGCACTTTCAGATCCGCCAAAAGCTCCTTGTTGCAAAACAGCGATTCTTTGCGCAGCCGAATGAACTCTGTACTCTCCCTCCTCAATCCATTCTCCCACGACAACGACCTGCGCACGCGTCCCTCCTCGTTCTTCGCGGCGCCCCCCCCGCTGCTTTCTGCCTCGTCCCGCTTATTGCTACGCCCCTGGCCCATCGCGCCCTTTCACACTTATCGCAGAGCAAAAAGAACAAACAAAAGAACAATTACGAAAAGGCAAGCTTTTCATCCATCTTCTCCTGCAAAACGCTGATGATCGGGTGACGATGGTCCCCAAAGCAGCGCACGTTGCCCTGCCCGTCCTGGAGTTTGTCGATCGGGAGCACTTGCCGCGAAGTTGACGTGAGAAACGCATCCTGCCACTCATTTCGCTCATTCCAATCTGGAGGCAAGAGGTCGACCTGGATACTGGACTTTTGCGCGATTTCAAGAACTATTTTACGGATGGAGCCGTTTAGAATACCCTCGTCGCATGTACGTAAACGGTCATTCCGAATGACGAAAAAATTGGACGAAGCCCCTTCTGATATTTCGCCGTGGTCGTTCATGAGCAGCGTTTCGTTAGAGCCAGGAGAGCGAAAAAGTTGGTCGCGCTCGGCAATCCAATGACTATCTTTGGTGTTGCCATATGACCTGTGTGCAAGAGCCACATCCACCAAAATGGGCTTTTCCGGGAGAGGCGGCAGGAGTTTTACATGCGCTGCAAGTTCGTCATTGGTCACCGCGAGCACCACAAGACCCATATTCCCTGCGCCCAGCGCCTCACTCGCACGCCCAACCAAATCCTCAACCTCGCTCGCTGTTGGCACCGCTTGAATACCTATATTTCCTGCAGAGTTCCGCAGCCTTTCCACATGAGTCTCCAGCGCGAGTGCCCGGCCCTTTGGCGTGGTACGCAGGGCGGTGTAGACGCATTTCACCTTGCCGCCGTTGGACAGCTCTTTTACCAGCTCGATACCGGACGAAAGGCTGCTCGCCGAGGTGCGCCCGTGCCGGATCACGAACGCCATCAGGCCTCCTCCTCCCCGACTCCGAGCGTTCGATTGGCCTTTTTCCAAGCACAGCGGCCCGGTTGAAAGATCTCTTTCTTGCGGCACCCCGATAGGCACCCCAGCATGTATACATCGAAAAAGCTCAATAAGAAACTCGCCGAGCTGGCAACATGCGGAGAGAAAATGGTCCACCTCCGAGGCATCCCGCAACAAATGTTCCACATCCTAACCGGAAGCTTCATACACAAACCCCGCCACATCCTACGCAGAAACTCTTTTTTTTCTATAAATAACACATACTTCATGCAGCCAAAGACTCTACTTGCTCAGGGATATCTACGGGAAGTTGCTTTGGCGCCGGCTCCTGCACAACCGGTTCTACTTGGTCCTGTTTCTCTTCTTGCACGCTGTCTGTCTGTTGTACTACGATTTCATTTTTCTTCGGAGTGGCTACGATAAAGTCGCGAGGGACCTGTGGATACATGGACAGCAAAACTTCTTTATACTCATGAGGAGTTTCAGCCTTGGCTTTGCCTTTCTTGACTAGCATATTTTGCTTGTAATACTGACTCATTCCAACCATTTTTGCGCGAATCAGCGGTGCAAAGAGTTTGGCAAATGGCTTGGTATATCTGGCTCTGCGGGACACTTCCTTGACGTAGTCGTCAACGGTGTATCTCTGAAACTCTAGTATACGCTGGCTTTCCTCCGTATCCATATAGTCTTCAAAATACCAGCTTGAACTGTTTTCAACATCGCCTTTGCGCGAGATTTCTTTTGGAAATTCTCCCATACCGGTTGCACGACCAACGATGTTGATAATATCATGAGCCTTCATCTTCCAGCTGTCATCCCCTCCGATCATAAGCACTTTTCCATTGACATCACGTTGAGACTCGCATGCGTTTGCAACGGCAAGTCCAACGTCGCGCGAGTCGCAGCTGTGGCGGTTTTGGTCGGCAGGGTGGGTGCACGCAAACTGAAAGACGGCTTTGGGGGGGAACCCGCCAAAGGCCAGCTCCAGGATGGCGCCAAAGCGCAAAGCGCACCATTCCCCCGCGTAGCTCGGAAGCATCTCTTCACACCGAGCTTTCTGGGCCGCGTACAGGTCCATGGGGTTGCGCGGTGTCTCGCCGGTCATGAGCCCGAGCTCTTCGGAGCGTGCCGGGTTGCGTGAGCCATGGATAGAATAAGAGCTTGCGAAAACGAATCTAGGAGGCGATTCCATCTCTTGTGCCGCCTCCATGAGCATTCGCGTACCATCCACATTTACGCGCTCGCTTACTTTTGGAATCGCGTACGCGACCGGCGGAATAATCGCACCCAAGTGAGCAATCGCATCTGGCTGAACTTGCTTTACGGCATCGCTGATACTTTCCTGCGACATCAAGTTGCCCCAAATGGTCTTAAACTTGTACTTTTTCCGCAGCGCGTTGTACCGCTTGCGCGAGGCTGCCGAGTCCAACTCGAACGCAGTCACGTCAAAGCCCTTGACGCACATTTCAATGAGAGCACTGCTACCCACATTGCCAAACGCGCCTGTCAGAAGCACCTTCATAGCGTTGACTGCCTCCCTCCCTCCCTCCCTCTCGCTCTCTTCCTCTCGCTTTTATGATTTATTCTTTTTCGTTTTCCCCAAACTGCATCGTTGGGTGACGTCGCGGGGAATGCGTGATCATGGCCTGGGCCCTGCTCCCAGACGATAGTCGCTGTCCCATGAGAGGTGCGCACACCCCACAAGACCCGAGCAAGAGAGGACTGACGCTGACTGCTGTGATCGCGTCAAAAAGGGAGGACTCCTCTTTCGGCTGCCACGCGCCGCCCCGCGGTCGGATTGGTTGTAGCATACTCGTGCCATGCGGCATTACGGATCGCCGGCTAGTTGAACAAGAAAACAAGATACGGTTCTTGGTTTATTTGTTTCACATCATTTGTGCGTGGGTGTATATACACACTGGGGTCATTGGGGTGGACGACAGCCGGCGATTTGAAAGGCCATTTGAAAAGGAAAAGGAAATGCTTTGGGAAAGAAGAAAGAAGATGATTCCCTTGTTTTAACAAAACAGAAGATAGGTGAAATTTAAAAAAAGGGAATCACCTTACCATCAATAATGCAATGCATTTGTGGAGCTTTTAAAAAATGACACAAAGATACGTTCCTTCCTTCTTCTTTGTTTCGCAGCATTACAGTAATATACATACAATGGGGTGGACGATGGAGGCAGACAAACACGCAACCTTTCCTTTGGGACACGCCATGGGAACGCATTGGAGGGCGGACATCAACTTGACAGATTCCTTTTTGTTGTTGTTGTTGTTGTTGTTGTTGTTGTTGTTGCTGTTGTTGCTGTTGTTGCTGTTGTTGTTGTCGTTGTTGTTGTTGTTTCCAAAGTCCATCCCACGATGAAGGCGAAGAGCGTGCTGATCGTCGGTGGCAGTGGGCCCACCGGCCTGTTCGTAGTGGACGGGCTAGTAAGTCGTGGGTTGCACGTGACGATGCTCCATACAGGGACGCACAAACCCGACAGGAGGTGGTACCGCGATGGCACGGTAAATGTGCTGCTGGGCAACCCGTTCAAAAAGGACGAGTTTGCCGCCACAGTTGGCCAGCGTAAGTTTGATATTGCAATTGTCATGTACGGTCGACTCCGAGACATTGCTGTGGTAATGAAAGAGCGAGGGACCTGTGATCGTGTGATAGCCATAGGAGGTGTGCCTGTTTATCGAGGTTTTGGAACACCGGAAAACGATGTCGAGTATTATGGCATGCTTGTCGGGGGGCAACATGAAGACGACCTAAACAAAAGAACCACAACTAAAGACATGAGTGGGAAGGCGAATCACCATGGAAACGTCAAAGTCAACCGTATAATTGAGACTGAACAAAACTTGTTTGAATTGCATCCAAGTGCAACAATCCT
>JACLAD010008674.1_pt1 | contig 10462 bp, 7 predicted proteins | sample 8027901 | NCBI WGS metagenome assembly JACLAD01 (sample SAMN15725071, study PRJNA655200) | protist metagenome | isolation source: fluorescence activated cell sorting (FACS) single amplified genomes of... | place: Spain: Blaines Bay Microbial Observatory, Mediterranean Sea | collected 2016-07-05
AGCCGCGCCGCGGAAGCGCTGAAGCCGCTGACGCAGGCCGCTGCCGAGAGCACGAAGAGCGCGATCAGCGAGAACTCCGCCAGCAAGATCGCCAGCGCCTTCGGCACGCTCGAAGAGAATGTCCGCATCTCCTCGTCCTCCAGCCACACGATCGAGGACATGGTCCAGGCCATGCTCGCCCCGATGATCGACGCCTGGCTCGACCGGAACCTGCCGCGCATCGTGGAGGAAAAGGTCGAGGAGGAAGTGCGCCGCATCGCGCGTCGCCGCTGACATCCACGCAAAATCGGGGGTGTCGCCACACCCCCGGCTGAGACTATAGGAGGGCCCTCTTTAAAGGGCCCTTTTTGCTATGCCGTTGCCGAAGCAGTTCGATTCCGCCGAAGCCGAATCCCGCCTCTACGAGGCGTGGGAAAAGGAAGGTTGCTTCCAGCCTTCGGGCAAGGGCGAACCCTTCTGCGTGGTGATCCCGCCGCCCAATGTGACGGGCAGCCTGCATATGGGCCACGCGCTCAACACCACGCTCCAGGACATCCTCGTCCGCTTCGAGCGGATGCGCGGCAAGGATGTCCTCTGGCAGGTCGGCACGGACCATGCCGGCATCGCGACCCAGATGGTCGTCGAGCGGCAGATGGCGGAGAAGGGCGAGAAGCGCACGGACCTCTCCCGCGAGGAATTCATCGAGCGCGTCTGGGAATGGAAGGCCGAGAGCGGCGGCAAGATCCAGAACCAGTTCCGCCGCCTCGGCGCCTCCGTCGACTGGTCGCGCGAACGCTTCACCATGGATGAAGGCCTGTCGGCCGCCGTCCGCAAGGTCTTCGTCCAGCTCTACGAGGAAGGCCTCATCTACCGCGCCAAGCGGCTCGTAAACTGGGACCCCAAGCTCGTCACCGCGATCTCCGATCTCGAGGTCGAGACGCGCGAGGTCCAGGGCCATATGTGGCATGTGAAATACCCGCTGGCCGGCGGCGAGACCTATGAATATGTCGAGACGGACGCGGATGGGAACGAGACCCTCCGCGAAACGCGCGACTACATCGCCATCGCGACGACAAGGCCCGAAACCATGCTCGGCGACGGCGCGGTCGCGGTGCACCCGGACGATCAGCGCTATGCGCCGCTAGTCGGCAAGCTCTGCGAGGTTCCGGTCGGGCCCAAGGAACATCGCCGCCTGATCCCGATCATCACGGACGAATATCCCGACCCCGATTTCGGCTCGGGCGCGGTCAAGATCACCGGCGCGCACGACCAGAACGACTACGGCGTCGCAAAAAGGGCAGGGATCCCGCTCTACCGCCTGATGGACGAGCACGCGGCCATGCGCGCCGACGGCGCGCCCTATGCCGAAGAGGTCGAGAAGGCCGCCGCCCTGCGCGAACAGTCGGGCGAACCCGATGAAGCGGCGGTCGACGCGATCAATCTCGTCCCGGACGCGTTGCGCGGCTTGGGCCGCTACGACGCGCGCAAACAGGTCGTCGCCCAGTGCGAGGCCGAAGGCACGCTGATCCGCGTCGAGGACAAGACCATCCAGCAGCCCTTCGGCGACCGCTCCGGCGTCGTGATCGAACCCATGCTGACGGATCAGTGGTGGGTCGATGCGGCAAAGATAGCCGGCCCCGCCATCGAAGCCGTCCGCTCGGGCAAGACCCGCTTCGTCCCCGAAAACTGGGACAAGACCTACTATCAGTGGATGGAGAACATCGAGCCCTGGTGCATCAGCCGCCAGCTCTGGTGGGGGCACCGGGTGCCGGTTTGGTATGGTATTGATAGCAGCAGTAAGAACAAAAAGGCTGCTGCTGGCGACTTCCGAGTGTGGTTCTGCGCGGAGACTGAGGAAGCAGCAATCCAACAGGCATCTGATTACTTCGGGAAGCCGGTGAAGATTGCATCGAGCAAGAAATCTCTGGTTCGCGAGATGATGGAAGACCCAGGTAACAATGAAAATATGGGATGGGCAGACGTACATACTATGTACATATACCAAGACCCCGACGTCCTAGACACCTGGTTCTCCTCCGCCCTCTGGCCCTTCTCCACCCTCGGCTGGCCGGAAGAGACCTCCGAACTCCAGCGCTTCTACCCCACCGCCGTCCTGTCGACCGCCTTCGACATCATCTTCTTCTGGGTCGCCCGGATGATGATGATGGGCCTGCACTTCCAAAAGGAAGTGCCGTTCAAGGAGGTCTATATCCACGCCATCGTCCGGGACGAGCACGGGCAGAAGATGTCCAAGTCCAAGGGCAATGTCGTCGACCCGCTCGGCTGGATGGACGCCTACGGCACGGACGCGTTGCGCTTCTGCCTCGCGGCGCAGGCGACGCAGGGGCGGGACCTGAACCTGTCCGAGCAGCGGGTCGAGGGCTACCGGAACTTCCGCACCAAGATCTGGAACGCCGCTCGCTTCGTCGAGATGAACGAGGCTTCCGTCCCCGAAGGCTTCGATCCCGCCGCCCTGAAACTCCCCCTCAACCGCTGGATCGCGCATGAGGCGACCGAGGCGCGGGCGCAGGTCACTTCGGCGCTCGAAGCCTACCGCTTCGACGACGCGGCGCAGGCGGCCTACCGCTTCACCTGGAACCTCTATTGCGACTGGGCGCTGGAGCTGTCCAAGCCGATCCTGAACGGCGAGGACACGGCGGCGAAGGAAGAGACCAAGGCGACGCTCGCCTGGGCGCTAGGCCGCATCCTCGTCCTCCTCCATCCCTTCATGCCCTTCGTCACCGAAGAGCTCTGGGCGCAGACGGGCGAGCGGGACGGCTTCCTCATGCTGCAGGACTGGTCTGCTCCGGACTTCCGCGACGAGGCGGCGGCGGGCGATGTCCGCTTCGCCATCGATCTGATCTCGGAAATCCGTTCGCTCAGGGCCGAGATGAACGTGCCGCCTTCGGCCCGCCTCCCGCTCGTCGCCCTCGGCGCCGATGCGGAAACGCAGCGCAGGCTGACCGATCAGGCGCCGGCTCTCCGCCAACTCGCGCGGGTCGAGGAGATCACTCTGGCCGACACCCCGCCCCAGGGCGCCGCGCAGATCGTCACCGGCGGCGTCACCTATGCGCTGCCCGTGGCCGAGCATATCGACCTGTCCGCCGAACTCGCCCGTCTCGAAAAGGAAATCGGCAAGACCGAAAGCGAGATCGGCAAGATCGACAAGAAGCTCGCCAACGAGAAATTCGTCTCCCGCGCCCCGAAAGAGGTCGTGGAAGAGCAGCACACACGCCGCGCCGATTTCAGTGCGACGCTGGACAAGCTTCAGGCGGCGAAGGCGCGGCTCGAAGCGATGTAGAGGGGAGGGCGGAGCCTCAGCTCAGCGCGCATTCGCCGCCGAGGATCTCCGCCTTCAGCCCCTTGGAAATCGGTTCCTCCCCGAACCACATGTCCGAAATCGCGTCGAAGGTCGCGCGCTCGGGCAGGACCATCAGCGCGATGCCGTCCACCGCTATTTCGGTCCGGTCCGGCCCGGGCAGATAGGCGATCTCGACCCGGCTCTGCGGACGGATCAGCGCGAAGGCTCTGTCGATCTGCGCGATCGTGTCCTCGTCGAGCGTCCGCGCCAGCTTGGGCGGCCAGTCATCGGGCAGGCCGTCCGGCATCTCGCCCTCATGCAGGACTTCCATCACGATCAACTCTCCGCCGTCGCGCTCGAAAAGAGCGAGATTGTAGAGGTCGTGCCACAGGACGGACCGCTTGGCGCAGCCCACGAGGTCGTATCCGGCCGCATGAACGACCGGTTCGTTCGCCGGATCCGCATCGCGTTCATCGGCCTGGGCCGCGAAGGTGGCGGCGGCGGCCGCCAGGCTCGCCGTCAGGAAGAGGCGCATCACACTCTCCATCGGTCCGCTGATATTCCTGCGGCGAACAGTCGCCCGCGGCAGGAGTTCGCGCGCTCACGCAACCGGGATGCTGCAGCGCACGCAACCTTGGCCGCCCCGCATCGGCGATCGGGGCCGCAGGACGGAAGCCGCTCATTGACCGAGCCGATCTCGCGTAGCCATTCGGCCGGTGCGGCCGGCATCGAAAATCTCGATGCTTCCCATGTGTATCATTCGTTTTTGTCGGAAGGGGTGCCGGGCCTACCCTTCTCTCAGCGCACGGGCCGAGCCCGGAGCGGGACAGCGATCAGGGATGGAGAATGAATATGGACGGCGAAGCAAGATGCCCGGTGATTCACGGCGGGATCAGCGTTCGAGGCCGGCAGAACCGGGATTGGTGGCCCAAATCCCTCGATCTCAGCATCCTGACGCATGGCGGCATTTCGCCCAGCCCGGTGGACCCGGACTTCGATTACGCCGAGGCCTTCAGCAAGCTGGACCTTCAGGCGGTCAAGAATGACCTCCACGCGCTGATGACGGATTCGAAGGAGTGGTGGCCGGCCGATTACGGGCATTACGGACCTTTCTTCATCCGCATGGCCTGGCATGCGGCAGGCACTTACCGGATGAGCGACGGCCGCGGCGGCGCCTCATCCGGCGCGCAGCGTTTCGCGCCGCTCAATTCCTGGCCGGACAACGCGAACCTCGACAAGGCGCGGCGTCTTCTGTGGCCGGTCAAGCAGAAATACGGGGAGGCCCTGTCCTGGGCGGACCTCCTGGTCCTGACCGGCAACGTCGCGCTCGAATCGATGGGCTTCAAGACCTTCGGCTTCGGCGGCGGCCGCGAGGACATTTACGAGCCCGAAACGGACGTCTACTGGGGCACCGAGGCCGAGTGGCTGGGCGAGAACGATCGGTATTCTGGGGACCGCTATCTCGAACAGCCGCTCGCGGCCAGCAATATGGGCCTCATCTACGTCAATCCCGAAGGTCCGAGCGGCAAGCCGGATCCGGCCGCCGCGGCGCACGATATCCGCGTCACCTTCGGCCGCATGGCGATGAATGACGAGGAGACCGTCGCGCTGGTCGCCGGCGGCCACACCTTCGGCAAGTGCCACGGGGCCGCGGATGCGGTCGTCGGCGCGGAACCCGAAGGCGCGGATATCGCGGCGCAGGGCTTTGGCTGGACCAACGAAACGGGCACCGGCCATGGCGGGCACACCATGACCTCCGGCCTGGAGGGCCCTTGGACGCCCGAGCCCATCAAATGGGACATGGGCTATTTCGAGCAGCTCTTCGAATACGAGTACGAGCTGACCAAGAGCCCCGCCGGCCACTGGCAGTATGCGCCCGTGAACCTCAAGGACGAGGACCGCGCGCCCGACGCTCATGATCAGGGCAAGAAGGTCCCGACCATGATGCTTACGACCGACCTCTCGATGAAGGTCGACCCCTCCTACGAGCAGATCTCGCGCCGGTTCTATCAGAACCCCGACGAGTTCGCAGATGCCTTCGCCCGCGCCTGGTTCAAGCTGACCCACCGCGACATGGGGCCCAAGGTCCGTTATCTCGGCTCGGAAGTGCCGCAGGAAGACCTGATCTGGCAGGACCCGATCCCGGCCGTCGATCATGATCTGGTGGACGCCGCCGACATCAAGGCCCTCAAGGCGCAGATCCTCGCCAGCGGCCTTTCCGTCGCCGACCTCGTCTTCGTGGCCTGGGCCTCGGCCTCGACCTATCGCGACAGCGACAAGCGCGGCGGCGCCAATGGCGCGCGCATCCGCCTCGCGCCGCAGAAGGACTGGGAAGCGAACGATCCCCAGCGCCTCGCTCAGGTGCTCGGCAAGCTCGAAGACGTCCAGTCCGACTTCAACGGGAAGCAGGCCGGCGGCAAGAAGGTCTCTCTGGCGGACCTCATCGTTCTCGGCGGCTCGGCCGCGGTCGAGAAGGCGGCGCGCGATGCGGGCCACGATGTCGAAGTGCCCTTCACGCCGGGCCGCATGGACGCGACCGAGGAGATGACGGACGCGGAGTCCTTCGAGCCGCTCGAGCCGGGCGCCGATGCGTTCCGCAACTACGTCCACGCCGATCACACGGTTCCAACCGAGGAACTGATGGTCGACCGGGCCCGCCTGATGACGCTCAGCGTGCCGGAAACCACCGTGCTGATCGGCGGGCTCCGTGTGCTCGAAGCCAATCAGGGCGGCACGAAGGACGGCGTGTTCACCGACCGTCCGGGCCAGCTGACCAACGACTTCTTCGTCAACCTCCTCGATATGGGCGTGGCGTGGAAGGAGAAGTCCGACGAGCAGAAGGAGTTCGTGGGCACCGACCGGGCGACGGGCGAGCACAAGTGGACGGCGAGCCGCGTGGACCTCGTCTTCGGCTCCAACTCCCAGCTTCGCTCGCTGGCGGAACACTATGCGCAGAACGAATCGAAAGAGAAATTCGTGCGCGACTTCATCGCCGCCTGGGTCAAGGTGATGGAGCTCGACCGCTTCGACGCGAAGTAAGCGAGGCCTTGAGAAGCGGCCGGACGGCCGCTTCTCCTATCCCCTGATCCGCCCCTGTGCCCTGACGGGTGCAGGGGCATGTCTTTCTTTTCGGGCTGCTTTGCCGCATTGAGCGGGGAGAAGCCGCTCGCCATCTGCGCCATGCCGGGCGGGGTCTTCGCCGCAGCCGCGTCGCCGAGAGGAAGGCCTTTCATGCTCTCCAGCTTCGATCCGGTGATCCTCGCGCGGATCCAGTTCGCCTTCACCGTCTCCTTCCACTTCCTGTTTCCGGCTTTCTCGATCGGGCTGGCGAGCTTTCTCGCCGTGCTCAATGGGCTGTACCTGAAGACGAAGAACGAGGCCTATCTCCGGCTCTTCCAGTTCTGGGTGAAGATCTTCGCCATCGGCTTCGCGATGGGCGTGGTGTCGGGCATCACCATGTCCTACCAGTTCGGCACCAACTGGTCGGTGTTCTCGGACATAGCGGGCCCCGTGATCGGGCCGCTCATGGCCTATGAGGTGCTGACGGCCTTCTTCCTGGAGGCGGGCTTCCTCGGGATCATGCTCTTCGGCCGCGACCGGGTCGGGCCGACCCTGCACATGGTGGCGGTGCTCGCCGTCGCGGTCGGCACGGCGATCTCGGCCACCTGGATCCTGTCGGTGAACAGCTGGATGCACACGCCGCAGGGCTTCGAGGTCGCGGAGAACGGCCAGTACATCCCGACGGACTGGCTGGAGGTGATCTTCACCCCATCCTTCCCCTATCGCCTCGCCCATACCCTGACGGCAGCCTATCTGACGACGGCCTTCATCGTCGGCGGGGTCGGGGCCTGGCACCTCCTCAAGGGGCGAAAGGACAATCCCGGCGTGCGGACCATGTTCTCCATGGCGATGTGGATGGCGGCCCTCGTCGCGCCGCTCCAGATCGTCCTCGGCGACATGCACGGCCTCAACACCCTTGAATACCAGCCGCAAAAGGTCATGGCGATGGAGGGGCATTACGAGAGCCATCCGGACGGCGCGCCGCTCTACCTCTTCGGCATTCCCGACGACGAGAACCAGGAGCTCGATTACGCGATCGGCATTCCCAAGCTCAGCTCGCTGATCCTCAAGCACCATCTCGATGCGCCGCTTGCCGGGCTCGACACGATTCCCGATGACGAGCAGCCGCCGGTTGCCATCGTCTTCTGGTCGTTCCGGATCATGGTCGGCATCGGCTTCCTGATGCTCGGCGTCGGCCTTTTCAGCCTCTGGGCGCGGTTCCGGGGTTCGCTCTTCACCAATCGATGGCTGCACCGCTTCGCGCTCGTGATGGCGCCGTCGGGCCTTGTCGCCGTTATCGCGGGATGGGTGACCACCGAAGTCGGGAGGCAGCCCTTTACCGTCTACAACATGCTGCGGACGACGGATTCGGTCAGCCCGCTCGGCGCGCCTGCGGTGGGAACCTCGCTGATGTCCTTCATCATCGTCTATTTCATCGTGTTCGGTGCAGGCACCTTCTACATCCTGCGCCTGATGGCCCATGCGCCCGAAGCCGGAGAGCCCGGCCTCACCAAGGCGGACGGGCCCGTCCGGACGGCCGGCATCACCCCCGGCGTCGAGGAGGATCCCGATCGCTTCCTCCATCCCGAAGAGACGACCGAAGAGCGCTAAGGAGAGGCGGCATGGATATCAGCTTCGATCTCACCGTCGCATGGGCCGTGCTCCTGGTGCTCTCGGTCTTCATCTATGTCGTCCTCGACGGGTTCGATCTCGGGGTCGGCATCCTGTTCTCGCTCTTTCACGAGCGGAAGGAGCGGGACGTGCTGATGAACTCGGTCGCGCCCGTGTGGGACGGCAACGAGACATGGCTGATCCTTGGCGGCGGCGGGCTCTTCGCAGCCTTCCCGCTCGCCTACGCGATCATCATGCCCGCGCTCTATGCGCCGATCATCGCCATGCTGCTCGCTCTGATCTTCCGCGGCGTGGCCTTCGAGGCGCGGTGGCGGACCGAACGCGCGAAGAAATGGTGGGACAGAGGCTTCATCGCCGGATCGGTCGTCGCGGCCTTCGCGCAGGGCGTAGCGCTCGGAGCGCTCCTCCAGGGGATCGAGGTCGAGGGACGCGCCTATGCCGGCGGCTGGTATGACTGGCTGTCCTGGTTCTCGGTCATCACCGGGCTGGCGCTGGTCGCGGGGTACGGCCTTCTCGGCGCCACCTGGCTCGTGATGAAGACCGATGGCGAGATCCAGGAGAAGGCGCGAAGCCTCGCCTGGGGCTTCGGCATCGCCACTGTCGGCTTCATCGTGCTGGTTAGCGCTTTCACGCCCTTCCTCGAAGCCTCCTATGCCCAGCGCTGGTTCGAGATGCCCGGCATCCTCTTGGCCGCGCCCGTGCCGCTCGCCATCGCAGCGATGGCGGTGCTGATGTTCCGCAGCCTCGCCATCCACAAGCATGAATACCGGCCCTTCGTTCTGGCGCTTCTCCTCTTCGCGCTATGCTTCGCGGGGCTCGGGATCTCCATGTATCCCTTCATCATCCCGACCGAGGTCACGATCTGGGACGCGGCGACGCCGTGGATCAGCCAGATCTTCATGTTCGTCGGCGCGGTGATTCTGATTCCGATCATCCTCGCCTATACCGGCTACGCCTATTGGGTGTTCCGAGGAAAGATCGATCCCGAGAAGGGGTATCACTGATGGCGCAGCTGCCCGAGCCGCTGCGCAAGGGGCTGTGGTTCGTCGGCCTGTGGTGCGCCGGCGTGCTGGCGGTGACGGTCGTCGCCTATGCGATCCGCGCCGCCATTCTGTGAGGGATGCGGCCACAGGGCTCGACAGCGCATGACGGAACGGAATAGCCCTTGACCGCCAGCAGCAGGCGAGGGTTTCCGTGCTCCACGAAATCAAGTCCCAATCGCTCGCCGTCACGATTGCGGAGTATGGCGGTCGCCTCACGCAGCTCGTGTTCGGCGGCGGATCGTCTGCGACCGATGTCCTTCTGGGACACCGGGAAGAGGCGGCCTATCGCGACGACCCGCATTTCCTCGGCGCGACGCTCGGACGGTTCGCCAACAGGATCGGCGGCGCGCGCTTCGAACTCGAAGGGAAGGTCTTCCGCCTCGACGCCAACGAGGACGGCAACACGCTGCACGGCGGCGCCGGCGGCTTTCACGCGAAGAGCTGGAGCGTCGAGGCGAAGGAGAAGGACGCGCTCGTTCTGCGGCTCGACAGTCCCGATGGCGATCAGGGCTTCCCCGGCGCGCTATCCGTGCGCGCGCTCTTCTCGGCGGTGGGGGACACCCTCGCCATCGCCTACGAGGCGCGGACCGATCGGCCCACGCCGATCAGCCTCAGCCAGCATCCCTATTTCAATCTCGGCGGCGCGGGCGGCGGCACGATCAGGGACCACGACGTGTCGATATCCGCCGACAGGATCGTGGTGGTGGATGACGGAGGCATACCGACGGGCGATGTCCGCGCGGTCGAAGGCACGCTGTTCGACCTGCGCCGCCCGGTCCGTCTCGGCGACGTGCTGCCCCGCCCGGCGCCTGTCGGCTTCGATCACTGCTATCTCGGCGCAGGCGAGGGCGTTCGGGCAGAGGTCGTCCATGCCCCGAGCGGGCGGCGGCTCCGCGTTGAATCCGACCAGCCTGCATTGCAATTCTACACGGGCGGTAAGCTCGACGGCGGCTTCGTTCCCTTTGGCGGGCTCTGCCTCGAGCCGCAGGATGTTCCCGATGCGCCGAACCAGGCCGCCTTCGCCGCCACGATCCTGCGGCCGGGCGAAACCTATCGCCGCGAGATCCGCTATGCGTTCGACGAGATATGAGGACATCGCCGCAAATGCCCGCTACGCATCGGCTTGTGGCGCCGAAGTGAACGGTGTTAGCGTTATCAGCTATAGCCGCCCAAGAGCGGTCACTGGGGTAGGGAACGAGAAATGAGCACAACGACCGGCCAAACCGGGGCCGCCGAACCCGCAGGAGCCGCCCATCCGGCGGCGCATGTCCTGACCGAGCCGAATACCGGCGCCATCATCCTGATCGCACTCGTGGCGACGCTGGGCGGTTTCCTGTTCGGCTTCGATTCAGGCGTCATCAACGGCACGGTCGACGGGCTGCAGACCGCCTTCGCCTCCTCTAGCGTCGGCACCGGCTTCTCCGTCGCGTCCATGCTTCTGGGGTCT
>JACLAD010004547.1_pt1 | contig 10454 bp, 8 predicted proteins | sample 8027901 | NCBI WGS metagenome assembly JACLAD01 (sample SAMN15725071, study PRJNA655200) | protist metagenome | isolation source: fluorescence activated cell sorting (FACS) single amplified genomes of... | place: Spain: Blaines Bay Microbial Observatory, Mediterranean Sea | collected 2016-07-05
CATACTCCTACACCAATAGGTGTGGACTGAGAGTGAGTAATGTGCGGGCAATCAAGTCAATCTAGCTCCACGCTAGATGAATGATTAGACACGTGACTTACAGACTTTCACGTGTTGATTGCTCAGGTTGCTGCTTGGTATGTGTTGTGCTGTTGGATGTGTGTGTGGGCGATAAAGGAAAGAGGAGTAGTTGCCCGATCCAAGTACATAGTAAGTATCTTGTTGTCTCACAACCATGCATATTGAACACTCCATTTTATGCATAGTTTATGCAAAGACTCTTTGCATTGTCGATCATGTCCGTCCACACAACCTGCTCAATCCGTAGAGGTGGTGTGGTGGTGTGTGCTCATCGCTCCGCTATTGCTGCTGCTGCTGCTGCTGCTGCTGCTGCTGCTGCCGATGATGATGATGATAATGATGATGATGATGATGATGTTGCTAAAGAACGCCGCTCTCCATTATTAGGGTGTATACTTACTTGCCTACCCGGTTGGGGAGAGGAGAAATAGACGGATACGAAGACTGAGAAGACTCGACTGAAGAGTTGAAGAGGAAATGGAGGATGAGCAGAAAGTTCCTCATGAAATCTCCTGTAGTGATCAAATCTTCGATGTTGCCATGCACAAATCTTCCAATACTCTTGCAGCAGGACTTATCACCGGCTGTCTAGAAGTATGGCGCCATACAGGTAATGGAGATGGGGACAACACACTGCTAATGAACTTGCAGGTAAACCGCGACCGTGCTTCTCTATGTGAATGTCCTCCTGTTTGTTTGTTTTCGTGAAATAGAGATAGTTTGCTCGCGATTTTCGCGGCATATGATATGATATTCCTCTTTCTCCCTTTCCTCACTCTTCTACGCTTTCACGTCGCTCAGCCGCATGAAGCTTCAATCAGGGGTGTGCAGATAACTGATGACGGCCAGATGCTTTATACTATATCCTCAGATAGATCAATAAAAGGCATCAATACTAGTGGAGCTGTAGCTATTGATTACACCAATGCCCATACATCATCTATCAATCGGTGTATGTTGTTATCTCAATCAGGATTAGCTACTGGGGATGATAATGGACATGTGAAGATATGGGATTTAAGGTCTCCCATGCCTGTAATGGAATACGAGGTGCATGAGGATTTTATATCAGGGTTCACATATAATGAAGATAAGTTCCAGCTTTTGTCCACCTCAGGCGATTGTACGCTGTGTGTATATGATATTCGTATGCCAAAGACAGATATGAGATCAGATGAACAAGAGTCAGAGCTGAATTGCGTGGAGATCATAAAACATGGCAGAAAAGCTGTATGTGGTACACAAGATGGTGTGATACTCGTATTCAGTGATGGTAAATGGGGAGATTGTTCTGATAGATATCCAGGTCATCCAGATTCCGTAGATTGTATGATGAAGGTGGACGAAAACACGATTGTGACCGGCTCTAGTGATGGGCTGATCAGAGTGCTTTCTATGCAACCCAATAAGGTCCTAGGTGTAATAGGAGATCATGAAGATTTTCCAGTTGAAGGGCTTCGACCAAACTATGATAATACAATTCTAGCCAGTTTTTCACATGATGAGGTTATTCGATTTTGGGACATTTCCATATTTCATGATAATGATGGTGATGATAATGATGATGACGGTGATAACAATGACGATGTTAATATGGATGAAGATGTGCGAGGGACGGCAATGACTGATGAAGATAGTAGCCATAGCAACGGAAAGGGGAATGTAGATATGAACAGCAGTGGTGATGATGACGACAGTGATAGTGATAGTGATAGTGATAGTGATAGCAGCATGAATGGAGGTGGGGGTAGAGGCCAAGGAGGGAGAGGAGGGCGAAAAGCTATGCCCACTGCTAGAGAAAAATTTTTTGCAGATCTTTGATGCTTGTGTGTCGACTTTAAGTTTACGACCAAGATACCACCCTTCCAAAACGACGCTGGACCCACAATAAGTCCACGGAAAGAACGCCCTGACAGTCAGTTTAGTTTGCAGTGGCAAGGGTAGCCATATCATCGCAGATCCGGCTCCCATGGTATCGTACGTATCCCCAATCAACGATCCAACCAGCGAGGATTTTGTTAGGGTTAGCTCTAGCTCTAGAGACTACCGTAGATTAATTTTAAAATGAAAATTACTTCTTCTTCTCCATGATCCATATCCATGAGTAGGACGTAGGAGTAGCGCTAGTAGTCTACTAGTACTAGTACTAGTAGTAGTAGTAGTAGTAGTAGTAGTAGGAGGAGGAGTAGGAGTAGGAGTAGGAGTAGGAGCCATAACCATATAACATATAACCATCATAACCATAGGCGGATCTAGATCTAGGATCTAGGATCCACTATACCACTATAGCTACCACTATACCTACTATATCACGACCTAACTAAGTGGTATTGATAGAACCATTCGCACGCAATCTCTACCTCTGATATTAATATCTTTTGATAAACATTCTTCTTGTGATATGGACACTATCTAGACGAGAACTTGTCCATGAAAGAAAATGACTTGAGATTTAGAGGGAAGTGCAAAATCCATTCTACAGTTTCCTCTTTTTTATGTTCGACTGTTCATCATCTTTATTATCTGTGTGATCAACTGTAATGACCGGGTGGGCACTAGCAACTACAGATGGTAAAACAAATGATAGACATATCATAATTTTTTTAGGAGCTACATCGCGCACCCGATGTCCAACGACAAAGTTATCCTCATAAACAGCATGAGAGAGTTTAGCGTTTTCTTTGGGTCCTGAGATACCGAGGATTCCTAATTCTGTTGTGGATACAACTCTCTTTCCAAGATTTTCAACTTTACACTGCAATGATGTGGCTGCTCGATTAGCTACATCCAAGATGGGATCCTCCTCCGAAGAAAATGCGTACACATGGATAGTGGGCAGTCGATGCTGCGTATCCGTAACTATTCCCTTTCCCGCTTCTGTAACATGACATTCTCCTCTTTTCGTGTACCCTATAAATACGTCGAGAAAATCCGTTGCATTTTGAGGCAAGTTCATAAGAATATGGTCAATGTGTACTCTGTCTTGTTGCATTTGCATTATAAATGCACGTCCGTCTAGATTGTACGACTTCAATTTTGCTCCACACTTATTCTTCTGGCTATTCATAACCAAATATTTGTATGATTCAGGATTTAGGTCGTTTGCGTATACTGTTGTGCCTTCCATGGCGAGGGGTACAGCGAAAGGACCCACACCTGCCATCATATCTGCCACAACATGAAGATCGTTATGTTTTTTATTCTCTAAACCTATGAAGTCTACCATCCTTTGATGTTCTGTCTGTAGACGGCTATTCCAATATACATCACAAAAATTGAATGTGAAGTTTGCATTTGATTCTTTCAATGTAACAACATAATCCTCAACTCCCGCTAAAAGTTCCATCGGAAAAGTTCGAAACTCACTCGCAATACTTGACAATTTATTCACAACTGTTCTGATTCCAGGATTTTTATCCAGTATAACTTGACCTATGATATACTTGTAAGGCAACGATTCTTCTCGCAGATTAAGATGAGCTATATGTCCAGCTTGCTCAAATGAAGATGGGATCTCTACACCTGGTGGTAAAATTTTCTTCAATACGTCTTCAACAACAAGATGGTCGTATCCTATTGTCACTGTGTGCGGCATCGGCGTCGCGTGCATTTCTTTAGCATAAGCCTTTAAGCTTTCGGGTAATCCCTCCAAGGATACATCTATAATATTTTCATTAAGCAACAAGAGTCTCATCGTGGGCTCGTCCGGTATATCAATAATTCTCTTCATTTTTGCACGTTTCCAACAATGATCTTTAAACTTCTTCATGTACTCGCTAGATTATAAGTGTTGGTAATGATGGTGATTACGATGAGTGGGTTGAGGTGATAGTGATATTTGATATGGTTGATATGATTGTAATTGTACAAGAAAGCATATAGGCGTGATAGGGTATGTTCATTCTTCCGTTGAAGAGACATCAGAGAAAGACAACACGGAAACAAATCTATGCAGTATACTTTGCCGAAGCTGGAATTGTCAGAAACTAAACTATACAAAAACGTCAATGATACATTCATTTTTAACTTACTTGCATTGCTTGTTTGGGATCTTCAGTGCAATAAGAGGTATGTCGTATGAAAAATCTGCTTTGTTGAGCGCAATAGGGATGCTATCTGTGGACATTGTTTTTGCTGCACTCATTGCTAGAGCGTAAGATGAATGTGAGTGCTTGTACTGCAATGGAGACTGGGAAGATGGAGAAGACGCGAAATGAAGGGTTGGTCCAGACACTATCGATGGTGATGATGGTGGTGATTGCTGTTGTTGCAAAAAGGATGTATGTATCGATCTAGAAACTGGAAACGCTCTTGAGTTGATATTGTTTAATACGTATGAGAGACTTGGGAAGGAACAATGTGTTGTAATCAATAATAGCGCAGCAGTTATGCTTCGATGTCTCATTCGTATGAAGCCCTCATTCTTGCATCCACGACTTTCTGGGAAATCTCTGAACTCTTCCTCTAGTGTGGTTGCTTCCACTGTTATCGCCTTGGATCGAGGCGGCGCTGTGTTTTATGGACTCCCCTCAAGATGTAAGAGCGGAGGAGAGAAAGACTACTTCCACTTCCACCAGAAGACATGCGACATCTGCACACACAGTAGATATAGAAATATATAACATGAGTGGCACGACAGACACAGCACATTGTTATTCTTCGACACATACTAGGTACTGGATATTATCATATATAAATATATGTGTGTGTGTGTTCAATACTTTTGCGGACTTTTTTTTGAACAGAGAGAAAGAGAGAGAGAGGTGAGAAGATATAGTAGATTAGAAAATCCAAAAATAAATCAGAGAGAGAGAAAGAGAGAGAGAGAGATGAAAATGAAAAGAAGAAAATTTAAAAAAAAAAAAAAATACAGTATGAAAGTATGTCTTGTTAAGTTGTCGATGTCATCAAATCAATTATCACATCAATCATTGCAATCATGTAAAATCAAACAACATAATATATGGTCAAATCTCGGCTCTCTTCAATTGAATCAGTCAGAGGTAAACTCATATGTGCGATGTGAATGAAATGTCGAGATCTCTTCTTTCAATGCATGTGGACATGCAGTGAATCTTCCGTGCAACGTGGACTTGGTGACATAAATAAACAGCAGCTTCTATTGTAGGAGGGGTCCATGCCTCTTGATTCACTTTACTTCTTCTCCCTCTACCTATTGTCTCGAGCTACAACTTCTCCACTCTCTACAAAACCATGACCGAAAATGTTTCACTGGTGGCTTTTGCACAGGCTATTATTGATGTTCTTATATTCGCTGCTGTGATATTTACCCTATTTTTGTCTTTCATGGGACATAGGTAAGATTCATATGAGTGAGAATTCTCTCCTTCTGACATTCGTGTCACAGATTCCTCCCTCTGAATCTCTCATGCATCACTCATCATCACCCACCTCTCATCACTCATACGCGCATTACCACTGTTTAAAATGTAGCTCCCCTTCGCTTGTACATTTTCTTGTATGCTTCTTTGTGTTCGGTACCTACATATATGGCTTGATCATGCCTTACTATGGAGGAACGAATGAGATAGATGTGTTTGGCTGCTTGGGCCTGGTGGTAGTTCTGACTGGCGGCCTGATAGGGGGTGTCTTTGGGGTGCTCCTACCCACCACTTCTACTGGCATAACAATGGGTATATTGTCGTCTTTGTTAATGTCAACGGTAAATCAACTATGTTTTATGTGGGAATTTCATCGACCTTTTATTTCTTCGTGTTTTCACATCACATCAGTGTGCCAGTTTGCATTGCCACATGTACTTGTATACAAATCTGGAATCACCTTTTTATCTGATTTCGATGTAGCATGCACCATCTACACCACCACTATTATTATCAATATCATCGTATTCGTCATCATGCTTATCATCACACTGTATATATATCTCTATGTGTTATGTGTGTGTGGATGTGTCTCCTGTAGTGCATTTACGCATGGATGCAAGGATCATCCACAGATTTAATTGTATCCCTATCCAGCTTTGTTATATTTATACCAGCCTGTTTGTATGCATCTTGGAAGTATGATTTACTTGTATTTGCGATTAGATCTGCCCTCGCGTGTGGATTAGCCTTGGCATTAGTCCTAGATCAGTATCTCGATCAATCTTTAAACAATACCATGTATGCATGTCTAACACTGCGCACTACCTCCATTGAGTTCAGTAATGGTACATTTGTGTGCATATTCATATCGATCGCTGTATCGGTTGTATCATATTTTGTACAACTCAACAGGAGTGATGCATTACTTAAGTGGTCAAAGGGAGAGTATGAAAGCATACCCCAGGTGCAGTCATCTGAGTTCAAAGGTGTCATGCCACCGTCGAAACAAAAGACGTTTTCGTATCCGGATCAGTTAGAATTTAACTACTTTGATCCTGACGATTTGCCACGCCATTTACAGGCGCATGCGGACATCATCTTTGGTACGATACAATCTCTAGCGTCAGAATTTGGTTTTCAAGTTGACAGTTCTCGTAATCAGGCTGAGCATCTGCTGATGATACTATCAAATGAATGTAAGAGTGGAGAACACATTCTCACAGACACGCCCAATCGTTTACACATGAAATTCTTTGCTAATTACAAAACATGGTGTGAACGGCTTGGAATTGTACCGCTCTTCGCGAAAAGTTCTGCTGGGAAATTGTATGTGGCGCAGATCGAAGATTTGTTGTTGCAGCTATTAATTTGGGGCGAAGCAGCAAATTTGCGTCACGTTCCAGAAGCTTTATGTTTTCTGTACCATAAGACAAAAGAATTGAAGATACGAAATGAGAGGTCAGGACGTTATAAGCAAGAGCATTTGTACCCTGGTTATTTCTTGGATCATGTCATTACTCCGATCTACGAAGTTGTGGCTGATGCACTTAAGGAAGGCGGAGACCATGATACAAGGAAGACATACGATGATTTCAACGAGTTTTTCTGGTCTCCAGCTTGCTTAAGGTATGATTTCATTACATTGGAGGAGCCAACAGAAGGGATGTCGGCAGAATCGCAGCCACCACGAAAACTAATCGCGCAGGCTCTGGCCGAAGCTAAAAAGACCTACCTAGAGAAAAGATCATACTTCCATGCTATATTAAGTTTCCACAGAGTATTAGAGTGGCATACGATCGTTTTTGTACTTTGTGTATCTCATGTATTTGGTGATCTACTCGTATGGACCACTGCTTACACTTTACAAAGCATGTCATGTGTATTCATGCTGATGAACTTTTTTGGAATTTATTGGATGTGTCTCGAAATTTGGGTTCTGTATCCAGGTTCACGCATGACCAACAGCTCAGTTTGTGGCTACTTTCTTAGATTAAGCTTCGCTTACTGCGTCCTTATGCTCCAAGGCATTTATTACTACAGATCATTTGACAATACTTCCAATGGTCTTCAATCTAAGTTTAGCGATCATAGCGAGACTGATAGTGAGTTTTGGTGGTGGCAATACATGTGGTTGTCTATCTTTGCATGTTCTGTAAGTATTATGGAGACCATTGTAGGCACCTGGCTTCCAAGTGTGACTTCTACGCTGCTGGGTTCAACAAATGAATATGTCCAGGCCATCCTGAACATTCATTATCCTTTCTCAACATTATATGTTGGTAAAAAAGTACATGCTCCTCAATCGAACGTTCTACTATATGCATTGTTCTGGTCTACCTTGATCACTTGGAAGATATATTTCGGTTATAATATGATAGTGAAACCTATTGCTGCTCCAACCTTGGAATTGTATGATGATTTCATGAACTTCGTGGATGTATCCATCTTGAAAACTTTGATCCTGATGATAATATGGTGGTTACCTCATTTTCTAGTATTTTTGATTGATCTTGCTATCTGGTTTTCTGTTTGGTCCTCATTTGTTGGTGCATTCAATGCTTTGTTGCAACGAATGGGTGCAGTGCGCGAGATAAAAGATTTGCGTGATCATTTCATGCGGGCGCCACATGCATTTTGTCAACGAATCATGCCTCCATCAAGTTCAGTGGGATTCAGAAATGCACGTGGTCCACCCAGTCAAGGTCAAATTACCCCAATTGACTCCGGTGGTGAACAATTGAAACGTGTTGAGATGCAGACGCAAATAACTGCACCAAATACTATCAACAGAGTTCATGTATCCACGAATAATTTAGCATCTCTTCGAAGCAGTGGAGGACTTCCTGATCAGCAGGTCCCTGAGACTAAGATGCGACAGAAGGTGGAGGGCATCGATAATAGGTTAGCTGATTTTTTGGATGTACGAACTCAAAGATGGGTAGTGTTTTCCAAGGTATGGAATTCATTTATTTCATATCTACGTGAATCTGACCATGTTAGCAATGCCGAAGCGCAGACTTTCAATTTCAACTTTTTTACATGGTTATCGAAACCGGTGTACCTACCACTGTTTCAAACAGCGGGATGTGTCGAGCAAGTTATTGAGAAGTTTATCACCAGTGCCTCTGCATACAACAACGAAATGGAGCCTCACAAAAAATTGCTCGTGTGGGAAAAGTTTGTGAAGTCACTGGACGTTACTTCAAAGGAGGCTGTTAGTGAAACTTGGGAGTTGACATGCTTCTCGTTGAGCAAATTGTACGGTAATATTCATGCCCAAGATATGACCACATTATTAATGTCATTCTCAAAATGGGCTTCTTCTGATGAGATTTACTACAAAGTCAACGCAAATAATTCCAAAGCTATCATCAATCACATAGCTGCCATCATCGGTGCTCTCAAGGGCTGTATAAAGAGTCGCGCAAAGCGCCCAATGGTGACTCCAGACGTCATGAAACAATCTGATGGTGCCTCCACCACCGAGTCTGCCTCTTCCAACTCTGAAAAGGTGAGTAATGCATCTGTTCTAGGAGTGGGCAGTACAGGGATGAAGAGGTCAATTAGTACTGGCTTTCTAAGAGCGTTGAAGTCGGAGCAAGAGAAGTCAAGAGATGGAATAGACAAGGGGCCAGTGCCTACACCAGTGACACCGAAGTTCGCTAAATTACAACCGTTCAGAAAACAAAAAATTCTCACTGATAACCCTAGAGATAAAATTCGCGATGAAACTAGAAATTTGCTGTCAACACTAAAGAACTCGCTGAAAGGTTCCTCTACTAGCCCAGATATCAGAGACCTGATCGATAGAATCACATTTTTCATGTCCTTAGAAAATGGGTTTCTATGGAATGACATTTATGCTTCTTCTCAAATTGATGAATTTGCACGCGATCCTAATGCGTTAATGGTCCTAACAAAACTGCATGGTTTGCTCAAAGTAAGGCAGACACAGGTTGAACTCAACTCAGCTGAAGCCACAAGGCGCATTAATTTCTTCGTCAATTCCTTATTCATGGAAATGCCTACAGCACCACCATTGAGGTACGCAAAAGAGTACACAGTTGTCACACCTTTTTATTCTGAGGATGTGTTACTTACCAGAGCTGATCTTGAGCAGAAGAATGAAGATGGCGTATCCACAATCCTATATTTGTCAACCTTATATCCAAAAGATTGGCAAAACTTTTTAGAGAGGAATAAAATCGATGACGAGGACAAGAAGTATGACCCAAAGCATATTTTAGAAACGAGAATGTGGGCGTCTAGAAGAGCTCAAACCTTATTTCGCACTGTAGATGGCATGATGCAAAGTGAAAGTGCTATACGTCTACTAGCCGAGTTAGAACAGTTGTCACATAGTGACACTGAGGTATATGTCAAATTGAAGTTCTCATATGTTGTAGCGTGTCAAGTGTACGGACAGATGAAGAAACAGTTGGAACACAAAGCAGATGATATAGAATTCTTATTGGCTAGATTTCCCAATTTGCGCGTAGCATATATTGATTCGATCCGCGCGAACAGAGAAGGATCGATGAATTATTACTCCGTGCTAATTAAGGGTGATCAGGTGTACAACGAAAACTCGTCCGGTAAAAGCGTGAAAATATGTGAAGTGTATAGAGTGAAGTTGCCTGGTAACCCTGTTCTGGGTGAAGGAAAGCCGGAGAATCAAAATCATGCAATAATATTCACTAGAGGTAGGTATTTACAGGCAATTGATATGAATCAGGATGGATATATTGAAGAAGCATTCAAAATGCGTAATTTGTTGGAGGAATTTAACGCTGGTCATTCAATTATTGGGTTTAGAGAGCATATATTTACTGGTACTGTGAGTAGTGTTGCTAACTATATGGCTTTGCAGGAGACGTCTTTCGTCACTCTAGGACAACGAGTTCTCACTAACCCATTAAATATTCGCCAGCACTATGGTCATCCTGATATGTTTGACAAAATTTTCATAATGACTGAAGGTGGAATGTCCAAGGCCTCTAGGGGTATAAACTTGTCTGAAGATGTATT
>JACLAD010010953.1_pt1 | contig 10454 bp, 9 predicted proteins | sample 8027901 | NCBI WGS metagenome assembly JACLAD01 (sample SAMN15725071, study PRJNA655200) | protist metagenome | isolation source: fluorescence activated cell sorting (FACS) single amplified genomes of... | place: Spain: Blaines Bay Microbial Observatory, Mediterranean Sea | collected 2016-07-05
TTGATTAAATTTGCATTTATCGGCGGCTGGTTTGCTTGTTTGATGCTTTTCGAACAAGTCAAAGTAGACCCCATTGTCGACGTCCTCATTCTTGTTGGTAGATATTTTTTGCAATTTTATCAAATTCTTTTGTCATCACATCTCTTTTTTTTATGTAGCTTGGCTGTTTGCGCCGGTTTTGGTTTGGTTGATCTCGCATTTCTTTCATGCGTTTTTCTGCGAGCGCGATGGCGAGCAACCCGTGGCAAGCGTACAACCCACTCTTTGGGGACACGTTGATGAGAGGGATTTGTATGTTATATATGCAGGTATGCATATATTTTTGTTTTGATTCTAAAACATTAGGTAGAAAACATGTTGCAACCAGCACATGCAATGGGTCAAATTCCACCACCCGATCTGGTCTGGGCGCAAGAGCGTGTGTTCCAAATTATGAAACGGTTTGGCGTTGCGTATTACAATCCAAATCAAGCGGGAAAAATGGAGGGAGATATTGAAATGGGATTGGAAGTAGACCCAAGCGGTTTAAAAAATGGATTTCGAAAGCCGATTTCTGTGTTTTTTATCATTGCTTCCGTGTTTTTCTTTTTTTCAGGTACGGGGTCAACCCCTCTGGAAGAAAACACAATCGAAACGGCAGCGTCTGAGGAGCGAGAGCCGGAATCATGTGCAGTCTGCCTCTGCGAGTACATTTTCTAATGTTTTTTGATTAAATGAGAAGGTTTTTTCAACATTTTCATAAAAAAATGAAGGTTTGAAGTTGGGGATGAAGTGCGCCCGTTGCCGTGTGAGCATCTTTTTCATGTGCATTGCATCGACGACTGGTGCGCTGCTGCCATCAAAACATCAATCTCCCTCGCATGTGATGCCGTTTCTTGCTTTCTTTTACATATTTTCGTACTTTTTTGAATTCTATTTTTTCTGCAATGAGATTGTGAGCCGGGAAGGCAGGTGGCTGATGCGACGTGTCCGTTATGTAAGGTGCCGATGGATATTTTACCACATCTTTAGTAAATGTTAATGATAATTGAAAGCGGTCCTTGCCTAAAGTCTTAGGCAGGGCACACACCATCATTGATTATGATTTTTTCGTTATAATGAGTGATTTTGTGGTAGTTGATAGGTAAAGAATGTAGTGTTGGTTCAGTGATTTTAGTTACGTAGGTAAAGTACATCATATTGTATTGTTATTATTTGCTACTCCCCCACACTTTCGGTCGGAATTTTAACCCCCCTCATTCATTTTACGCGGTTTGAAGTTATACAAATATTATATAATTGGGGTTGTACAGCTACTTCTCAGCCCAAATTGAATTAATCTTGCATTATATATCTTTTGTTTCAATTTGAACACTGATATACCGTGAAGATTCCATTTTTACTTTTATAGTCTACTACTAGTACAGCATACAATAATGGCTGTGTTCAATACCGAATTCGTGAGGCAGTTGTCTCTTACCTATGACCCTTCCTACACCGTTGAGGAGCCTGTTGTGTACCGATCTACCAGTGGTATTGGTACCAAGTTGGTGGAAAACGCCGGCCGAGGATTCTGGGAGAGGCATGAGGTGACGCATCATTCTTTTGTTCGCGTTGTGGATACGCCCCCGCAGAGCGAGTCGGGTGAGTCCGCGGAGCCCAAAGACAAGGATAAGGACAAGAAGAAAAAGAGTACGTTTTTCTTTTTTATTTTTGTGTTTTTATATTTTTGCTTGCGGCGCTAGGCTGTAGGTGTGCGATCTTCGCTGATGTTTCGGTTTAAGCTGCTCGCCGGGCAAGGCAGAGCGCTGATTAGGGCAAAGCGGACAGCCAGCAAGCCGAGAGCCTCCCAGTTTTGGACCGCCAGTGGCGCCTCGCATGTTTACGAAATTTCATCCTGTAGTACGGACACAGGCGCAGGCCGATGCCAATATGCGGTTTTCAGTGCCCAAGCGCAGGCAGATGACAAAAGAGTGATTTTTCCGCGCGCTTGCCAGCGTTTCTAAAAATGGCATTTTGGTTTGCTTTTTTTGTGCCTGGGTAATTCAGTAGGAAATGAAATAGTTCATGCTTTTGCGCTTTTGTATGTCTGCTTGCGCAGCCAGCTTGTTCGGCGCGGGCTTCAGCAGTTTCATAGTTTATCATGCCGGCTTCGGTCTCTGAATATGTTACATCAAAATACCTCGCAACGCAGAAGGGCGCCTGGCAATTGGTGGAGGCAGTTACCGATTCATATTTTCCGTGCGTGTGTCAGCGTTTTTCAAATTGACATTTTATTTTATTTTTTTCTGTGGGTGGGTGCTTTGGTAGGAAATGAAGTAAAGGGTAAAATCGCGTATTTGAATTTCCATTCGAATCGTCTACAAAAAAAAAATTTTGCAAGGTAAAACCGAAGCTCGTAAAAATGCTAGTTCCGCTCTCAAAATCTCCGAAGCTTTGAAGGACGTCGACCTCTACGACCTCCTCGGCGTGACGGAGGAAACCGGATCTGACGAGATCAAGGATCAATACCGCAGTTTAGTCTTGTTGCACCATCCTGATAAGAAGATCGCAAAGATGGATAAATGCTCAGAGAAGGAGAAGAAGAAGATCGAGCTTGAGTTTGTCAAGATCCAGGAGGCGTATGATATCCTTTCCTGCGAGGACAAGCGTCGTAAGTACGACTCTTCCCTTGATTTCGATGACTCCATCCCATCAAACAAAATCCGCACGGACACCGAATTCTTCGACACCTTTAAGGAGGCTTTCCACCGTTTTTCCCGCTGGTCCGAGAAGAAGCCGGTTCCATGCCTTGGTGATGAGAACACCCCATACGCGCAGGTTGAGAAGTTCTACGATTTCTGGACCAAGTTCAAGTCGTGGCGTGATCCCCTTCAAATGATGGAAATGGACGAGGATAAGGATTCTGATGACGAGCTTTTTAATTTGGACGATGCTGAATGCCGTGAGGAGCGCCGTTGGATGGAACGCGAGAACCAGCGTATGGCCCGTGCCTACGAAAAGGAATGGATGGCCACAATCAGCGAACTCGTCCAACGCGCGGAGAAGTCCGATCCTCGTATCAAGGCCGAGAAGCAGCGTCGCAAGAACTTGCGTGACGCGGATAAGATCGCCAAGCAACAGGAGCAGAAGAAGCTTCAAGAGCAGAAGGAGGCCGAGGAAAAGAAGCGACGAGAAGAGGAGGAAAAGCGCGCCGCGGAAGAAGCTGTCAAGAAGCAAGAGGAGAAGGCCGCGCGCGAACTCGCCAAGCAGGCCGTCAAGGACGCTAGAAAACAACTCCGCGCGGCGGTCCAGCAGAAGTGCCCGACTTTCGTCTGCTCGCATCAGCTCCAGACCCTCTGCCTTGAGCTTGAAAAAGACGCCCTCATCAACCTCACCAACTCCATCCTCGCCGCGAGCGCGCCAACCGGCTCAACTGCTGAGCAATGCCCAGCAACCGTCCTCGTCCACGCCGAGTTCACAAACATTGGTATCACTCCCGCGATCCCGGAACAGAATGAGTTGGTCACCACCTGCTCCACCCCTCAAGAAGTTGATTTCACTCCCGAGCAAATCGCTGAAATCAAGGAGAGGGAGCGATTAGCCGAGGAGCGACGTAAGAAAAAGGAAGAGGCTCAGCGCATCCAAGCGGAAAAGGATGAGGTTGAGCGCAAGAAGAGGGAAGAGGAGAAGAAGGCAAAGGACGCCAAGGCCCGCCAAGCAAAGTTTGATTAAGGGGCAACACTTTTTTTTGATTTCAATTTTTATTTTTGGATTGATGGGGTCTATTTTCTGCGTTTTGGCGCGCCAGCAACTCCTTTGCGCCCATTTTCGATATGTTCGCCATCGATGAATTTGTTGCGCAGTTCGGAAAATGGTCGGCGCTGCTCTGCATTCAAGGCGCAGTTTCTGCATGCTTCCAATTTTAGCGCCGAAGTCTCTGGGGGAGATTGAGCTGATGGCGGAGCGATATCCGATTTGGTCCTCATGCAGTCCCCGATCGTGCACCGTGATCATATGGACGAATCAGGTCAGTTCCTTCTTCGCTGGTGAAAGTCCGTGCGCTCCCGATGCGTTTGTTTAAATTTCGGGGTTCCATTTGTTTTTTTGATGAAAAGTTGGAAGGAAATGAAAATCGCGCTGTTGATTTCGATATCCTCGCCGGCGCCTACAACATGGAGGGCTGCTTTGCATGCCATATTCGATCAAAATAGATAGCATATAGAATTAAACAAGCACTGCGCTTCTGCTCCTCTTGAATTGGTAGAAGCTTTGGCGGGGCCCTCCAGTAATAACAACCTTCTGTTTTGTCTTTTTGATCATCCAGATGAGGCGACGCATGGAGCGATATCAGCGGTATGAGCGATCACATCGACAGAAATCGCTGTCTCACGAAAGAAGTCCGTGCGCCTCCGATGCGTTTGTAATTTCGGGTTTCAGTTTTTTTTATGAAAATTTGGGAGGAAATGAAAGCCGCGCTGCTCAATTTGGCTATCGAAGTGCCTTTCCAGTTCGACTTTCGAAGCTAGATTGAAGTATGTTGATATTTTGCGCGTTCATCATCACCTCAGTTTGTTCAATTGATTTTGATTTCAAAGTGCCGGATGTTTGCTTCGCCGGAGGTACATACTCATGGCGAAAAACAAGAGCGAGGGGTTACATCCGCAGAAGAAAAAACTTTGGCCACGCGCCCCCGATGCGTTTGCAATTTCGGAATTCCATTGTTTTTTCTTTTAAAAAGCCGTAAGGAAATGAAAAGACCTGAGTTTACTCATGGTCATATTTTTTCGAACAATTATTTTTTACTTAGGTTGTTGGAGACTCAGCGTAAGAACGCGCAGAGGCTTAGGGAAGAGAAGAAAGAGAAGGAGCGCAAGGAAAAGGAGGAGCAGAAGAAAAAAGAGCAAGCTGAGAAGTCCAGGCTCGAAGCGGAAAAGAAAGCTGCCGACCTCAAAGCCAAGCAAGATGCCGCTAACGCCGCGCGCAAGGCTGAAATGAACGCCGAAGAGCTCGCCAAGCAGAACGAGCTCCTCTCCGTGCAATTCTCCGAACAGCGTGAGGACGCCCTCAACCACGTCGAAGGTAAGGAGGAAGCCGAGCTCAAAACCATCCTCGCGGATAAATGCAAGGACAACGCCCCCCTCCGCGGTGCCCTCGGCCACCTCCGCAGCGCATCCTCCAAAGCATCTGATGAAGATTTTGAGGTTCTTGTAGACAAAGCCCTCGCGGTCATGGGCGCGCATGGACTAGTTGGCATGACCTGTGGTATTCAACCCCCCGCCGGTATCAAACCGATTGCTGCCGTGCGCAACCGTTCTAAGAAGGTCCGTCAACCCATCCGTAACGTCGGTACTTGGGCGCTTAAAGAAGATAACACCCTTGCCTTAGACGCTTCCCTCCATGAGGACGGTGAAAACCACGCGGCCTTTATCATCTCCGATAAATGCCCGGTCCTCCTCATCGGCAAAGACGCGCATTGGAACCCCACCGCGCCAGCCGCCGAGGAATCTGCTGGTAAAAACAATAAGAAGAAAAAGAAGAAGAACAAGCCCGCCGCTGAGGAAGAGGATTTGGACGCTTTGCTTCAAGAATTTGGTGTTGAAGTGAAGAAGGGAAAGAAGAAAAAGAAGTAAATAATTAAATAATTTCGGCTGCATATGCCCCGTTTAGAGCGTAAAATCAAAGATAACTTTTTAAACAGCTCATTGATAAATTTCAATTATGTCAATGAAGTCAAATAATAATTACTAATGTAATGCCACAGCAATATTAAAGCAAATGCAATGTATATATTTATTTTGATTAAGTAATATCCATGTTGATTGTATTAGTTGTAAGATGTTGAAATTTTCTTTGTCATTAGTATATTTGCCCCATATTTTCAAAATATTATTATTTTCTTTATATACATTATTATTGCGTGTTTTCATCAACCCTCTCTAAACATTTGATCACATTTTTTCTTATCAAAATCAAAAAAATCATTTTTCTAACAACACCATGATGAAAGATTCTGTTGATTTTGGGGGCAAACCGCTCGCTCCTGAATATTGATTCCGCCGACTTGAAAAGCAAACATCTATCTAGATTACCGAAAACAACTACAAACCAACATACTTCAAACATGTACATTTGTTTGTTTTTAAACAGTTTCGAACATGATTTTGTGTAAAAAAATTTAAAATTCGAATTTTGTGCAAGGTATGATCAATACGAGGAAAGTGTTTTCCAGCTTGTGCCCGAACCGCCGGCACCTGAGGTGAAGCCGCCGTTGCACAAGTCCAAGCATAATCCTGTGCTTGCGCCGACCTATTCTACCTTTTTGATTGGTTACACCGAAGGTCAATTGGGTAAAAGCCATGGCAACGCTGGTGGCAGGATGACCCTCCCTAAACCGTATGTTGCACACACCATCGGTAAGGCTCCTGGCGCCTACGCCGCAAACCCCAAGGCCCCGCAAAAGGCATTATCCAAGGAATTCTGCCTCCCCAAGCCCATGCCCTTTAAGTACACCGACCATCGCAAACCAAAGATCTCCAAGGCCGTCCCCCTCTGCGGGTTAAAGTCCACCAAAAACTACGTTGTGAAGAACGCAGTGGATGCCATCTTGCAGAAACCGAAGGTCGACAACGGTCCCCCAGACTGGAAGGGCGCCACTTACGGACGCGTATTTTTTCATAAGATAAAAAAAAACATTTTTTGTAAAATTTGCAAAATCGAAATTAAAAAACATGATTTTGTATCCAAAATAGGTGAAATTTGTATATTTTTGAGGTGCCGAATTACATCAGAAGGATCAAGGCGCAAGTCGACGCCGAGCAAGCCTTCATTAAGCAAATGCAAGAAGAGAGGGAGGCAGAGCTCAATTCTCGCTATCGGTATTTTTTATTTTTTTGGAATTTAGATTGAACATGTATGAAAATACGTGAAAAACATGAATTTCTCTCGTCTGCACATCATTTTTTTATTTCAAACATTTTAGAAGTCTGACCGAGGAGGAACGTGAAGGTCTTCTTAAGGGCTTGAAAGCGAAATGGGAACACACCAACCGCATGTCCAAAAAAGGAATCATTTTGATTGTTTTGATTTGTGAAAAATCTTTTTTTGATGGTTTTTGTTCAAATTTTGTTATCTTCAAATATTTTTTTACATTTTGATTTTCAAAAAATCTTGGTCGGTTTGTTTTTTGTCCATTCAAAAAATAAAATAAATAAATAAAATTTTGTTGATTAAATTTTACAGTCTTTCATCGTTTTTTGTGTGCTTTTTAGGTATTCTGGTGATCGTCACCAGCAAAACAATCATCTTTCTCGTCTGAAGAAGAACAAGAAAGAAAGAGAGGAGGCTGAGCTCGAAGCGATTGAGAAAGCCATTGATCAGTTGGGTCGTAAGGGCGAGATCTTGATTGACTCTAATTGCTAAATTCAGGCATTTTCATCGATCTTGATTGATTATAATTGCTAAAATCAAGAAGAAGTTCTTCTTCTCCTGCCCTCTATTAACTTGCTTGCACGCATGTGTCACATATATCTTTTTTTAGTTTAGTTTCTCTGTGTATATAATATTTGTCCAAATAATATCTATAATTAACACTAATTCATATCGTGTGCAATAACTTCCTCCCGGGCAGATCATCTTTCCGGCCGAGTTATCGCATTAATTCATATATCTGTACATAATTAACACTAATTCAATTACTATCCACCATTTGCTTCTAACACGGGCATTCAAATTCAGTACACAAGCTTTCTTGTGTGTATTTTTATTTTTAGTAGAAAGTATTTGCCATCCACCGTTTCTATTTTCACAAACTCTAGTATTTTCATTTTTTAGTTTAACATTTACATCATGTTTTTGTTGCAGTTGGCTGTACATTTTGAGTTTTGTCGAGATTATTTGGGTTGTGTTTGAGATTGTTACAGTTGAGTTTTGTTGAGAGTATTCATTTCCTTTGAAAATCATCTTCCATCATTTTGTAAATGGTTCAACTTGTGATTGGAACTCTTGCGAAGTACGATTGGCTTTGCAAGAGGTCTTGATTGAAATAATTTGAGTTTTTCTCATCCAGTTTGTATCGGTTTTGTGGTGCTGCTCTCGCTCCGAAGGTATGATGATGAGATTGATGCTGTTGTTTGGAGGTGTATGCTGCAGCAGGCTTGCTTCCGGGGTGGTAACCTTTCCTCCAAAATATGCCGTGATTGACACTGACTTTTTTGATCGGTTCGAGAAGAGCAAAGATGAAGGGCGGTGTACAACGTTAGCGCGCGGTGGGTTTGGTTACGTGTATTTATTCGAGAACGTTGTAGTCAAAGAATTTGGAGAAGCCGATGCTGCACCAGCTGGGCTGGACCACGAGTTGGAATTCACCAAGAAAGTGCAAGGTGATGGCATTGTTAAACTACTCGGATCTTATAGTCCGGTGTTTTCAAAGTCGATCATGGTATTTGAGCATGCTGAAGTTGGAACTTTGGAACAGGTAAGCATCAAGGATCTGAAATGTGTATGGGATGATCTAATTCATGGTCTAGCGACACTGATGCGCAAGAAGATAGTCCATCTAGATATTAAACCAGATAACATTCTCTTGGTGAAGGAGGGACCTCAACAGCGCGCGCGCATTGCAGATTTTGGGTTGGCGGTCAACACCGGGGAAGAGTTGCAAATTGTGATGACATCGACGGCGACGGTGTTCAAAGACATGTGCGAGGATTGTAAACAAGTCAGCAATGGAGATAAAAAAGGTACTTCAAGCAATATTGAAAGTCTAAAAGAATTAATCAAATGCTCAAAACATTCAAGAAATTTCTAAGTTTTGATTTTTTGATTTAAAAACAGACAAACTTCTGAAGGCGCAGTTTCAAGTTATCAGAGGGAGTATCACAACTTGCGCGCCGGAAATCCTGCATTCAGATTGGGACTCGGTCCGCGCCGCACATTCCATGGATTTATGGGGAATGGCCCTATCCATGCATCATGCATTATTAATGAAATCGAAGATTCCGTTCTTCTTTCCGGACGCGCATGAATTTGCTCGATTCGCAACAGATAGAACTTACGCAGAACAAAAAGTTGCAAAAGCTTCCTCAGAATTAGACCGACCGGAGTTAAATGAAAGGATTATTTGTAAGAATTTTCAAAAAACAGGTTTTATGAATTGATATTGATCATTAAATTAGGTTGGGTCACATTCCAGAGGATGTTAAGAGAATTACGAGATTGCTGCTCGAACTAGACCCGGAAGTGCGGTTCAATAATTTCAAAACGATATTCGAGGAAGGATTAGTGGAGCCCAACATGGACGAGATCGAGTGGCTGAAAGAACAGGTGCGATTCAATTACAAATTACATTTTATACTTCTTGTAATTTGTCCTTTATTTTTAGGAAGAGGCAGCCAAGGCTGAGCGGAATAGAAAAGATGAGCAAGCTTGTCACTGTTCGATCGCATAGATTAATAACTAATAATTATCATGATTAAGACTTTGTTGTATCATCATATTAGTTTGTTGATGATGTTGTCAGAAATAAATGTTGAGTGAATGTGTGTGTGAATGATGTTTTCAAAAAGTCCATATTTTTTCCAAGAGTTCATAAATTATTGATGGTATCGAATTTCTCCCACATACTTACATTAATATTTTCGTCCAAACCCAAAATTCAATTCCATCCCTGATTTTTCTTCATACCGTAAATTCTTCTAACACGTAACACCATCCTTTCTTCTTGGCCATGATAGTATAACTTTTAGAATTAATTCTTCTTTTACACATAACTTAACCTTGTGTCATTTCGACCAATTTACAAATAAATAAACTGTAGAACAATCCTTTGTTCTACTAATCCTCTTCTTCTTATTGCAAACCATTTAGTTTACAAAAAAACATCATGTACACCATCGGAGAACTCTACGGCGAATCCATCCATGCGATGGTTGCCGATCCTGAACCGAAGATCGTATTTTTTCATTTTTTGAGAATATATCGATTTTGATATCATTTTTATGTTTTTTTTTCATTTAGCACAAGCCTCCGTTGTATCGTTCCAAGTGCGGTTATGTCCCGCCCTCCGCGTCCACCTTCGGTTTGAGCAACTACCAGACTACATTCTGCGTCAACATGGAAGGCTCACCAAATCATAAGGTATGCAAATCAAATGAAAATGTGATATATTTGATTCAGATTTTCGTAATTTCTTGAATATTGTTTTTAATTCCAGGTGCCGAAGCGTAGTGCGGGTACTTTCGGTCAAAAGAAGGGAAGCTATGCTAGAAATCCTCGTAATTTCAAGGCGCACTTCCAATCGAAATCTTACAAGATCGACACCTTGAAGGAACTCATGAGCAAGAATCCTGATGCACTCCGAGTGAAAAACAACACCAAGCACCACCTCAAGCCCGGCGTGCCGAAGCGTGGTGACAAGCCAATGATGGGTCTCGTCAGCTCGAAGAATTTTATCGTGTCCAACGCTGTTGAAAACATCCTCGCCGTCCCCAAGAAGG